>Ga0265297_10000325_pt1 | contig 154870 bp, 174 predicted proteins | sample Munlanlwell13791_FD_192502 | JGI IMG/M metagenome (GOLD analysis project Ga0265297, IMG submission 192502) | Leachate microbial communities from a municipal landfill in Southern Ontario, Canada - Leachate well 137-91 | ecosystem: Engineered > Solid waste > Landfill > Unclassified | place...
CGTCATGCTCCATATTCTTTTCACGAATGACTGGGATCTATATCAATATCTTCATACCAGCTTTGCCGGGCATATTTTGGTTTCCGTTCCCTATCTTTGGCTTGTTTTTTTGGCGGCTTTTGTTTTAATTGCCTACTATAATTTCAAACATACGAAAAGTGGTTATCGGCACGAAACATATTTCATTGTCGGGTTGAGTATTGTCGGAAGCTTGTTTTTGGGAACTTTTTTGCACTCCTTGGGGGCTGGTGAGAAAGTCGAGAATTTTGTGGCGGAAAGCGTTCCTGAATATGAAAAATTGACCTGTTGCAGCGCGCGAAAAGACATTTGGGTGCAGCCGGAAAAAGGTCTTTTGGCGGGTGAGATCAAAGAAGTCGCCGAAAACTATGATTTTTATCTGGATGATTTTGGGGGTGTCAGCTGGCACGTAAAGAAAGCCGAAAATATACTTCGTCATGGATTGCTGTTTGTCGCGATAGGCAGCAAAGTGAAGCTTATCGGCGAAAAAGAAAAAGAGCATATTTTCATAGTGAGAGAAATCAGACCCTGGGAAAACAAAGGTGATGTGCACAAAGCAAAGTTTCGGTTTGAGATGGAATAATATGCAAAATAAAAATGCGTGCTGTTTCGCGCATTTTTTCCAAAACTGGGCTTTCGACTTCAGCTGAATCTTAGATTTTCTATTCCAGGCAGCAGTCAACGGCTTTTCGGACGAGTTCGCCGAGTTTTCCCATAAATCCTTTTTTTTCGGTATCGTGTTTATTGACGGCCTGGTCGTCGATTTTTTTTATGTCGTCGGTTGCGATCAGCTTCATATTGAGTCCCCAAAAAAGGGAGTAACAGTCATATGACTTCTCAAAAAGCTCCTCGGCCTCTTTTTTGTTGCCGGCTTTATGCTGTTTGGTTCCGACCTCCATGAGGCGCATAGAAGCGGCGAGAAGGTGTTTGGAAATACACCAAACTTCGCCTTCGTATTCTTTGATGATTTTTTTCAAGAGTTCTCCGCGCATCTTTCGCACTTCTTGAAGAAGGTCATAATACTCCGGTTTTCCGGTTTTGGCGCCGGTGAAAAAGAAATGTTCTTCGATACTCACTAGGTTCATTATGGCGATCGAAAGGTCTTGATCGGAAGAAAGATCCATTTTATCAGCTTTTTTCATCTCGTCCACTTTTTCGATGAGTTCGTTGATTTTTTGGAGTTTGTCTTGATCAGGCATAAAAATATTTTAAAAAGCTTAGATTAATTGGCAACTATAGTATAAAACAATGCTTGCAATCAGAAGTAGCACTATCGGAATAGCGATCTTTTGTCCCTGAAAATATGATTTTCCGTCGTTTTTCTTTCGCAGATAGGAATATATGACGGCTGCGACTGCAAATAAAATACTGCCCAAAATTATGCCAAACAGAAGTTTGTCAATGCCGCAAAGCTTGTTGTAGGGGCGACCGATTTGACCTTTGAACCAAAGCGGAAGAATGATGATGGCATAATATCCCAAAAAAACAAGAATTTTTCGACCCTTGAATCGAATATTTTTTCGGATTAGCCAATTGATTGTCCAAAGTGACATCGAAACAATGAGAGCTCCGATCCACAGGCCGGAGATCGAATCATCAATTCCGAGCCATTCAGCGAAGCCCAGGCCAGCTCCGACGGCGACCGTGCAAACGGGACAAACAGCGAATGTCATCTTTGGGAGGGCTAAGAATGCCATTCCGATGATGGTGAGTGTTTTTTTCATAGCGATACTTTGTGTTTAAATAAAAAATTTCAAAGCTAAAAGTCCAAACAAAGCCTGAAATCCAAATGTCAAAGATTGGATTTTGAGCTTTGGTTCTGATTTGTTGGGTTTTCGAATTCGATATTATTATAATATCAAATTTTCTCAATTTTTGAAAGAGCACTCAATGAGCCTCTTGAGGTATATTTTCCGCTTTCCATATCTGTGGATAAGTATAATCTGATTCGTTGCTGACAGCCAATAAATATGCTAAAATATCTGCAGATAGTAAAAAATAAAATAAAAAATGGTGAGATTTTTTCGCTAGGGGGAAAGTGGATTTTCAATCTGACTCTTTTTTACTTTTTGATTAGCAAGTTTGGAGTTTTCTATCATTAGGACGGTTATAGGTTTTGTATAGTTATCTATACTCTTACAATATGAACATTTTTCAAAAATTTGAAGCCATATCGGACAGACTGGAAAATTCCAAAGTTCCATTGAGCTATTTCATATTAACTTTTATTTTTTCCATAACCCTTCGAAATTTTCTCGAATACTTCTCCAATTATTCCACAAGAGGACTAGGCATAACATGGTCTGGCCATCTTCACGTGTATTCGTTTTGGATCGCAATAGCCCTGGCTATTATTTTTTTGCTGCGTGTCGCCACCAAAGAGAAAGTTGAAAAAATTGCGAGAGTGGTTCTGCCGCTTTTTTTTCTGATTTTAATCGCGCCTGTTGTGGATTTGATCATAGGTCATGGAGAGGGTCTCAAGATGACGTATCTGCTTCCGAATTTTCATGAAAATCTTCTGTTGAGATTCTTTACCTTGGGCGGTGCATACGAGCGATCGGGAATAACACCCGGCCAAAAATTGGAAATAATACTATTTTTGTTGATCGGGTTTATTTATTTTTACAATAAAACAAAAAAAATATTCATTAGCCTATTGCATACCCTTTCCCTTTACACCATAATCTTTCTTTTTGCCATACCCATGTTCATATCTACATGGCTTTTTGGATTTTTGGGTTTTAAGACTGTTCCATTTGGCGATTCATTAACAACATTTCATTTTTTGGAGGCGATTATTTTTGGCTTAGCTATTGCGTACGTTGAATACAAAAAGTATTTCGTCATCATTCTAAAAGATGCTCGATTTTCACGTATTATATATTTTTTTTCAATTTTCGCCATGGGCGTGGCAATAGCTGTGAGGGGGTCCAGGTTCGACTTTTCAGCGTCGACATTACTCAATTTGGTCTGTGTTTCTTTAGGCATACTTTTCGCATCATTATATTCTATCATCATGAACAATATCGCCGATTATGATATAGATCTGATAAGCAATCCTGATCGGCCACTGATAAACAAAAGCATTGAGATCGATTTATACAAAAAACTGGCAGTTCTTTTCCTTTTTCTCTCCTTATTTTATTCTGCGCTGGTGAGCTTTACGGTTTTTTTTCTAGTGCTTCTTTTTATCGGAAATTACTTTATTTATTCGATGCCGCCGTTGAGACTGAAAAGGATAACTTTTTTTTCAAAATTGATAATTGCCATAAATTCTTTGGCTTTCGCACTAATGGGATATTCATTTACGACGGGATTATATGGAGGTTTTCCTGGAATTTTATATCTGTTATTGCTTGTCGGTGTTACGGCCACTGCCAATTTTATTGACATCAAGGATTTTGAGGGCGATAAGAAGGCTGGTGTCAAGACTTTGCCGGTTGTGTTGGGGCAGAAAACGGCGAAAATTGTCATTGGATCATTCTTCCTTATCGCTTATCCGGCATTTTATATTTTTTTTATAAGTCATGACTATAAAATATTTTGGTTCTGGGCATATTTATTCCTGGGAGTTATCCAGTTTTACGTTATCAACAGAAAGCGGTATAAAGATTCAACAGTAATGATATTGAATATCCTTTTTGTCTGGCTGACAATATATTTATTGTTGAAATAATTTTTCCAAGTTATATTTTTATCATTTGCACGCATTTTCTTATTTGTGCTATAATATAAAAAACAAAAAAAGTCCGATTTCGGCTATCACAACATAATAATTCTTTTTAAAATAAAAAAATGAGCAAAAAAAACAAGGAAAATAATTTTAGGGGAATCAATTCGCTTGCCGTCTTCATGATCCCTCTCTTTCTGTGCCTATTCTCTTTTTTTGGAGTGAAGAATGCCAAGGCAGGCCCGTATTTGCCGCCTCCGCCCTACACATGGATCAACATTGGCGTTTGTACTGATGAAACTGCGCATAATACCATCGTTGATTTAAGCAATCCATATAGTCCCGTGATAAGATGGTACCATTGGGGAGATCCACAGCAAACATATCGCGTGATAGTGGATTCAAATGATACTGGCAACATTGGAGGATCTTCAACGACCTTCCCTGTTCCTTCGGGATTTATTAATTTAGATGTCGCGGACCATAGTTATATCCTTGCGTTAGCAGGTGGCCGAGGGTGGACGCCCTGGGCGAGTGGCGCTTTCACTATCCCTAGGACTGATGGTGTTTGCGGAACCGGACTTACATTTTGTGCCGGAACAACAATAACGGCAGCGACTCCTGGACTATGCAACAATATTTCTGGCGGCTTGCCGGCGAATTTCAGAGATAATGGTCCATGGCATTGGGATTGCTTGGGTGTCGGTACAGGAGAGGACGCGGTCAATTGTGAGGCGCGTGTAAAGCCTCCTGTTTCCGGTTGCGCAACTGTTCCTCCGCCTTGCAACGACGTTGACACTTTGTCAACTTCGGGCCTTTGTAAGAGCACGAGTCAACTAATGGCTGGTCCATTGAGAACGGGAAATGTGTGGGATTGGTCGTGTAGAGATACAGCCTGCGGCACCACAATAGCTTGTGATTCGCTTGAGGTATTGCCTGAAGTCGTCCCATCCTGCGGAAGTGACGATGGGAAAGCCTTTTGCGAAGTTGGCGAAAATCCGGAAAACTTGTGCAACAAAGGTGACGATCTTGGCTCCCTCAGAGGAGGAGCAGGCTTGTATGAAGATTGGACATGGACTTGTACAGGGAGTTGCCCAACTGTTTCTGTTGATTGCAGTGCAAGAGGCCGGGGTGCTTGCGGGTGGAAAGAAACCAATTAGGCTTTTATGAGGGAGGGCAGGATATAAGCGATAATTCAAAAATTTTCAACGAATGTATGCAGAATCACAAAATTAAAATTGACGAAAAAAATAACCAAGTTATTTTTTCGTTGAATCCAAATTTTTATTCGATTGAAGCTGTTTACGCTGCTGCCTATGTTTTTGTCGATAGGGCATACATCTATCTCGATGGTGATCCGCAAAAGGAAATAGTTGTTTCTTTGAAAGGAAAACGCAGGCTTGGGAAAAACGAACTGGATAGCTTAAAAGGAGAGTTTTTGAACGAACTTCTGGACTATCTGTTGAGAGTGCAAATTTCCCAAAAAAACCAAAAGATCAGGGAGTATATTGTTGCCTCAGTCCTTCTGTCTGTCCTGCCTCAGGGATCCTCTCCTGATTGCGATGGTTCAGAAGAAGCAGATGATTGGAAGAATGATCCCCTGGGGATTGCTGTCCCGTGGGAAGAAAAATGTCAGGAAAAAAAAGTCAAGACAAAGAAGAAAAAGAAAAGGTAATTTTTTGTGCTGTATCTCGCGAATAATTCAATGAAAGAGACCATCTCTCTCAAGTATAATAAGTATTTCTATCCCAAAGAGGCGATAAATGATGCGATTAGCGATTATAAAAAAATTGCTAAAATTGATTTTTCCGAGCAAAAAAAGTATTATCTGATTGAAATGAGCGAATATTCGCGAGAATCACGGCGCAGTATTGGCGATGAATTTTCTAATCATATCCTAAGTTTTATAGGAGAGTAAGGTTTTATGAAAAAAGAAGTTTCCAAAAAGAAGACTAGGGCAAAAAAAATATCTGATCGAGAAAGAGTTGGCTTTTTTAGGTTTAAAAAGATTGATAATTCATACCTGATTACCAATGAAGTCGGTGAGTATGTCTTTTTGGCGCCCTCCGAATTTGATAATTTCTCAGCAGGCAAAATCAGCAAAAAAAGCGCCCTATATCAGGAGCTATATCAAAAACATTTTCTGAAAAACGATCAGGATCTTGAAATTTATGCCGAGAAATACCAAAAGAAGAACCGGCATTTGTGCAGTCAAGGGCCCAGTTTGCATATTATAGTGATAACTCTTCGGTGCAACCATAATTGTAGCTATTGCCAGGCTAGCTCCAAGCATTCGGACGATTTAACTTTCGACATGGATATTGAAACAGCGAAAAAGACGGTGGATTTCATTTTTGATTCTCCGAATCGTGATGTTTCCATTGAATTTCAAGGAGGAGAACCTCTCATGAATTGGCCAGTCCTAAAGTTTATCGTCGAATATGCGGGGGAAAAAAATAAAAACGGAAAAAAAGATGTCAGCCTAAGATTGGTTTCAAACTATTCTCTGATGGATAAAAAGAAGGCGGAATATCTTCTCAAAAATAAGGTAACCTTTTGCACTTCACTGGATGGAAATGAAAAGGTTCATAATCAAAATAGGTTTTGGGCAAAGGGCAACAGTCATGGTGTGACTGCTAAATGGATAAAATATCTGCTGAAGGAATATAAAAAGCACTATGAATACAAACCAGCCGCGTTGACTACAATAACCCGCTTTTCTCTCCCTTTTTGGAAAGAGATAATTGATGAATACATCACGTTGGGATTTGATAGCGTATTTTTAAGGCCTTTGGCTCCTTTGGGAATTGCAAAAAAGGGATGGGAAAAAATTGGCTATTCTCCGAAAGAGTTCCTTGATTTTTACAAAAAAAGTTTGGACTATATTCTTGATCTTAACTTGAAAGAAAAGAAAAAATTCCGTGAAGTAGGCGCAGCCTTGATTGCCACAAAAATATTGGCTGACAGCACTCCAAATTTTTTGGATCACCGGTCTCCATGCGGGGCAGGGATTGGCCAGCTGCTATATAATTATAACGGAGACATATTTACCTGTGACGAAGCAAGGATGTTGAACGAAGACACTTTCAGGTTGGGCAATGTCAAAAAAGAAACTTACTCCGGGATTATGTCCAGCCAATCAATCAAGGCAATGTGTCTTTCTTCATGTCTGGACGGGCTGGCCTGCGATTTTTGTGTCTATAAGCCATATTGCGGGGTTTGTCCTGTCGTCAATTTTGCGGAAACAGGGAATATTTTTGCTCAAATGCCAAACAGCAGCCGTTGCATGATATACAAGGGAATCTTTGATTATCTATTTCAAAAAATAAGAGATGATGATAAAATAAAAGAACTGCTGATGACTTGGGCAGGGATCAAGCCAAAACAAAAGAAAATATTCGACAAAAAACCTAAAAATATAAATAAATCATAACCATATGAATGAAAAAAGAAAAACTCTTCCAAAAAAGAGAAAAACTCTCAAGGCCTTCCTGAGCGAGGAAGACGGAAAAATTGCGAAAAAAAATATTGCCAGATTCGGGCTCACAGTGATTTCAGGGGCGATGATTTTGACTTCTGGGATGAAACCCCATGATGTTTCAGCGGATTGTCAGCATAGCAGTCATGCCTCACATAGCAATCATAGCAATCATGGCAATCATGCCAATCACTGCAACTCGTTCTTTACTATTCCTTGGGACCCTACTCAATATCCGGTTCCTAATACTTGTGGTCACTCTTCACACAGTTCGCATTGCAGCGGAGGCTGGTGCCCTTAAATGAAAAAATGGCGTATTTTTCTTTAACTAATCAATAAATTTATGATAACTCAAAAACAAAAAGTGATTATCGTTTTTATCATTCTGATTTTGTTGCTATGCGCAATTTTCTTCGCCATTTCTTCCGATAAGGGGAAATTGTTCATTCTCAAAACAGTAAATCGGAAAAATACGGAAAAAATATTGTCGGACAGAAAAAAATGTGAAGGTAATTTTGTTTTGAATGAAGACAAGATAGCCATAGCAGGTAAAAATGATATAGCAAAACAGCTAAGAGACTACAGTCTTTGCGAATTTGGAGTAAAATCAGATTTTGATTATTGCAATTCCGAAACTTTATTGCAAGACGAGAAAGGTGCAAGTTCTTGTCGAGAAATAGTAGTGATCAAAAAAGTCTTTCTTCCTTTGGCGCAAAAGACTGGTTTTCCACAAGATGTTTCAAGTGATTTCGAATATTTTCAATCAACAAATCCCCCTGAATCTCCACTAAAAAAACTTGTGGACGAGAAGGGATACACTTCCGGTGAATTACTTAATTATTTTTATAGTAAGGACGGATCAGTCTGTGAAAAATTGGAGAGGAAAGGGTCATGCCTGGGATTTTTCACGGGCGATGTCAAATATTGCCAGGGCATATTATTTGATGAGGACAAAAAAAGCTGTGTCAACAAAGCCATTCTGAGACAGGCTCTTGATAGCCAAGATATGGGAAAATGTTCGAAAATTAGTGATGAAGATGGTGGCTTGATGCGATCTGTTTGCGAGTCAATTCTGAATAAGGATGATCAGCGTTGTAACAACGACAAAAAGTTGCTGAATGATTTTGCAAAAGAGTACTGCAAGATTGAAAATCCAATGCCAATTTAGCAAAATGGAAGTTGAACTTCACGAAATCATAACTTTGCCATCATAATTTTTGATTGTTGAGATATTCAAATATGCCGAAAGTGGAGCAGTCAGCATCAAATGGCGGACAGAGGAACAATCTAAAGACACTCAAGTTATATATAAGCAATAAGTGCAATATGGATTGCACTTATTGTTATGTTAGAAAAGAAAACACCAAAACTTCTTTGAGCCTGAGTGAATGCCTGTTGGGCGTGGATACATTGCTAAAAAGTAAGGGCAGACAGAAAACAATTCAGTTCTTGGGCGGGGAGCCTCTCCTGGAATATAAAAAGGTAATAAAAATAATGAATTATGCGGCATCCCATAGCTGTGGCAAACAAATCGATTTCATCATAAGCACGAATGGACTTTTGCTTGATCGAAAAAAAATGGATTTCTTTAATAAATATGACAGTTTGGTTATCGTGAGTATTGATGGTTCGGCCAAAACGCATGACCTTTATCGCAAGATCAAGGGATCAGATCAATCCTCCTTCGACATAATAACGGGGAACATTAGAAATATAAAAGAGGGCAGAGAAAGATTGATGGCTAGCTATGTTTTCACTCCGAAAACAATCAATGAGGCGCTAGCAAACGTAAAAAATTTGGTCAGAATTGGATTTAGGATGATCGATTTTCAATTGGATGTCAATACAGTTATTGACATCCAATGCCTCGGTGACCTGAGAAAATTCCTAAATAACTTTAAGAAATATTATCTAGAAATATTCAGAGAGGGGAAGATGGAACAAATGTTCTCAGTTCCGGCTATAAACAGCCTGGTACGTGAAGAATTCAGCTTTAGCAGTATGTGGTGCGACTCATTCCTTTTAGCACCTGATAAAAAATATTATTCCTGCGGCCGGTTGCTGGGCTTAAGCGATGATCAGCGAAAACCATATTCATTTGGCACAGCAAGCCAGGGAATCGACCAAAGGAGAAGAGCCGTTTTGCTGGCCAAATCAAGAAAAGAAATAGACGATCTTTTTCAAAGATGCAGGAAGTGCGGTTTTCAGCAGTATTGTTTTTGTAAAATAGCCACATATTTACACTGCAAAGCGAAGCGAGGTGATGTAAAGAAATCCCTGGATACTATTTGTCATTATGCCAAAGAATACAATGGGACAATGTTGCATATCATAAAAAAACTTCGAGAAGAGAAAAATCCGTATTTCAAAAAGATTTATAATCTGAAATGATATTGCCTATGTTTGAAATTTTACCTTCCTATATAAGCGATAAATACAAACCATTCAATAATTCACTTCCCGATATCATCTCCGTTTTCGAGGGCATAAAGCCGATGGCAAGATTAAGCTGCAAGCTAGGAGAAAATTATTCTGAATTTATCAATTTAGCAAGAAAACGAAAAGTCCATGTAGCGGATATAAAGAGAGGTGAAAACGTGCATGTTTATATATCAAAATCCAAGAAAATAGTTGACTACTATAAGTCGCATGATCCGGAAATGAAAAACAGCTCTACGAAGCTAGAGATAGCCGATTTTGCAAGATCACTTGGATATCCGAAATGTTGCATTGAGAACTATCTGAATAAGACCCAAAAAGAAGTCATGGAAGGTTATCAGGGGAGTTGGAACGCAACGTTGCCTTTTTATTTTAATAATCTGCTGCATTCAATTTCAAATTACTACCTAAGTTTCCATTTGTCCTGCACCTTAGGGTGCGAAGAAACCAAAAAATACAACGGAAATATTTTTGAGGCCATTCAACAAATAGAGCCTGAATTGGGGCACCGCCTGAAAAAGATCTTGAGTTTGCCCCTGCTAGTTTGGTACAATACAGACAATAAATATTGTTTTGATGACCGGCTTGTCGTCTTGTTTGAAGGAATCATTAATAATGATTTGTTGGAATATTCGAATTGCTTTATATTGAGGACCAACTATCCGAATAACAAGAAGATCAGTGGCAGGATCGAAAGTGACTTAGGATATTTTAAGTTGGGAAATAAAATAAGGTATAATAAAAAGGCAATCAGCGTTTTTCGAGACGGAGCCTTCGTTTATGAGATCAATAATCAGCCAAAACCAGAATATTTTTTAATGAAATTCCATGGCTAGAAAATTCAAAATAACGATTACGAAAAAATGTCCGATAAAATGCGACTATTGTTTTGTGGACAAAGATAATCAGGTTATGGACTATAAAACGGCAAAAGCTGCCATCGACTTCCTTTTGGAGAATGGAGAAAAAGGGAAAATGATTCTTATATTCCTTTATGGTGGCGAGCCCCTTTTGTATCCGGAGTTGATGAAAAGAATTATCAAGTACGCCTTTTCTAGATCAAAGGAAATTGAGAGGGATATTTTTATCTGCATCGGCACAAATGGTATGTTGCTTACAAAAGAAATTATCACTTTCTTCAAAAAATATGATATTGGAATTGCGCTTTCCTTGGGAGGTGATAAAAAAACGCATGACAAGTTCAGACATTATGCCAATAAGAAGGGAACTTTTGATGAGGTGCTCCTGAAACTGGAATTATTGAAAAAAGAAATGTCGCCCTACAGATATTATGTGGCATATTGCTTGCATCCCGAACAAGTTGACCGCCTGTATGATAATTTTGTATATTTGCATTCTCTGGGCATAAGATCATTTCGGATAGAATGGATTTATGACCTGAAGAGAAAGTGGGGAAAACGCGAGGTTGATATTGCGGTGAAAAATTATATTCGCATTTGGAAATATGTAATGAAAAGTATAAAGGGGAATGAGCCGATCTATCTCGTCAATTTCATGGATTTTATCAATTCTCCAGAGCTTGATGAAGGGGGTATGCATTGCAAAATAAATACATTGGAAATATCTCCATCCGGCAACATATCCCTTTCATCTTTTCTGAACTCATCAGAGAAAAATGTGGTTGGCAATGTGTCTGATGGCCTCAAAAAAGATCTTTTCGCCTGTCGAGCAACTTTTGAAAATATTGATAACCAGATCTGCCATTATTGCAAAAATAGGCATATTAAAGATATCTCTGAAATAGTTGAGAATCTGGGTATGATAGAAGACGAATTCAAAAAAATATCCGAGCGTTATCTGGGCCAGATCAATTCTCTGGGAAAAGAGGGTGACGCGTACCTTGCAAATTTGCAAAAATATTTTCCATTTTAAAATATGAATTATAAAAAATCAATTATTTTGGTAAAATATTTATCAGGAAAGTGGAAAATGGATGATAGTTTGTGCCTTGATATTTTGAAGCTGCTCCATACTGATTATTTGGCTGAAAACAATCAAGTCAGAGACTTCGTAAGCGAGTTTTCCTTCATTATTGGCAAGGGAGGAAAAATTTATCCTAAAATCAGGATATTGAATCTGATCTTTCCAAAAATGATGATTGTTTCCGATATAGTAAAAATAAAGCAATCCCGGATGGATTCCATTGTCAATATCTTAGAAAAACTGCAGCAAGAAAAAATAATTCTTTTTGACTTAGATAAAATTGAGGATTTGTTGAACTACGTCAATAAGAATCCTGAATGGCTTCTTCAATTCGGGATGGAGTTGGGCAAAAACGGAAAATTACGCATAAAAATATATTTTGGCCGAGCTAATAGAGAAAAGGAAGAATTGAATTTTATGGCTGATCTCGTGATAAAGATAGGACGGATATTCAATGCAAAGTACAATAAATTGGCTATTTTTCCTATTTTGGAGAATAATATTGATGCAATGGCGCTAGATATCACTGAAAATGGCTGTAGTCTAAAAATATACGATTATTTCCATTTTCCGAACAAGGAGCAGATGGATCACATTTTGAAGAAATGCAGACTGATCAACCGTATTGGCGAGGATTCTCAATCAGTTTTTTTCCGCAAATTAATTGAAAAAAACAAAATATACGGGCATCGGAATTTTGACACAATGGTGACGTATCGGTTTGAGGATAATTCTTTGGAATTGAAGGGAGTCAAGGTAAATACGCATTTGAATCCTCATATGGATGCGGAAAAATTACTGAAGAAAATCATAAATAAGTCCAATGGATATATTTTTGATTATCTTGAAAAAGGGAAGCTAAAAGTTTCTTTTGTGGGAAATCAACCTGATGAATTTTTCTTTTATGTCCGCTGAAAAAGATGTGAAATTTGATATCAAGATTAATTACCATTGCAATAACCATTGCCTTTTTTGCGTGCAAGGCAGGAAAAGGGAGGTTCTTCCGTTTAAGGATTTCAATGTCGTTGAACAGGCCATCAGTAAAGCAGCTCAAGAGGGAATGACAAAAATTGTTTTAACCGGAGGCGAGCCCGCCCTGCATCCGGATTTCTTAAAGATAATTAAAGTTGCCAAAGATAATAATTTTGAGAGTATCCAAATTCAATCCAACGGTCGGATGTTCGCTTACTTGGATTTTTGCGTAAAAGCGATCAAGGCTGGCGCTAATGAATTTGCACTGTCGCTTCATGGACATTCATCCCATTTGCATGATTTTTTAACTGATGCGCCAGGCAGTTTCGATCAGACCGTTCAAGGCATAAAGAACTTGAAAGAGCTGGGGCAGGATGTTATTTCGAACACTGTTATCACCAAATACAATTATCGATTTCTCCCTGATATTGCCCGTCTGCTTGTCAGCTTAGGTGTCAGTCAATATCAACTAGCTTTCATTCATATTACCGGCCAGGCTGAAGACAATAAGGAAAAGATAGTGCCTAGAAAGAAAACAATAATGCCGTATGTCAAAAAGGGACTGGACATTGGAATCAAAGCCGGGAGATCCGTAATGACGGAGGCAATACCGTATTGCATGATGAGGGGATATGAAAAATATATTGCAGAGGAAAAGGCAATTCCGGAGAGCAAGGTGCATGATATCGATTTTATAGTCGAGAGTTTTAACAATTATAGAAAAAATATTGGGAAAACCAAAGGTCCCAAGTGCAAAAAATGTAAATATTTTTCCATATGCGAAGGGCCATGGAAAGAATACCCGGATTTATACGGGTGGGATGAGTTCAAACCAATCGCCAAAAAATAACGGATATAAAAAAATATTTGATATTTATCAATAATAATAATTCATGTCAATCGAAATTTCTCTTTGGAATCCGTGCAATAATAACTGCATAATGTGCACAAATCCTGATGATTTCAAGGGTGGAAAGCTCATTAGCTTAAAATCTATTAAGAAATATTTGAATCGGGAGGATATTAGGAAGAAAAAAGATGTAAGGAGCGTTTATTTTTCCGGAGGAGAACCGACTATGCAGCCGGAATTTTTTAGAATAACTTCCTATCTTCAGGAAAAGTATCCTCTTGCTTATATAAATATTTTGACCAATGGACGGCGTTTTTTTTATAAAGAATTTGCCAAAGCTTGTATTGATCTGGGGAAAGTAAGGTTTGTTATTCCAATCCATGGTTTTGATGAAAAAACTCATGACGAAGTGACCCGGGCAAAAGGGAGTTTCAGCCAAACCATAGCAGGTCTCAAAAATATCACGCAGATGAGGAGGATCGGACAAGAGGTTGAAATAAGGATAATAATCACTAAACTCAACTACGATAAAATCGGGAAAATCCTTGATTTTATCCATAAAGAAATTCCGCAAGCGGACAGGTCAGTGATAATTTTTCAAGAGTATGAAGGGCAGGCAATAAAGAATTTTGAAAACGTGAAAATTTCCTATAGCGATTTCGAACAAAAGTTTAAAGATCTAGAGCCTTATCTAAAGAGGGGAACAGAAATAAAACTGTATCATTTTCCGCTTTGCGTAGTGCCGTATGAATTTTGGCCCTATCTTTGGCGAACACTGAGAGCAGATGAAGTGACTTTTTTGAGCCAATGCAAAAAATGCAAGGTGAAAGAATTCTGCCTGGGGGTACATAAAAATTACTTGGAATTATTGGGAGGAAAAGAATTTAGTCCTATTCAAGAATCTTACTCTATAAAGACCAGTAAAAATTATCATCATCCGATTGTCTCAATTAAAAAGAAATAAAAAAATCAAAAAAACGGTCATAATAATGGGTTACGAATGCAATAACTCCTGCAGTTTTTGCATCAATTCATACAAACGAGATCTCAAATCTAAAAGCACAATCGAGATTATGCAGGAGATGGCTGTTGCAAGAAAGCAAGGCAATACTTATTTAGAATTAATTGGAGGAGAACCGACTATCAGGCCTGATATTCTCGATATCTTGTCTTTTGGAAGAAAGTTGAAGTTTAAAAATATAGTAATGGCCACAAATGGTCGGCTTTTTTCTTATATTGATTTTTCCAAAAAAATCGTCGAGGCGGGCTTAACGGATCTTATTTTTTCCATCCATGGCGATACTGCCGGTTTGCATGATTCTTTGACAAGGGCCAAGGGGAGCTTTGAACAATTGATGAAAGGAATAGGAAATATCCGTTCAGCCGGACTTCGGAATATTGGGTCAAACACGACTATAGTCAAGCAGAATTATCGACGATTGGAAAAAATAGGGAGGCTGATTCGTAGTTTGGGAATCAATAACTCGGAATTCATATTCGTCGATCCGGAAAAAGGGGAAATCAGTGACAATTTCCGAACGTATGTTCCAAAAATTTCGAGCGTTGCTCCTTTCATGCACAGGACTTTAGCATTAGTTCAAGAAAAAACAGCAAACTGGAATGTGCGCTATGTACCTTTGTGCTACTTTACTGAGCAAATTCATCAAGTAAGTGAATTGAAAGAATTGGAGTTTTTTGATACTCAGCATCTGGCGCCCGACTTTATCAATTTAGACGTTGTGACATCCAGAAAAAATATCGCCCGACAGAAAACTAAAAAGTGCACAGGCTGCGATCTTTTTGATTCATGCGAAGGCATATGGAGGAAATATCTGGAGTATTATGGAGATGAAGAATTAAGACCTGTTCAAAATGTTTCTTGATCTCATATTTTTACCGATCATATTTTTAATAGGAATCATTACCAGCTATCAGGATTTTAAATTTGGGAAAATTAAAAATAGGTGGATCGTTATCGGACTTGCTTGGGGACTCAGTATCTGCTCTCTTTTGTATCTCTGGATCCTGCTAGATGGCCATTTGGACTTTCTTCCAGAGGTGAGTAACGGTATTTCGTATGCGTACCTTGATCAAGTGCTTTTAAACGCACTTATCTCCCTGGTCGTCGGATATGGAGGATGGTATTTTGATATGTGGTCAGCTGGTGACGCCAAATTATTTTTTGTTTTTTCTCTTCTCTTGCCGCTAGCTTACTATTCGCGAACTTACTTGACTTTCTATCCGTCCTTTGCTTTTTTGCTGAATGTCTTTATTCCTGTTCTAATATATTTATTGTTCCACAACCTGTTCTTGGTTTTTAGGGATATTTCGAGAAAATCACTTTCTGATTGGGATATTGGATCTTTATTGGGAAAATTGAGATCATATTTAGCATCCAACTACTCAACTCTCTTGAAGAGTTTTATTACATTTTCTTTGATAATAGTGTCCATCCAAATCATTCACCAAATGGTGACTGGAAGTGAGAGTCAATATCAGTGGTGGTATGCTGGTATTATTTTGTTGCCCTTTGTGGCTTCCCGATTTCTTCGCCAGGCCCTAAAGGACAACTTTGTTTTCGGCTTATTTCTTGCTATTTTTATCATATTTTTAATGACCAATAACTTATCGGTTACGATGAGAATGCTCATGATGATAAGAGGATCATTGATTTTTTATATAATATTTCCGCTTGCTACATTGATATTTTCATATTCAGAAAAAAAAAGTCAGCAACAAAAAATACCCTTTGCTTTCTGGATATTTTTAGGAGTAATTATAACGATATTATTGAGAGGTTCCTTGTTTTCTGTGCTTCCCGAGCTGTCTGTTGTTTTTAAGCAACTCTTTCCAGGTATGTAATGCTGGGAAAGAATGAGGGCATCAGTCTTTTTTTACTTAGTGATATTTGCGGCTAGTTCCAAAATATTTTTTGGTGATGTTTTGAAAAATAGCCTTGATTATGATAGACTCAAAATGAAAAATACAGCGCTGGAAAATAAGCAGGTTCATCCCACTGAATCTCCGATATTGTATCGGAGGCCTATATAATTTTATAACTAATTTTTAACAACAACAGACAAGGTCAAAACGTTATCTGTTGTGAGTGACTTATCGATGTCTAGTCCAGTTAAAGAATGGGGGGGCGTAATATTGAGTCCTTGTTGCAAAAATACTTGTTTTTTTTGCAGTCCCAGGAAGAAAATAGACAAAATATTATTAAATAAAGAAAAAATAAATGTCTTTAAAAATCTTATTGACTTCAAGAAAAAAGGTGTAAAAAAAATTGAGATATCTGGTTGTGATCCTATTGAATATCCATACATTTTTGAATTAGTCGATTATATAAAAAAATTAGGTTTTTCTGAAATACAACTTTCTACGCACGGAAGGAATTTTTCAAATGAAGAGTTTGTTAAAAAAATTGAACTAGCTGGATTGACAAAGGTAAGGATCCCTCTATATGGTTCAACATCAGAAATACATGATGCGACAGTGGGCGACAAGGGAGGCTTTAAAGAAACCATCAAGGGCATAAGGAATTTGTCGAAAACAAAGATTGACATTCAGATAAGCACGCTAATAACTGCAAAAAACAAAAATAACCTTATACAGCTTGCGGATTTGATTAAAGGCATAGGTATCACTGATTTTTACATCTCAGTTCCGCTTCTTTCTTTTTCCGGAGACAGATCTTTTTATATTCCTTTGAAGGAATTAAAACCCTATTTTAAAAAAATCTATGATTATTCAAAAAAAACTAATTACGATATGCAATTTTTTGAAATCCCTTTCTGTATATTGGGATTTTATGACGAGTCAATGCAGAATAAGATTTATCCGCCGGATCTTGGAAAATATTGCCAACCAATGAAAATGCATAAAACAAACATAAAAGATATACCCGCCTATAGGGTAAAAATTAAATCAAAAATATGCGATAAATGTTCCTGCAGTAGCGTTTGTGATGGTTTTTTCAAGAAAGATTTTGAAGAGTTTGGGATCAAAGGATTGAAGCCGGTAACAAATAACAATAAAAAAAAGTGATTAATAAGAAAATAGACAAGAAGGCTCTGGCTCATATTTTATCATTTAAATATGGGCCAGATTTGTTGGGTGTAATAACCGGACTAAAACCATCAGCCAGATGTGTAATAAAAGAAAATGAAGCTGGCTCTTTTGTAGATTTTTGTGATAGATATAATCTCAAATATACTTTTTCTGATTATCGGTATAATATATTACAAAACCAAGTTTTAGCAAAAAATAAGGCTTCTAACATTTTAATAATATATATCTCTAAGGGCTCGACACTTTGCGAGAAGCTTAAATACTTTGATGAAATAGATGAAAAAATAACAGGGCGTTTATTGGGATATCCGGATTGTTGTATTGAATTTTATCTTGATTTAGTAAAAAATAAAAATCGCCAAAATATAGATTTTGTTCGGGAAACCAACGCAAATACCGAGAAAAAAATGGATTTTAGATTAAATAATCTTCGCGAATGGTGCAGCGGACTCCAAATTGATTATTCTCTTGTGGATTTTTTCCCATGCTCTTATGATTGCAAAAAAGCCTTAAAATACGCAAAAAATATTTTTGGATACATAGAAAAAATTGACAAGAAACAAGCCAACAGCATAAAAAAACAACTGACGAAGCCAATTGTTTATTATGAAAATAAATGTGCTAAACAGATATCGAGACCTATTTCAAAAGTAAAGAAGGGGGAAGAGATATTAGTATTTGAATAACGGAATTAAGCGCAAGCTCTTCTTGACATGCTTTTACCATTGTTATCTTTGGGATAGAATTTTATACTTTGACAGTTTCAGGAAATGTATGAGGATCCATGCAACGTGCCTGTTGTAGCGCCTGTGGATAAAAAAGTTAGCTAAATCATAGCTTCGGATAAGTCAACATATACATTCTATACCGTGACTGCGGAAAAAGAGATTTTTATTGAAGCGCCGAAATAATCGTATCCAAATACTCAATGATGGTTTGATAAAAAAATAGCCCCTTTTCGGACTATTTTTCTTTGGCGGCGGTCTTGATGCATTTAGTGCAAACCTTCAGATTTCTTCCGCCTATTTTCTTCTTTTGGATGTTAATCGCCATTGTTCTTTTTGTAGCGATATTGGAGTGGGAGCGGCTTTGGGCGGATTTGGGTCCGCGGCCGCACACTTGGCAAGTTCGTGACATATTGACAGTGATCAATGAACGATGATCAGTGAACAATATTATTGATCATTGTTCTTTGTTCGTTGATTGTTGATTGTTGATTTATTAACCCATTTAGGCTAACATAGAAAAGAAATATCTGCAAGAGATGTAACAGTATTATACATATGCCTGATCTAATATTGCTCATCATCATTCTTATTATGTCGGCTGTTGTGCATGAAGTTTCGCACGGCCTGGCGGCTTTTTGGTTGGGCGATTCAACGGCCAAATATATGGGACGGCTCACGCTCAATCCCATCAAGCATCTGGATCTCTGGGGATCTTTTCTGATGCCGGTTGGGCTTTTGCTTCTTTCGGGAGGGCGATTTTTCTTTGCCGCGGCCAAGCCTGTGCCATACAATCCGTATAATCTTCGAGATCAAAAATATGGTCCGGCAATTGTTGGAGCGGCGGGTCCGGCATCGAATATCATTATTGCGTTGATTTTTGGGATATTTTTGCGAATATTCACCTCAACTGGATTGGTTCCGATGGGGGATGCGGTGGCGCTCATTTCCAATATTTTCAGCGGTCAAAGTTTGCTTGGATCGGGATTGAGCGCAATTGGAATCATCTTTGTTATGATAATATATATCAATATCCTGCTGGCTATTTTCAACTTGATCCCGTTTCCGCCTTTGGATGGATCAAAAATTTTGTTCGCGATCTTGCCGATAAGTGAAGAAACAAAATTGCGCTTGGAACAAGGTGGCTTTATGTTTCTCCTTTTGTTCATAGTCCTTTTGTCAGGGCCGGTTTTTTCGATTATTCGATTCATCGAGCTTGCATTTTTCAAGGCGGTGCTGGGAATTTGACAGAAACTTGACACGAAACTTAGGCATTATATAATGAATTCAGAAGAGGGAAATTTTCTTTTGAATGAAAATAAAACAAAAAATCCATAAAAAAACAAAAAAAATATTATTCATAGTGTCTGTTTCCTTGATCGTTCTTTTTTTGGCGGTTTTTTTTGTGTCCGACAAAACGCTGGCTAGTCTCGTGGAAGGTTGGGGAGTGGGAATTTGGAATGATTTGGTCATCATATCAGGTGTTCCGACTGACACTGGAATTCCGACAATAGGCCGATTGAGTTCAAAAGACAGTCTTTGTGGAAGTGCTCTGTCGAAAAAATACAGCATCAATTTTGGAGGAGCAGATGAGGATGAAGAAAGGCCAATTCTTGGCTCTGCCTGGTTTGGCATTGGTTCCGAAGAAGATCAATGGGATCAAACAGCAAATTGTCCAGGCGGGGATGCCGACTTGCCTTCGCTAGGCTGGCTCAATTTCTCAGCCGGAGCGCCTTCCTTTTGCACTGGCGATGATTGCCATGCCGCTATGTGGCACAAAAATGAAGGAGGAACGGGCAAAGAAGGGTACCTTGACGGTTGGGCACAAGTGACATCCATGGGAGATAATGGCTGGGTGAGGCTCAGAGGAGATAATGATGGAGAAAAATATAAGGTAACGTTGAACAGCGCCGGAAAACTTTCCGGATTCGGATGGAATTCTGGAACGGGAGATGCTATTCCCGGAAATTCCGGCCTTGGCTGGATAAATATGGAAGGTCTCAAGCCGGGCGATTGCAAACTGGGCTTCAAGACAATTCAACTTTGTCCAGGTGAGAAAATAACAGATTCAAGTTGTGACCCTTCGAAGTATTGCACGGGAAACAGTCCGCTTTCGTGCTCTTTTACAAGCGATACGTCATGGACCTGCAGCAACAATTGTGGAGATGTTGATGGGAGAATCTTTTTTATAAATCCAAAAATTGGTGTGTGTGGAGAGCTCAATGGGAGATATATCTGTAGTTCAGATACTCCGCCAACGGCAAACAAGCTGTGCAGTGAAGCCTCGGCATATAATAATGACTTGAGTACAAGCGGAATCACAACTACTTGGACTTGCGGCAACAGGTGCGGGAAGACAGTGAATTGTAGTGCCTCGGTCAAATGCGGTTGGACCGAAATAAATCCATAAATATAGTTTTAATTATAAAAATATAAATTTATAAACAATATGAAAAAACAAAAACCAAAAGCAATAAGAATCTATCACCGCCTGATTTTCTGGCTCGGAGTTTTGGTTTTGGGAACAATAGTCGGTGTTTCCGTTCAGTTCGGCCAGGCGTGGGTTGAGCCCTCTGGTACGGCGCCAGAAGGAAATATCGCTGCGCCGATAAATACGGGGGCAAGCGAACAAACCAAGGTTGGCACCGCTGAAAAAAAAGCGGATATATGCGTAGACGCGTTTGGCAATGGTGATATAAAATGCTTGAGTTCACAAGTTAGTTGGCCAAAGTGCACTCTTGATGGCGGCGTCCCAACAATGGTGGAAGGTGGTGGAATAACCCTATGTAAATTTCCAGGAAAATCTTGTCCCTCGGAGTATCTTCCAGGGGGCTGGAAACCGTACCTATTTTATTCTGAAACCACGGCAAGTTTTTGTACTGGAGGAGGAGAATGCGGAACAAGCGTGACTACTCCTTTTCATGCCTTTAGCAATGTAAATCCAGCTGATGAAACAGCAAACTATTATGATGGAAACAAGACCCCTCATACCTCATGCAGCAGCAGTTGCTGTTCGCAGTATGGTCCCTGTTGGGATCCTAATTCTGGAGCGTATTACGACGGTAATTCATGCTGTCATAGCGGCTGGTATCCATGTGGTTGCAATACTATTTATACTTGTGATAGTAATGTCATGAAAATTTGCAGCTCAATTCAAACTCAAATAGGCTGCATCGCTAACTAAATAAATAATATCAAATGGAAAATAAAACAAAATACATTTTAACGATTACTGGCATCATAATAATAAGCCTGATTGTATTCGATGTGTATCAACAGAGAACTATAACTAGTCTAAGGAAAGATGTTGTCCCTAGGACAGATGTCTCGGTGAAGATGTCATCCGCGTATCTAGCTGTTAAAAAAAATCTTGAAGACAACACAAAGGTAATAAAAGGTGTTGTAATTTCAAAAAAAGGAAATTTGTTTACAATCCAAGCGGAAGTGGTTGATTTTCTCAAATTGTCAGCTTTAACAGAAGATGAGTTGCATCAGAAGATAACAGATTTTCCTACCACAAAAAAAAGTTACAAGGTGTTAGTTAATGACAAAACGCAATTTGAATCTCTGAGTCTAGAAAATCTATTGGAAGGCATGACAGTTGTTGTCGATACGGAAAATTTGGTATATAAAAGCGATCAGCTGAATGCTTCAAAGATTGTCGCTGTTAAGCCAGAAGATTTTTCTTCGTCAAAAGATTTTATAGATAAAATAAAAGATATTTCGGGTGAAATAAAGGAAATAAATAGCAATTACCTGCTTGTTGGCGTGACTTGGATGGATTATACCAAAATAAAAGATCCCTTTTCTGGAGACCCAAAGGCATTTCCGAAAATATCTAAAAATTATAAGGTGTTAGTTGGTGATAAAACGCAATTTATGGACAATAAGCTCAAGGAATTCAAGGTTGGAGATTTCGTACGGGCCTTTTCTTCAGCACCTGTATATTCAGTCAATGAATTCACTGCTACGAAAATAGAGGGTCCTGTTAAAATAGAATCGCATCTTCCCAACTTTCCGGGCCAAGTAATTAATAAGGATGCCGATAAATTGATCGTTAGAGAAAAAAATGGAAGCAATGGAAGAGTATACACAGTTAGGGTTACAAGTACAACGGAAATAGATAAGATCAATCCCTCTTACGATCCGTCAAAACAAATCGAAAAAATTACTAAGATTAATTTCTCAGATATTCAGGTCAACGATCAAGTGTGGATTATTTCTAGGGACGAAATTGAAAACAAGACTGAAATTGATGCTGAAGTCGTCAGCGTAGAAAATCCCTCGTAACCGTCCACTGATCAATAGCGTAATGTATCTGACTATTTTTTGCTATTCATTTAAAAGTTTTGAAAGGAAAGAGTGTGAATGCAAAGGGGTTAAGGTTTCAAATGGTTAACAATTAAATTAATAATTGAAAGCTACAATCTAATTTTACGATCTAAAGTATTGACAGATTAGCTATACTTTTATACTATTCACATTGCTAGCCATCTCGCGCTAATTTTTCCCGCTTAAGGCGGATCAGCTTGTGGCTGGGTTTTTGATATGCCCACAATAAATCAACTCAAAAAAAGACCCCGCAAGGTCCAGAAGATGAAATCCAAATCTCCAGCGATGGAGAGGATTTTCAATACGCTCAAAAATCGTCCGGTCGGAACAAACAGTCCTTTCAAGCGAGGAGTTTGCGTCAAAGTTTCCACAACCACTCCCAAAAAACCGAACTCGGCTCTTCGAAAGATCGCCAGAGTACGGCTTTCCAATGGAATGGAAGTGACCGCATATATTCCCGGGATTGGACACAATTTGCAGGAACACTCGATTGTGATGATCCGTGGCGGCCGGGTGCCGGATTTGCCGGGAGTTCGATATCATATTGTCCGGGGAGTTCTGGATGCGGCTGGAGTTGGGGAAAGGAGAAGGGGACGATCGAAATATGGAGCGAAGAGACCAAAAGCCTAGTTTGTTTTTGAATTTTGAACCAATTTATATATGCCAAGAAGAAAAAGAGTATACAAAAAAAACTGGAAAATAGACCCGAATTACAACAGTCTGATTGTCGGGAGATTTGTTGGTCATTTGATGCAGGAAGGGAAAAGAAGCATTGCTGAACGGATTGTTCAAGATTCTTTTGCTGTCATCCACGAGCGGACCAAGAAAGGCGGACTCAATGTTTTCGAGCAAGCTATCAAAAATGTTTCACCTTTGGTTGAGCTCAAATCAAGAAGAATAGGAGGCGCGAACTATCAAGTTCCTGTCCAGGTGGCGGGAGATCGGCGCGCCACTCTTGCGATGCGCTGGATCATTTCCGCTGTGAGATCAAAAAAAGGCAAAAGAATGGCGGAAAAACTGGCGGACGAACTGCTCGACGCTGCTCAAAAACAGGGCGCGGCTATGAAAAAACGGGAAGACGTGCACCGAATGGCAGACGCGAACAAGGCGTTTGCGCATTTTGCTTAGGAAAAAATATGGCAAGAAAATATCCAATCGAAAAATATAGAAATATAGGAATCATCGCTCATATCGACGCCGGAAAAACCACCACTACCGAGCGTATTTTGTTTTATACGGGAATTTCTCACAAGATTGGAGAAGTGCACGAAGGTGAGGCGACGATGGATTGGATGGAACAGGAAAAAGAGCGCGGCATCACAATCACTTCGGCCGCGACGACTTGTTTTTGGCAAGATTGCCAGATCAACATTATCGACACTCCGGGCCATGTCGATTTCACGGTGGAAGTGGAAAGAAGCCTTCGGGTTTTGGACGGCGGAGTCATCGTTTTTGACGGAAAAGAAGGGGTTGAACCCCAATCCGAAACGGTTTGGAGGCAAGCGGACAAATACAACGTACCCCGTCTTTGTTTCATCAACAAAGTTGACAAAGAAGGTGCGGATTTCTTCTTTTCTCTGGGAACGATTTGGAATCGTCTCAATCCGAATGCTGTTGCAGTTCAAATTCCGATCGGTCAGAGAGGGGATTTCAAGGGTATTGTCGATCTCATGAAAATGAAAGCGTCATACTTTGAGGGTGATATGGGCGAAACCGTGAGAGAAGAAGAAATTCCGGCCGATCTTCTCGAGCAGGCCAAAGAATATCGCGAAAAAATGGTGGAAAAGATTTCTGAAACAGATGATGCGCTTACCGAAAAGTTTTTGAACGGAGAGGAGATTTCCGTCGAAGAGTTGAAAAAAGCTCTTCGCGACGCAGTTATAAAAGTCAAATTGTTTCCCGTATATTGCGGAACGGCGCTTCGCAACAAAGGCGTTCAGCCGGTTCTTGACGGAGTTGTCGACTATCTGCCGTCTCCGATCGATATTCCTCCCGCCAAGGGAACAGATCCGAAAACGAACGAAGAAATTGAAATCAAAGCCGATGACAATGATCCTTTTTCAGCGCTGGCTTTCAAGGTGGCGACCGACCCGTTTGTCGGCCAGCTCACTTTTTTCCGGGTATATTCAGGAATGGTGAAGGCTGGATCATATGTCTTGAATTCCACAAAAGGGGAAAAAGAAAGAATCGGGCGAATTCTCCTGATGCATGCCAATCACCGCGAAGAAATGGAAGAAATACATTCCGGCGGGATCGGAGCTCTTGTCGGTATGAAATATACGACCACTGGTGATACTCTTTGCGATCCGGTAAAGCCAGTTGTTCTTGAATCGATCACCTTTCCGGAACCTGTCATTGCGATTGCCATTGAACCGAAAACGAAAGCCGATCAGGAAAAAATGGGCTTGGCGCTCAAAAAATTGGCCGAGGAAGACCCGACTTTCCGGGTGCACACGGACGAGGAATCCGGACAGACCATCATTGAAGGAATGGGCGAGCTTCATCTTGACATTATCGTTGACCGCATGAAGCGTGAATTCAAAGTGGAAGCCAACGTTGGACGTCCGCAAGTGGCCTATCGCGAAACGATCAAACAGTCGGCTGAAGCGGAAGGGAAATATATCCGCCAATCCGGTGGACGCGGGCAATATGGACATTGTTGGCTCAGAATTGAACCGCTTGAAGCGGGCGGAGGTTTTGAATTTGTGAATGAAATAAAAGGAGGAGCTATTCCTCAAGAATATATCACGCCGATCGAAAGAGGCGCTAAAGAAGCCCTGGAAAATGGTGTTATTTCCGGTTTTCCACTCGTTGATGTCAAAGTGACCGTATATGACGGATCATTTCACGATGTTGACTCTTCGGAAGCCGCTTTCAAAATTGCCGGATCTTTGGCTGTGCAAGAAGCTGTGAAGCGGGCCAAACCGATCATTCTCGAACCGATCATGAAGGTTGAAGTGACAACGCCAGAGCAGTTCATGGGAGACGCGGTCGGCGATCTCAATGCCAAGCGCGGACAGATCCAGGAAATGGAAGACCGTGGAGAAGGAAATGCTCGGGTGAAAGTCATCAAGGCGACAGTGCCGCTCGCCTCAATGTTTGGATATGCGACTCAACTTCGCTCGATGTCCCAGGGACGGGCGAACTATTCAATGGAGTTTGATCACTATGAAGAAGTGCCGCGCAATGTGGCGGAAGAGATTAAGGGTGGAGAGAAAAAATAATTTCAAGTTTATGTTTTCTAAAGAACTTCAAGAAATCATGGATCTGGCCGGCGGGCGATATATCATCGTTGAGAATGGCCAGCCGAAGTATATCGTGATGAATTTTGACGAGTATCGCAGCGCAGTTCTCGATAAGAAGCCAGTACAAACTTTGACGGAAGAAGAACTCATTGAAAAGATCAATGCCGACATTTCCCTGTGGCGCGAAAAACAAACCGCGGAAAATGACGAAATCGCTCTTGATGAAATCGAAGAACTTGAGGATATTGAATATATATAGTCATTGACAATAAAAAGGTATTGTGATAAATTTCTTTATGTGGCGAGAAACTCTTGCCAAAAAATAAAAGATAGTATACAATACTTTCAGCAATAAAAAAAGAGTATAATTTAATAAATTCTAAACAAAACGAATTTGCACAAATTCGAGGTTGTGATTTGGGTGGATTCGGAAAATTGAAAAAATATGGCAGCAGAAGCATTTGACCGATCCAAACTGCACGTGAACGTTGGAACCATCGGACACGTCGACCACGGCAAGACAACTCTTACCGCGGCGATTTTGCATGTCTTGAGTTTTCTCGGCCATGCCAAAGAAAAAGGCGTTGATGAAATTGACAACGCTCCCGAAGAAAAAGAGCGCGGGATCACCATTGCAACGACACATTGCGAATATGAATCGGAAAAGCGGCATTACGCCCATGTTGACTGCCCGGGACACGCTGACTATATCAAAAACATGATCACAGGCGCCGCTCAAATGGACGGGGCGATTTTGGTTGTTGCCGCAACGGACGGTCCGATGCCGCAGACCCGCGAACACATTCTTCTCGCGAAACAGGTTGGCGTGCCGGCGATTGTTGTATTTTTGAACAAAGTTGATATGGTTGATGATCCGGAACTGATTGATTTGGTCGAAGCGGAAGTGCGCGAACTTCTCACGAAGTATGAATTCGACGGCGACAATGCGACCATTGTCCGCGGTTCTGCCTTGAAGGCACTCGAAACAAAGAGCAAGGACGATGAGGCTGCCAAGCCGATATTGGACATCATCGCGGCTCTCGACGAAAAAATTCCAGATCCTGTCCGCGATGTGGACAAGTCCTATTTGATGCCTATTGAAGATATTTTTTCAATTGAAGGACGCGGAACTGTTGTGACGGGAAGAATTGAACGGGGAGTTGTGAATGTCAACGACGAAGTAGAAATCGTTGGAATCCGACCGACCGTCAAAACAATCGTCACTGGAATTGAAATGTTTAACAAGACGCTTGATAGAGGACAAGCCGGAGACAACGCCGGAGTTCTTCTTCGCGGAACAAAAAAAGATGACGTGGAAAGAGGCCAAGTTTTGGCCAAGCCCGGATCGATCACTCCTCACACTGAATTTGACGCCGAGATATATATCCTGACCAAAGAAGAAGGTGGACGGCACACTCCTTTCTTCAAGGGATATAAGCCGCAGTTCTATATTCGTACAACGGACGTGACGGGCGATGTGACCCTTCCCGAAGGAACGGAAATGGTTATGCCTGGTGATACTGTGAACCTCGGAGTGAAATTGATGGCGCCGGTCGCGATGGAAGAAGGAATGCGATTTGCTATTCGCGAAGGCGGGAAGACCGTCGGTGCGGGAGTGGTGACGAAGATCATCAAATAGGTTTGTGGTGAGCAATTGATGTCTTGCAAATTGAAAAAGTTATTTAATATTATACAGTTAGATGGCAACCAAGAAACCCGAAAAATCCGAAGTGCAACCGGAAGAAGAAGTGAAGCCGAGAATTCGGATCAAGATCAAAGCCTATGATCACAAGGTGATCGATCGTAGTGCACGCCAGATTGTGGAAACGGCCGAAAGAACCGGTGCTCAAATTGCGGGTCCGGTGCCTTTGCCGACTCAGATCAAGAAATATACTGTGAACAAATCAACCTTTGTTCACAAGGACGCGCGCGATCAGTATGAAATGCGGACTCACAAGCGGCTCATCGACATTTTCAGCCCGACCCCGAAAACGATTGACAGCCTCACGAATCTTGATTTGCCGGCGGGAGTGGATATCGAGATAAAAATGTGACACGAAGTGTCATCCTGAGCGAAGCGAAGGATCCCGCGAATAACCTACTTTATTTGCAATGAGATTCCTCGCTATGCTCGGAATGACAAAGTTAAACACTAGTTAAAGTCCCAACGCATCCAATTGTGTACGGGATACTAAGCTAGCAATAAAATCCTTTTGGGTTTTGGCTGGTTTGATGCCAGTTTTTTTATTTTAAACGATTATGACCAAATTTATCTTAGGAAAAAAGCTCGGAATGAGCACGATATATGATGAAAAGGAAGGCGCGCAGAATGTGACGCTGGTTGAATGTTTGCCGACCGTGATCACGCAGATCAGAACCGAGGAAAAAGACGGGTACAGTGCGATTCAGACGGGAATCACGCACGAGAAAAAAAATAAGAAGCTCAAGAAAAAAAAAGAATTCAAAGGAGATCCAAAAGATTTGAAAGTTGGGGATGCGCTTGATATAGGCCAGTTTGAGATCGGTGAAAAGATCAAAGTTTCCGGAATCACGAAGGCCAAAGGATTTCAGGGTGTCGTGAAGCGCCACGGATTCAAAGGATCAATGAAAACTCATGGACACAAGCACGATTTGCGCGCGCCTGGATCGATCGGAGCGACTTATCCGGAACACGTCATCAAAGGAAAAAGAATGGCAGGAAGAATGGGCGGAGAGCGCTCGAGTGTTCTCAATCTCAAGATTGTGGAGATTGACAAAGAGAGCAACATTTTGTTTTTGAAAGGAGCAGTCCCCGGAGTGAAAGGGAGAATAGTTGAAATCACAGCCTAAGGATATGATCAAATTTCCTGTGTACAATCTGAAAGGAGAGAAAGTCAAAGACGTTGAATTGTCCGAAAGGGTTTTTGGAGTGAAAAAGAATGACGCATTGCTTCACCAGGTTTTTGTTTCTCAATACGCGAATCGTCGGCAGGTTTTGGCTCACACGAAAGACCGGGCAGAAAGAGCCGGCAGCGGAATAAAGCCGTGGAAGCAAAAAGGAACGGGACGGGCGAGAGTTGGATCAGTCCGAAGTCCGATTTGGCGAAAGGGTGGAATTGTGTTTGGTCCGACGAAGGATCGGAATTTCAAAAAAGACGTTCCGAAAAAAATGGGGCGCATTGCTTTGCTCGTCGCTTTGAGTTCCAAAGTGCGCGACAAAGAATTGTTTTTGATTGAAGATATGGCAATGAAAGAGACAAAGACACGCTTGATGAGTGAGGCGATCAAGAATCTGAAGATAAAGGGAAGTATATTGATCGGATTTTGCGAAAAAGAAAAAGAAGCCAAAAGGGCCAGCCGCAATTTGCCGAAAGTTTTGAACGTTGATGCAAAAAGTCTGAACGTTTTTGATATTTTGAATCACAAATATCTGGTTTTGAGTGAAGATGGCGTGAAAATTTTGGAAAAGAAATACGAAGCCAAGAAGGAAGTAAAACAATAAATTTAGAAATATGGGATTTTTTGATAAAATTTTGGGAAAAATGGAAGAAGGGAAAGAAGAACCGAAAAAGAAAACGGAAAAAGTTAAGATTGAGAAAGAAGCTGCTTCTGCTAAGGTTGAAAAAGAAGTTGTTTCCGTCAAAGCCGAAAAAAAGAAGGACAAGCCGACAGAAAGAAAAGAAAAAACCGTGAAAACCTCAAAGACCGAAAAGCCGAAGAATGAAGCTGCCAAGCGAAAAGTAGCCAAAAAAGAGGAAAACATAGCCCACAAGATACTGCTTGAAAATCTTATTTCGGAAAAAGCGACCATGCTTGCATCGCAGAATAAGTATATTTTCAAAGTGAAAAAAGATGCAGGAAAATTTCAGATCAAAGAAGCGGTCGAGGGATATTATGGAGTGCAAGTTGTCAGCGTGAATACGATCAAGATAAGCCCCAAGAAAAGAATTCATGGCCGGACGATCGGATGGAAAAAAGGATTCAAAAAAGCGGTTGTCACATTGAGGGAAGGGGATACTATTGCAGCAATGGAAGGAATCTAATTTATCAAAAATATGCCAGTCAAAGTATATAAGAAAACTACTCCCGGACGCAGAAACAGCTCAGTAAACAAACTGGAAAAGAATTTTGCGCATCCAGAGAAAAGCCTGACGCGATCTTTCAAAAGAAGCGCCGGCCGTTCGCGGGGAACAATTTCCGTTCGTCATAAAGGTGGCGGACACAAGCGGCTATACAGAATGATCGATTTCAAGATGAACAAGATTGGAGTTCCGGCGGTCGTAGACAGAATCGAAAGAGATCCAAATCGCAGTGCGTTTATTGCTCTTCTCAAATACAAGGACGGAGAAAAAAGATACAATGTTGCGGTTGAAGGAATGAAAGAAGGCAGTCGAATTGTCACTGAAGAAAAGGCCCCTGTCAAAGCTGGCAATCGTTTGGCAATCAAGAATATCCCGGTTGGAACCCCGATCTCACTTGTGGAAATGGTTCCCGGAAAAGGCGCACAACTGGCAGGTCTGCCGGATCATCCGTGACTATGATGTCAATCGAGGGCGGAATGGCGCAAATCAAGCTCTCTTCGGGAGAAATCAGGCGTGCCAGTGGGAATTGTTTTGCAACGATCGGGCAAGTGAGCAACTATCCTCACAACACTGTTGTAATCGGGAAAGCAGGCCGTTCCAGATGGCTCGGAATTCGTCCTGGAGTCCGTGGTACAGTTATGAACCCGGTTGATCATCCGCACGGAGGAGGAGAAGGAAAACAGGGAATCGGACTCAAATACCCGAAAACCCCGTGGGGCAAGCCGGCACTCGGAAAAAAGACAAGGAAAAAGCATAAATATAGCAACAAGCTTATCATAAAGAGAAGAAAGAGGAAGAAATAATTTTAATCATATGTCAAGATCACTCAAAAAAGGTCCCTTTGTGGACGAAAAGCTGCTCAAGAAGCTGCAGGACAAAAAACCCGGCGACAAATCCATTGTCAAAACCTGGTCGCGATCTTCGACGATCGTTCCGGAAATGGTTGGTTTCACTTTTGGCGTACACAACGGCAGAGAATTTGTTTCGGTTTTTGCGACAGAAGAAATGGTTGGCCACAAATTGGGAGAGTTTTCTTTGACGAGAAAATTCAGTCGCCATGGAGGAAAGATGCAAAAGGAGCAGGAAATGGCCAAGAAATCCGCGGAAGCATCAAAATCCGCTCCGGAAAAGAAATAATATGAAAATATCAGCCAAACTCGACAATTTGCGAAAATCCCCGAGAAAGATAAGATTGGTTGCCAGTCTCATTAAAGGTCTTGATGTTGGGCGTGCCGAGCAGCAGCTGAAATTTTTGGTGAAAGGATCTGCTCCCCATTTTGAAAAACTTCTGAAAAGCGCGATTGCAAACGCCGAAAACAACTCCGGACTTGACAGGGACAACTTATACGTCAAGGATGTAATAGTCGATGAAGGAAAGAAATTGAAGCGTTGGTTGCCGAGAGCCCACGGGCGGGCAAGCCTTCTTTTGAAACGAACGAGTCATATTGAGATAGTTCTGGATGAAAGGGTGAAAGGCAAGGGGAGAAAGAAAGTTGAAAAACAAGAGATCAAAGACATCAAGAAGGCGGATATAGAGGAAAAAATCGGCCAAGAGGAGTTGAAAGAAGAGAAGAAGGAGCTGATCAAGGAAAAAGATGAAAAAGAGTTTGTGGATGAAAAGAAAAAAGCGGCTGAATCGAAGGGTTTTTTGAAGAAAGTTTTCCGAAGAAAATCAATGTAATAATCACATACTAAGTATGGGACAGAAAGTAAATCCACAGGGAATACGACTGGGAATCACAAGCGATTGGAAATCGCGGTGGTTTTCGAAGAAAGATTTGCCTAGGCAGCTCAAAGAAGATATCGAGATCAGAGAAATGCTTTTCAAGAAGCTGAAGACAGCTTCCATTGGAAGCGTGGAATTGGAAAGATCGGCCGGAGCGGTCAAAGTAATCATCAAAACGGCTCGCCCGGGTATTATCATCGGACGGGGCGGAACGGGAGTCGAGGATATAAAGAAATTAATCAAGGACACATTTTTCAAACAGAAAAAAACTGTTCTCAAAGTTGAAATTGAAGAGATTAAGAATATTGAAGAAAACGCGATGGTGATTGCCCAAAATGTTGCTGAACAGCTCGAAAAAAGACTACCTTTTCGCCGGGTTCTCAAGACGACGATTGAAAGGATGATAGAAGGCAACAAGATAAAAGGCATAAAAGTGGAAATTTCCGGACGACTGGGTGGAGCGGATATGTCAAGGCGTGAATGGCTTGTGAAGGGAAATCTTCCTCTTCATACGCTTCGGGCGGACATCGATTTCGCGAAAACTGTTGCTCGGACGACATTTGGAGTGATCGGAGTGAAGGTTTGGATAAACAGAGGAGAGAAATTTGAATAGAAAATATTATGTTGATGCCGAAAAAAGTAAAACATAGGAAGCACCAGCGTGGCGGAAAAATCACCGGAAACGCTAAAAGAGGAACGGAGATCAGTTTTGGAAGCATTGGAATGAAATCACTGGAAGCCGGTCTTGTTTCCTCAAGGCAGATCGAATCTGCTCGGCGAGCGATGACCCGATATGTTCAACGCGGAGGAAAGATCTGGATTCGTATTTTTCCCGACAAGCCGATGACCCAAAAAGGTGCCGAAACTCCGATGGGGAAAGGAAAGGGATCAGTGGATCATTTTGTGGCAGTTGTGAAGCCGGGAAGAGTTTTGTTTGAAATGGATGGAGTGGCCAAAAACGTGGCTCGTCAGGCGCTCAAACTCGCATCGGATAAGCTGAGTGTCAAAACAAGAATAGAAGAAAGATAAACGTGAATAAATTTGCATTAAAGATATTTACCCCGTTAAAAATTATTTGTGATTAACGGGAATACGGCATAAAGACAATATAGGATTAATAAGTAATTTCTAACGGGGTGAAAATCAGCGAAATCAGGGAAAAAAGCGAGAACGAACTGAAAAAAGATTTGATTGGTCTTCGAAACAAGAAAGCCAAAATGAGATTTGATATTTCCGCAAAGCAGGTCAAGAATCATCGAGAGGCAAGGAAGGTCAAAAAAGATATCGCGAGAATTCTAACAGTATTGAAATTATCCGTCTCTGACAAAGTTTCCGCGGACAAGAAAATAGCATAACGACAATTTTATGAATAAGCCAAACAGCAATAAGACGAAGAAAGTTTTGGAAGGCGTTGTTGTCAGCGACAAAATGGACAAGACAGCGGTTGTGGCGGTGAACACTTTCAAAGCGCATCCGAAATATCTGAAAAGGTATCTTTCCACAAAAAGATACAAGGCTCATGACGGCGAGAACAAATGCAAGGTCGGAGATAAGGTGAAAATTGCGGAAGTGAAGCCGATGAGCAAAGGAAAAAAATGGACAGTTGTTTTTGAATAAATTAGCCGAAGAAATATGATTCAAGCAGAGACAAAATTGAAAGTGGCCGACAACAGCGGGGCGAAAACCATCGAATGTTTCAAGGTGCTTGGAGGAACGAGGCGCAGATATGCCCAGCTTGGGGATATTGTTGTTGCATCGGTGAAATCCGCCGAACCGCGCGCTGCAATCAAAAAAAAGGCAGTAGTACGAGCTGTGATCGTGAGGCAGAAAAAAGCTTTTCGAAGAAAAGACGGTTCATATATTCGTTTCGATGAGAACGCGGCTGTGATCGTGGACGGAAAAGATCCAAAGGGAACAAGAATCTTCGGTCCCATTGCAAGAGAAATCCGGGACAAGGGTTTCATGAAGATAATCTCACTCGCACCGGAGGTCTGGTAAAAATATATTTACCCCGTTAGAAATTATTTATGGCTAGCGGGAATACGATAAAAAGATAATATCGAATTAATTAAGTAATTTCTAACGGAGTGAAGATCAGAAAAGGTGACAATGTAAAGATGCTTTCCGGAAAAGACCGGGGAAAAACGGGAAAAGTTTCGCGTGTTTTGTCAAAGGAAGGAAAAGTTCTTGTTGATGGATTGAATCTGGTGAAGAAACATGTCCGTCCCAAGAAGCAGGGCGAAAAAGGACAGCGGGTTTCCATTCCGGCGGCGATTGATGCTTCCAACTTGATGCTGATCTGTCCGAAATGTTCGAAACCGACGCGAGTGGCATATAAACAGGGAGAAAAGAGCAAGTTCAGGATTTGTAAAAAATGTAAAAGCGAAATTTGAAATATATGACGAGTTTTCTCAAGGAAAAATACGAAAAATCCGTAAAAAAAGAACTTCAAAAGAAATTCGGCGTGAAGAACGTGATGGCTACCGGGAAAATTTTGAAAGTTTCTTTGAACTCGGGGATTGGGAAATATATCAAAGAAAAGGACGCGGTTGACGAAATTTTTGAAAATCTCAAAGTGATCTCAGGGCAAAAACCGGTTTTTTCGAAATCGAAAAAATCAATCGCCGGTTTCAAGATCAGGCAGAACCAGGAAGTGGGGGTCGCTGTCACTCTTCGCGGAGAGCGGATGTGGCATTTTTTAGAGCGGCTTATCTCCTCGGCTCTTCCCCGTGTTCGTGATTTTCGCGGAATTGAGAAAAGAAATGTTGACGAAAAAGGAAATCTCAATATGGCAATCAAAGAACAGATCGTTTTTCCGGAAATTGTTCCTGAAGCGGTGAAGACTATATTTGGGTTTCAGGTGAATGTAACGACGAGCGTCAAAACAAGGGAAGAAGGGCTAGAACTGTTTAAATTGTTGGGATTTCCGATAAAACAAGATTAAAAAATATCTATGGCCAAGACATCAACTGAAGCGCGAGCTCGAAAAAAACCGAAATTTTCCACCCGTATTGTGAGGCGCTGTTGGCGTTGCGGGAGAAAGCATGGCTATATGCGCGATTTTGAATTGTGCCGTATATGTTTTCGCGAACTCGCAAGCACCGGGCAAATTCCGGGAATCAAGAAGTCTAGTTGGTAATAAACAATGAACAACGAACAAGGAACAGTGATCAACAATTAATAATTCATAGATACTGATCACTGATCATTGTTCACTGATAATTGACGATTATGTTGGATCCAATCAGTGATATGCTCACTCGAATAAGAAACGCAAATCTTGCCGGACACTCGGATGTCATGGTGCCTTTTTCGCGTTTCAAGATGAAAATAGCCGAAATCCTTGCAAAGAACAATTTCATCAAGAAAGTGACAGAAGAAGAAACTGATGGGCGAAAATTTATCAAGATTGAACTGCGATATATGCAGAATGAAAAGGGCGGAAAAATTCCTTTTATTCAGGGGCTTCGCCGTGTGAGCCGGCAGGGACAAAGGATTTATGCCGGAAAGAAAAAATTGTCCGTTGTGAGAAGCGGTTTTGGTTTTTCGATAGTTTCGACCTCAAGAGGTCTCATGACAGGACAAGAAGCGAGAAACGCCGGTATTGGCGGGGAGATAATTTGTGAAATTTGGTAATCAAATCATATGAGCAGAATCGGAAAAAAACCAGTGATCATTCCAGATGGAGTTGAAACAATCATTTCCAAGCAGAATATTTCCGTCAAGGGGCCGAAAGGTACGCTCAATTTTGATTTTCACGATGATGTGGAAGTGAAGATGGAAGGCCAGGAGATCAGCGTGTCCGTGAAAAAGATAACAAAGCAGACGAAAGCTCTGTGGGGTTTGACGCAAGTGTTGATTTCCAACATGATCGAGGGAGTGACCAAAGGATTTGAAAAGCAGCTGGAACTTCAGGGAGTCGGATTTCGGATGGCAGTTCAGGGAAAAAGGCTCAATATGGCACTCGGCTTTTCCCATCCGGTCGAAGTGGATATTCCTGAAGGGCTTGAAGCGAAGATCGAGAAAAATATTTTGACGATTTCCGGAATTGACAAACAGCAAGTCGGACAGTTTGCAGCCTCGACGCGGGCTCTCAAGAAGGTCGAACCATACAAAGGAAAAGGTTTCCGATATGTCGGAGAGATTGTCAGGAAAAAAGCCGGAAAGAAAGCGGCTACAGCGGAGAAATAGTATTTTGTATCTAGCATTTGATATTTTCAATAAAATGACGAAAAAAGACAACGCGAGAAAAAAAAGAATAAAGAGAGTCAGAGCGAAGATCAAAGGCATGAAAGAAGTGCCAAGACTTTGTATTTTCAGAAGTTCGCGATATATATACTCGCAGCTCATTGATGATGAAAATGGAAATATTTTGGTTTCCGTTGATAGCCGAAAGATAAAAGGCGCGAAAAACACGGTGGAAACTGCCGGAAAGATCGGAGAAGAAATTGCCAAATTGGCGGTTGCGAAAAAAATTAGCAAAGTTGTTTTTGACAAGAGAAGTTATAAATATCATGGAAAAGTAAAAGCGCTTGCCCAAGGGGCGCGCAAAGGAGGACTAAAATTCTAAATTTATGGCTAGGAAAAAATTTTCAGGAAAAAGAGAAAAACCGGAGTATGACCAAAAACTTTTGGATTTGGCCAGAGTCACCCGTGTTGTGAAGGGTGGACGCCGTTTTCGTTTCCGAGCGACTTTGGTGATTGGAAACCGGAACGGAAAAGTGGGCGTGGGAGTGGCAAAGGGAAATGATGTGAGTGAAGCGGTCCGCAAAGCCTTCAATTCAGCGAAGAAAAATCTGGTGCTTGTGAAAAGATTCAACAGCACTATTGCCTGTCCGGTTGAAGCAAAAACCGGCAGCGCGGTTGTGATGCTCAAGCCTGCTAAAGTCGGACGCGGAATTGTCGCCGGAGGATCAGTACGGTCAGTCGTGGAACTTGCCGGGATCAGGGATATCGTTTCCAAGTCGATGGGATCGCCGAACAAACTGAGTGTTGCAAGAGCCACGCTTGCGGCTTTGGAAAAAGTGAAAATCATAAGCAGCAGAGAGAAATAATATGCAAATCCACGATCTAAAGGTAAAAATCCAAAAGAAAAAACGGCGCATCGGCCGCGGCGGAAAAAAAGGAACATATTCCGGACGCGGAATGAAAGGACAAAAATCCCGCTCGGGAGCGAACGTGAATCCGATTTTTGAAGGTGGGCGCTCAACCCTCATCGAACATTTGCCCAAAGTGAGGGGATTCAAGTCGCATCATCCCAAAAACCAGGTCGTTGATCTCGCCAAGATTGAAAAGTATTTCGCAGACGGAGATCTCGTGAACCCGCAGTCTTTGCTTGCAAAGAAAATAGTTGATAATATGAAAGTGACGATCAAGATTCTGGGCGACGGGGAGATCACAAAAAATCTAACGATTGAAAAGTGCCTGGTTTCAAAAGTGACGAAAGAAAAAATCGAAAAAGCAGGAGGCAAGGTTGTCTAATTTGAAATTATAAATTTGAAATTTGAAATCAATGACAAATGTTTAAATTTAAAATTTTGTCATTTAAAGTTCATTTCAAACTTTAAATTTCAAATTTAAATTTTTTTGCACATGCTGGAAAAAGTCATACAAGTCTTCAAAATTAAAGAACTTCGCAACAAGATCCTCTTCGTGTTGGGGATTCTTGTTGTTTTCAGACTTGCTGCCAATATTCCCGTTCCGGGTGTGAACGTGGAACAACTGCGCCAGTTTTTTGACAACAATCAGTTCTTCGGGCTCTTGAACCTTTTTTCCGGAGGAGGATTGCGCAATATTTCGATTGTGATGCTTGGAGTCGGACCGTATATCACCGCTTCGATCATCATGCAGCTTCTTACGATGATTGTGCCGCGTCTGGAGCAGATATACAAAGAAGAAGGGGAGGCGGGGCGTCAGAAATTCAATATGTGGACGCGCTGGATTACAGTGCCTCTGGCTGCTATGCAGACTTTTGGAATGGTAAAACTTTTCCAGTCACAGGGAATTTTCTCGGCTCTTTCCGGATTTCAGCTCGCGACGATCATTGTCATCGCAACGGCCGGGACAGTGTTTCTCATGTGGCTTGGAGAGCTCATCACTGAAAAAAAGATTGGGAACGGCGTTTCGATCATCATCTTTGCGGGAATCGTGGCCGGATTGCCGACTTCTCTCACGCAACTTTTTGCGGTCTGGGATCCATCGAAACTTTTTTCGTACATTGGCTTCCTCATTTTTGGAATTGCGGTGATCGCGGCGGTGGTGTTCGTCACCGAGGGCCAGCGCAATATTCCCGTTTCCTATGCCAAGCGCGTGCGGGGCAATCGCATCTATGGCGGAACATCGACGCATTTGCCGCTCCGAGTGAACCAGGCCGGTGTGATTCCGATCATTTTTGCGATGTCGATAATGCTTTTTCCCGGAATGATTGCTAATTTTTTCGTGAACTCGGACAGCGCGGCAATTGCGAATATCGCGACAAGCGTCGCCAATCTTTTCAAAAATCAGATTTTCTATGGTTCGATCTATTTCATTTTGGTCGTCGCTTTCACCTATTTCTATACCGCGGTGACCTTTGATCCACATCAAATTTCAGAAAATCTTCAAAAGCAGGGCGGTTTTGTTCCCGGCATCCGACCCGGACAAAACACTTCCGAATATCTTGCCCGGGTGCTCAATCGCATCACTCTGGCGGGTGCGCTTTTCTTGGGTCTCATTGCCGTGTTGCCTTTCATCGTGCAGGGTATCACCAACATCCAATCGCTCACCATCGGCGGCACGGGTCTTCTCATCGTCGTGGCGGTCGTGATCGAAATTATGAAGCAGATCGAATCGCAGATGATTATGCGCGATTACGAAGGCTTTTAATCTTATGAATCTAATAGTTCTGGGTCCGCAGGGATCGGGAAAGGGAACACAAGCGGAAAGACTTTCCGAGAAATACAATCTCGAGCATATCGATATGGGAAAATCTTTGCGTGAAATAGCAAAGCAAGATACTCCTCTTGGGAAAGAAATATACCAGATCCAAAACGTGACGAACACTTTGGTGCCCAGCCGTATTTTGCGCGAAGTTCTGCATCTCAAGCTGAATTCGCTTCCCAGAGAACAGGGGATATTGTTCGAAGGTGTGCCACGGACAGTTGATCAGCAGGGATATCTCGAAGAAGAGATTAACAATGCGGGACGCAAAATTGATGCCGTAGTTTTCATCAATATTCCTGAAGAAGAAACCGTCAAAAGAATTTCCAAGCGCTGGACTTGCAAAAAAGGCCATCCGCTCATCATGGGCGTCGACATTCAAAACGAAAAAGACAAATGCCCGATTGATGGGAGCGAAATTTTTCAAAGGATAGACGATACTCCTGAAGGAATAAAAAAAAGATTGCAAGTATATCGGGAGGAGACTATGCCGGTTATCGAAGATTTTCGAAAAAGAGATCTCTTGATCGAAATCGACGGGTCGCCAAGCATCGAGAAAGTATTTGAAAACATATTGGCAAAACTGAAAAAGATAAAATGAAAAACGGCCGCCGATTTTCTGGCAGGCCGTTCAGATTAGAGTGAAATAGGTTATGAAGCCGACAACGAGGGAAATTCCCAGGTTTATTCCCAAGGCCAAGTTCCTGGCTCTGGCATATTTTTCAACTCTTATCTCATTGGCAATCAAATTCTTCTTCGATGCCAAATGATCTGAGATTTCCATTGCCAGCTTGTAAAATATCCATGATGCGATCATGGCCAGGCTTGCCGGGCAAGAAGGGGATAGCCCGAAGATTGACACACCCCATAAAATTATTCCAGCCAGCAGCAAGTCAACAATAATGCAAAAAGGAAGAAATTTCTCCTTGACCCTATTCGGAAAACTGCGTACATTAACTGGGAGAAGGATTGCCTTGGCAATTTCTACGGAAAGATCATGATGTCTCGAGAGATTATCTTTCCAGGGAAGACTGAGTATTTCCCGACGCAACTCAAGCAATCTTTTGCCTCTGTAGCATTCTTTGAGCAAGAATATAGCCGTTTCAATGAGACCTATTGCAAGAACGATATAAAAAAGAACCAGCTTCATGACTGCCTCCCATCCTCGTCATTTTTCTTGATACTAACCTATGATCTCCATAAAGTCAAAAAAAGAGATTGAAACTATGCGTGCCGGCGGGCGTATATTGGCCGATGTTTTGCAACGGGTCAGTGAGGTTGTGAAAGACGGAACCAGCGCCGCGAATCTCGATAAGCTCGCTCGCGAGCTTATTTTTTCATCCGGCGGACGGCCGTCTTTTCTTCACTACAAACCTGGCGGATCGGGTGAAGGATATCCCGCCGCTCTTTGCGTTTCAGTGAACAACGAAATTGTCCACGGGATTCCAAAGGAAAACAAAATCATATCTGAAGGCGATATAGTTAAATTAGATTTAGGCGTGAAGTACAAAGGGCTGAATACGGATGCGACGGTGATGGTCGGAGTGGGAAAAATTTCCGAAACCGCTCAAAAGATCATGCGCGTCACAAAAGAATGTCTTGAAATTGGGATCAAAAAGATCAAACCGGGAGTTTCTCTCAATGAATATGCCCTGGCTGTCGAAGAGTATGCCCTCAAAAACAAATTTGAGATTGTCCGCGATCTGGTCGGGCACGGAGTGGGGCGCGCCGTCCACGAACCGCCGCAGGTTTTCAACTACGCCGACCGCCGGATGAAAGAGATCATTTTGCAAGAAGGGATGACGCTCGCTCTCGAGCCGATGGTGAACGAAGGAACATTTGACATTATCTTAGATAAAGATAATTGGACATACAAAACGCGAGACGGGAAGCTCAATGGACATTGGGAACACACGGTTGCGGTGACGAAGAATGGGTGCGAGGTGCTGACGAAAATATAAAATTCACCCTGTTAAATGCCGCAGAGCGGCAATTTCGCAGAGCGAAATTATTTAACAGGGTAAAAAAAGGCCCCCGAAACGAAATCTGAAGAGATCGTCCCGAGGGCTTTGAGAGTACTGATGATTCACCCGATGAAGCTTAATAGGTGAATTATAATTATCAGAACCAAGGGCAGTATGTTAACTGCGAATGCCTTATGCAGGCGTTTGGCCGGATTTTCAAGAGTCCAGGCGAAGAGAAAAGAGTCAAACACCCAGACGAACCAGAAAATTGTCCATCCCCACTGGGCGGAAAAACAATCTGGCAGGTATAGAAGTGCTGAGGCCTGGTCCCATCCGAGATAAATCGGGAAGAACCAAAAAGGGGAGCTGAAAATGATTGCCAGGCAAACAGCGAAGGTGACACGCAGAGGAATGCAATAAGAAACCGGAATCTCCCGGCGAATCAAACGCCGTAATTCTGCGATCTGATCGCCTCCGGAAGTCAAAAGGGAAAAAATTGCCCAGGCTGCTGTTGCTATCCAAAGCATTTGCCCAATGGCGCTAGCGGCTAGGGGCTTAACAGTTGGATGAGGAAGAAATATCGACATAAGGCCAAATATTCCGAATAATAGGGTGATGGCAGCGACTAAGCCGGCCCCGGCCGCGAAGACAATACGGAAAATGTTCAAGGTTTTCAGGGTGATAGTTGCAAACATTGGGATTTCCTCCTCACAGGCCAATGGCCCGGGTTAAGATAATTCGCGCTTGATAAATCTGGGTGCGCGGGGATACATGGCTTTTCGCCAGTATATCCAGACAATAGCCATCACGATCATTACGCAGAAGAAATACTCCGCGAAAAAGAGAATCACTAAGTGATGGCTAAACCAAGGACAGATGTGGACAAAGAGAAGGCTCAAAAAAAGTTCGAAAAGTAAATAAATAAAGAGTCCGCCAATGAGACTGACCGCCGTCCACAGCATCAAGAAGATAGCCCGAATGTTCATTTCCTCCTCCCTCACAGGCCAAGGCCCCTAATGGCCCCAGTGATGGCCTCGCGGAACGAGGCGAAGAATACGAAGTTTATAATTTGAGCGGCAAGAAAGAGAATGCCGGCATAAACCAGTAAGCCCAATATTTTGTGGTTCTCCATCCACCCCACCTTGTTTTCCTTATTCATATTGTCCGTCCTTTTGGGTTATTTACTTTTCAACGTACTGATTTATAATTATATCACTTTTCCAATCAAATGTCAATTGCATCGTCAAAAACAGCAAGTATAAGCCACTTTCTGGGAATGGATTTTGGCCAGTCAAAAATCGGTCTGGCGGTCGCGGACAGCGAGACGCGAATCGCTTTTTCCTTTGGAACGCTGAAAAATGACAAGAAATTGGTCGATAGTTTGAAAAATATCATCGAAAAAAAGAGGATAGAGAGGATCATTGTTGGCTATGCGGGCGAAGAGACAAGAACTTTCGCGGCTATGCTCGAAAATAAATTGAACATTACGATTGAATTTCAAAACGAATTGTTTTCCACTCGCGAGGCGGAGCGAAATCTCATCGAAAAAGGCGCCAAAAAAATCAAGCGGTTCGACGACCAAGAAGCGGCGAGAATCATCCTTCAGAGCTGGTTGGATAAAAAAGAATAATGTGGTAAAATATTGATATAAAATTTGAACTTTTAAACAATGCCTGAAACAAAAACAAACCCCTATCTCTCCGTCATCATCCCTTCATACAAGGAAGGGAAAAGAATCGGCAAAAATTTGATGGAGATCAAGAAATATCTCGACGCGCAGAAATTCAGCCATGAAATTTTGGTCGTTGTTGACGGCTCTCCGGACAATACGGCCGAGATAGCCCGGAGCTACAAAAGTAAGATAGGTAATCTGAGAGTAATCGACAATCCGAAGAATCATGGCAAAGGATATGTGGTGAGACAGGGACTCCTCGAGTCCAAAGGGGAAATTCGACTGTTCCTGGATGCGGATGGATCCACCTCCATCACGCATCTCAACACTTTCTTGCCGCAATTCAAAAAGGGATACGATATGGTTATCGGATCGCGCGACATAAAAGGAGCTTATGTTGCAGTTCATCAGCCCAAATATAGGGAAGTCATGGGAGATATGGGAAACTGGATGATTCGAATAGTACTGGGTCTCTGGAGATTTCCTGACACGCAGTGCGGATTCAAGATGCTGAGTGAAAAAGCGGCCAAAGCGGTGGCCAGTCGCATGGTCGTTGATCGATTCGGTTTTGATTTCGAGCTCATCATCCTTGCCAAAAAATTGGGTTTTCATATCAAGCAAATGCCGGTGCGATGGATGAATGAAGAAGGTTCGACAGTGGGACTCACCGGTCCAAACGGCTTCATTCAGGTTTTGATAGACTTGTACAAGACCAAATGGAGACTGATGACGGGACAGTATAAGATAACGAAACACATAACACATAACACATAACACAAGATTTTTTGTTGCGTGTTTCATGCTACGTGTTATGTGAAAAACCGTGGAGGAAAAAAAAGAAAAAAAGACAACTGAGAAAAAACTGCCGGTTTCCCAGCTTCGCCAGGATCTCATCAGCGGAGACTGGGTAGTGATTGCGCTTGGGCGAGGGAAAAGGCCGGGTGATTTCGCCAAAAAGCGCGAGCCTTATGCTTCTCTCACGGGAGAGTGCCCCTTTTGCTTTCCGGAAGGGACGGGACAGGAAAAGGATGCGCTCATATATCGGCGGACTGATGGAGACTGGAGCCTTCGCGTTTTTCCCAACAAATATCCGGCGTTCTCGCGGGCAAAAGTTGCAAAGCACTTTGAGGAGGGGCCGTATTTCGGAATGGACGGAATCGGATATCACGAGCTCATCGTCACACGAGACCACAGCCGCCAGATTGCTCTTCTCGATCCAGTGGAAGTAGCAGAGATCATGGATGCTTATCAAAGTCGGTATATCGACCTGATGAGCAAAAAGTCCGTGAACTATATCGAAATTTTTCACAATCACGGAAGGGAAGCGGGAGCTTCGATTGAGCATCCCCATTCGCAGCTCATGGCAATTCCGGTTGTTTCGCCGGGAGTGAAAATGGAACTTGATGGCGCGGAAAAGTATCACAAATCAAACCGAAAGTGCGTCTATTGCGCAATTGTCGAGTGGGAGCTTGGAAACAAAAAAAGATTGATTTTTGAAAATGACAATTTCTTGGCCTTTTGTCCGTATTCGTCGCGAGCAGCGTTTGAGGTTTGGGTGATGCCAAAAGAGCACAAGCCGTATTTCGAGCGGATCAACAACGAGGAAAAGATTGATCTGGGAGAGGCACTGCAAAAGTCGATCGGATCCATCTGTAAAACTCTTGAGGACCCTGCCTACAATTTCTATATTCATACTTCCCCTTGCGACGGAAAAGATTATCCCCACTATCACTGGCATATTGAAATTTTGCCCCACACGGCAACCTGGGCGGGATTCGAGCTTTCCACTGGCATCGAAATCTCAACGATCGAACCGGAGCGAGCAGCGGAAGAACTAAGAAAAAGCATCTAAATGTTTCATATCGACTATTCCCATATATTTGCCAATATCCCTCCCCAACTCGCGACATTTTTGATTGCGATCATTCCAATCAGCGAACTGCGGGCGGCGATTCCGATTGGCATCAAAGTGTTTCACCTCTCCATTTGGTCGGCCTATTTCTGGTCGGTTTTGGGCAACTTGTTGCCGATGATATTGATATTGCTCATCTTGCAACCGGTCGCCGATTTTTTGTCCCGTCATTCAAAGATATTTCACAAATTTTTCGAATGGCTTTTCGAACATACCCGAAAAAGGGGAGCGAAAAAATTTGAAAAATGGGGCGAATTTGCGGTTTTCATTCTGACTGCCACGCCTATTCCGCTTCTGGGCGGTTGGACGGGCCCGCTGGCCGCATTTATTTTTAATGTTAAATTAAGAAAATCGATTCCGCTTGTGATTTTGGGATGTATGACAGCGGGAGTGATTGTGACGTTTATTACTGTTTATTTTTAAATGTTATTTGTTATAAAACATGTTTAAATCTTCGTTATTTTGGTTATTGATATTTATTCCAATTATTTCAGTTACCGTATTTAATATTGTTCGACCGAAAACGAAGTTAAAATATGTAATTAGAATTATTTCCTTAATAATAGCCACTATATCTATTTTTACATTATTATACTTATTTGTACTTGCTTGTATTTTAGGTCTGTTCTAATCAGAATTAATTTATAGGAAATTTTGTTAATATCGCCATGCATAAAAAACTTATCGTCGGAAATTTGAAGATGAATCCAGCGAGCGTCGTGGAATTCGAGCGCTATTTGGATATGCTTGAAAAAGAGCTCAAGAGTAAAGATTTTGAAAAAACGGAAATCGTGGTTTGTCCGCCGATCGTATATCTTCAAAAATTGCTGGATCGCGATATCAAGAATGTCAAAGCCGGCGTGCAGGACGCGTATTGGGAATATCAAGGCGCTTTCACCGGGGAATATTCAGTCGGAATGCTCAAAAGCGTTGGCGCGACTTTTGTGATCGTCGGGCACAGTGAACGCCGGAAATATTTCGGGGAAAACGAAGAAACTGTCAATCTCAAATTGAAAGCGATTCTCAAAAACGGACTCAATGCGATTTTGTGTGTCGGAGAAAGTGCGGAGGAGAGGAAAAAAGGACAGACTTCGCAGGTTCTGAAAAAACAGCTCAAAGGCTGTCTCGCGGAAGTGACTCCGGGAAAGTTGGATTATATCGCCATTGCCTATGAGCCGATTTGGGCGGTCGGAACGGACAACGTTCCAACTTCGGATGAAATTTTGGAGGCAAAAATCATCATCAAAAAAAATATTGCGGAATTGTTTTCGCCAAAAAGCGCGGAAAAAGTTCGGATTATCTATGGCGGGAGCGTGAAATCAAGCTGCGCGAGCGAGGTTTGCCTTGATCCGGCAATGGACGGGGCGCTTATTGGCCGCGAAAGTCTGATTCCTTATGAGTTTGTGAAAATAGCGAAGATGATCAATGATAATTAAGAGAAAAAATTATGCTTGCTAGCGTCAAAGACATATTGCAGGAGGCCAAGAACAAAGGATACGCTATTGGTGCGTTCAATACCTCGAATATGGAAGTGACGCAGGCGATCATTCGGGCGGCAATCAAGAAAAACAGCCCTATCATCATCCAGGCGACTGCCAAAACTCTTGATTATGCAGGAGACAAAGTCATTATCCAGATGATCAACGCAATCATCGAGCAAGAATCAGCCAGCATTCCGATCGGATTTCATCTTGACCATGGGAGAGATTTTGATACTTGTGTGCGGGCAGTTGAGTTGGGCATGAAATCGGTAATGATCGATGCTTCTCGCAACGAATTGCGGGAAAATATGACCATAACGAAAAGAGTTGTTGAGTATGCTCATCCCAAAGGCGTTATGGTTCAGGCGGAACTTGGAAAAGTCGCCTATCTTGCTGAAATGGAATCAAATCCAGACTGGGACAAACTCATGACAGACCCTTTGGAAGCGAAATGGCTTATCGAAGAAACGGGGGCGGATGCTTTGGCGGTTTCGATTGGAAATGCGCATGGATTTGCGCGGGAAAAAGAAGTTCCGGATTGGGATCGGTTGGAGGAGATTCACAAATTGATTCCGGATACCCCGCTCATACTTCACGGAGCCAGTGACTGGGGAAGAGAAAAGATTCGAGAGGCGGTCAAACGCGGGGTGGTTTGTTGCAATATCGACACGGATTTGAAAATCGCTTTCAATACGGTCGTATGCCAGCTCACAAAAGATCGATGCGGTTTCACTGATCCGCGTGATCTTCTTGGACAAGCTCGTGATGCAGTTCAAAAAGTAGTTGAGGAAAAAATAGAGATGTTCCGCAACGTATAGGAAAAAGCAAAAATGCAAAAACAAACTAATCCGCAAATTGTCAGGCGGCTGAAGTATTTTTCCCAAATTTTCGGTGGGATGGTTTTTTTGATCGGTTTTTTGGCGCTTGTTGGGTGGCAATTTGATTTGGTGTTCTTGCGGAGAATCGTTTCCAGTTTGCCAATCATCGCTCCGAATACGGCCTTCTCCTTTTTTCTTGGCGGGATCGTTTTGTTTTTGATCGCCGGACGAAAGAAAGGAGAAAAAAAATATCTGGTGGTTGTTTGCTATATCTTTTCGTCAGTCATTGCTCTCGTCGGTTTTTTCACGCTTTTGGAATATCTTTTTGCTATCAATTTCGGGATTGACCGCTTGCTTTTCGCCGCGGCGCAAGGCAGTGCGGCAGTGCGGATGTCCCCACAAAGCGCTTTCAATTTCTTGATGGTCGGCCTTTCTCTCCTTTTTGTTTCCAGTCAAGAGGAAGAGAAAGTGAAAGAAGGTCAGGCAATCATTCTTTTGGCCGGAGTTGTTTCCCTGATCTCCTTATTCGGGTTCATATACAATATTTCCAATTTTTATACGATTGCTTCTTTCAAAGGTATGGCGGCGCATACGGCTGTGGCCTTTGTTGCGACGTTTTTTGGGATTATTTTGGCCAATTCGGAGATCGGATTCATGCGCATATTTGTCAGCCGGGGACTTTCCGGCCTTGCTGCGCGCAAATTGTTTTTTGCTCTTGCACTTATAATATTCGCGGAAGTTTTGACGACAATCGGGCGGCGCGTGGGGATGTTCGACTATTCCTTTGAACTTTTGATCCATCTTTTCGTCATTGTCGGAGCGTTCGTCTATCTTATTTTTTTTGCATTTCGCTCGCTTGATGAGCTTGGTAAAATGGAAACAAACCTTGCCAAAACGAAAGAACTTGATCAGGCGAAAACGGAATTCGTGGGCTTGGCTTCCCACCAATTGCGCACGCCGCTCACTTCCATTTCATGGTACACGGAAATACTTCTCAAGAAAGATTTTGGAGATCTCAATGCAAAACAAATGGACTATCTCGGGGAAATATATGCCGGCAATCAGAGGATGATTGATTTGGTGGATGATTTGTTGAACACATCCCGAATCGACATGGGAACGCTCAATGTGAAACCAGAGATCATCAATTTGGTCGAAACGATGGAAAATATTCTGAACGAATTTTCGTCCCAAATAAGCCAAAAAAACATTAGCGTTGAAAAAAAAATCAGCCGAAATTTGTCTCTTGTAAAAATCGATCCCGAGCACCTGGGGATTGTGTTTCAAAACATTCTCTCCAATGCCGTGAAATATACGCCTCCGAAGGGCAAAATTAGCATTGAAATAAGAAAGAAAAATTCCCATATTCTGGTGAAAATAGCGGACAATGGATGGGGTATTCCGGAAAGCCAGCAAAAAAAGATATTTACAAAACTCTTTCGGGCTGATAATGTAAGGAAGAAGGATATGGAAGGAACAGGACTTGGCCTCTATATCGCACGGGCAATCGTCAAAAAATCAGGCGGAAAGATCTGGTTCGAATCAAAAGAAAATAAAGGCACGACTTTTTATATAACATTTAAAGCCTGAACATTCATCCCGTTAGATATGGTCTCGGGATTGCAGATGCATAAAAGTTTATAATTAAAATTAAAAAATATGTCTAACGGAATAAAAAAAACCATTCTCATTATCGAAGACGAACTGCCGATGCTCAAAGCTTTGTCTGGCAAGTTTGCATTCGAGGGTTTTGACGTCCTGGAAGCCAAGGATGGCGAAGATGGCTTGAAAGTCGCTGTTTCCAAAAAGCCGGATCTCATCATTCTTGATATTTTCATGCCGGTGATGGACGGGAAAGTGATGTTTGAAAAATTGCGGGCGGATGATTGGGGGAAAACTGTTCCAGTCATCATTCTCACCAATCTCAACCCGGATGACAAAACGCTTGATGAACTCATGAAAAACGGCCCGTCGTACTATTTCATCAAATCGAAATGGAAATTGGAAGAGCTGGTTTCGAAGGTGAAGAAGGAGCTGGGAGAAGAATAAGCGATTGCGAGGTGTCTGCAAAATAGTGTATAATAATGTCAATCTAATTCCATAAAACAAAAACCATGAAAACCAAACAAGGTTCCGGTCTCATCTTTGCTGTCGTACTTCTCTTCGTCATCCTTGGTATGGTCGTCACTCTTTCCAGTATCACGGTTCTTGAAACAAAGATGAGCCAAAAAACCAAATCTTCAGTCGGAGCTTTCTATAACAGTGAAGCCGGAGTGGAATGGGCGCTCAATCAAATATCCACCAACAACGGAGATATTTTTTCAGCTTTCCGTGCCACCGGATTTGACGGACCGGCTGCCAAATGCCCGGCATCTTTTGGAAGTGGAGGAGATATTTGCAAAGTATTGTTTCTCGGAGCAGATGGAAAAGTATTGCCTACAAGCGCCGATATTAATGAAATCGAAGCTGTCCGTTCTGTGGGAACTCAAAACACGGGCGAAACCACCCAAAGAGCCATCGAAGCGGCGGTGGCGGGGACGGATTGCAAAATTGTAAGCAGTACTTGCGCTAGCGCCGATTGCCAGACAAATTGCCCTGCCGGGTACAATGTAATCGCTGGCGGATGGTGGGGTATTATGTACGAAAATATAGATCAAAATCGTCCAGTCGATAATGCTGATGGAACCACAGGGTGGAAAGTCGTGGATTCAAGTTACTTATCTGGCAATACTAACACGATTTATGCAACATGCTGTAGGTATTAGCCGCTTCTAACGTAAATATTTTAAAGGTAACCCGCCCAACATTCAATGCTGGGTTGAAGCGTCGGTTGTTTTGATGATTCCGACTGCGATCAGTCCGCCGGCGAGGGCGGTCAAAAGTTGCGGCCATTGCGTCATGACTAGCAAGGAGCCAGTGATTTTGATAAAGTAAGTTGAGATAACGAAAAGGAACAAAAACTTAGCCAAAGATGCTGAAATAATGCCCGCGAGCGGGTATTTTTTCAATGCATAAAAAATGGCAATCAAAACAATATTGGACAAAATGATATATGGAATCAAAACAGCCATTGGGGCGGGGAGCAATCCGCGGATGAGAGCGATTGACGAGGGAAGAAAGGCAATAAGAACCGCATTAACAGCGCCAATTCGCCAAACGGCCAAAAAAATAAGGGCATTCACAACTGTCCCGGTGATCCACTGATTTTGCGGAGTGTGGGCGAAAAGGGCAGGAAAGATAACGGCGGCGATAAAAAAACCGATGGTCCAGAGAAGGTCTTTTGTTTGATATGCTGCGATCGGAAAAGTTGTCGCAATTGTTTCTTGCTGGTTGTTTTTCATTTGAATTGCAAAAAAAATAATTAACGCATTATCATTATATATCAGTATCCTGATTGCTCAAAATATGGTAAAATATTTCTATGTCAATTCAAAAAATCCTTCTCAAATTTGAGCCGAAGGCGGAAAACTTGCTTGCGGTGCTAAAAGAAATACAAAAAGAAAACGGATGTATTGAAAAAAAAGAATGCGAGGCGGTCGCGCAGTATCTTTCTTTGCCTTTGGCCAGGGCTTTTTCGGCGGCCAGTTTTTTTGACCAGCTGAAAACAAAGAAAGAATCAAAAAAGATAATAAAAATTTGTTCGGGCGGGCCGTGTCTTGGGGAAAAATCAATGGAAGTGGCGCGCCAGATTGAAATGCTTCTCAAAATTGAGCTCGAAAATGATGCTCATCCGAAGTACAAATTGGAACTGATGAGCTGTGTGGGATTGTGCGACCGGGGACCGATCATGATGATTGATGATCAAATTTTTGAAAACGTGAAACCAGAAACAGTGGATGATATAATTTCGAATTATTTATGAAGCTAATAACCAGGCATTGGGAAAAAATTAACCCCCTCGATATCAACTCATATATCCGCCAGCGCGGCTATGAATCATTGCAAAAAGTCATTCGTGATATGGATCCGGCAGATGTTGCGGTTGAAATCAAAAATTCCGGTCTGCGCGGACGGGGAGGAGCTGGCTTTCCGACAGGAGAAAAATGGGAAATGGCGGCAAAGAAGAAATCAAGGGAGAAATATTTCATTTGCAATCTTGATGAATCAGAACCCGGTACATACAAAGACCGGGTGATCGCGGAAAAAAATCCGCACCAGATCATCGAAGGGATTTTGATTGGTGCCTATGCGATTGGTGCGAAAAAAACTTTCATATACATCAACGGAAATTATAAAAAGCAAGCTGATATTTTGAAAATTGCAATCGATCAGGCTCGAGAAAAGGAATTTTTGGGAAAAGGAATTTTGGGAAGCGCGGTCGATATTGAAATGGAAATATTTGAGGGGGCAGGAGCATATATTTGCGGTGAAGAAACGGCCCTTTTGAACAGCATTGAAGGACAGCGGGGCGAGCCGCGCCTCAAACCCCCTTTCCCTCCAAGCGAGGGACTTTTCGGCAAGCCGACGATCGTGAACAACGCCGAAACATTGGCGAACGTTCCATATATCATCCGCCACAGCGCAAAAGAATTTTCCCAAATCGGATCTTCAACTTCTCCCGGAACGAAATTGTTTTTGCTTGAAGGAGCAGTGAAGAACAAAGGAATTTTTGAAGCGCCGCTGGGAATCACCGCGCAGGAACTCATATACAATTCCCTTTATGGCAATGGATTGGAGGCGGGAAAAGAATTTTGGTTTGCACAAGTTGGGGGAGCATCGGGGCGACTCATGCCGGGGGGAAGACTGGATCAGCTCTTGATATATGGAGAATCCGAATATCCCATCGGATCCGGTTCGATCTTGGTTGTCGACAAAAATGCCAACTTGAAAGATTTTCTTTTGTCGTGGGCAGGATTTTTCCATCGTGAATCATGCGGAAAATGTGTTCCGTGTCGCGAGGGAACATTCCGACTTTGGGAAATTGCAAAAAGACTGAAAAACAAGGATTTTCGCGAAAAAGATCGGGAGAATATTGAAGATATTTTGTGGACCCTTTCGAATACGACTTTTTGCCCGCTGGGAAAATTCGCGGCGACAGCTTGGACTGATGCGATGAAAATGTTTGGGAAAGAAATATTTTCGTGATATATCAAACACAAAAATATGATGGAAAAATTTGATCCGAGTAAATTTAAAACAATCGAGGATATACCTAAAAAAATTCAGAAAAATTTCATGAAGGTGTCGGACAACGGAAGCTTTATTCGCAAAGAAGCAAGCGAGTCTGACGAATGGGCAGCGGAAAGGGCTGATAGAATCAACAAAGCTGAAGATAATCTAAATACCAAAGTCGAAGCGGTTGATTTGATCCACGAACAAGCGCTGAAGGAGCATGCGAAAATTGAAGAAAAATTTTCCGAAAAGATTAGTGGGCTAGAAGAGAAGCTTGAAATAGGTCTAAGTGAAGATTCCAAGAAAAAAATATACAGTCAAATTAGTGCAGAGCATCGAGACAAAACAATGTCAGCGCAAGAAAGAGGTGATCGATACGATGAGCAAGAGATTTATAATAATGAGCAGATTTTAATAAAATCAAAGGAAATTTTAGAGATGCCTGAAGAAGATTTATTGAGATTGTCCGAGGAACAAAGGCGCAAAATGATCAGGAATTTGAAATGGAACAGGTTTGCGGATAGGTTTGACAACAACGAGACACCGGAAGAAGTATTGGACGCCGAATCAAAGATATATAAAACATACAAGCCTTCCATGGAACTGCAGGCCATTCACGCGGAAAAGGGAGACGCTTTGCTTGAAACTGTTTCGAAAGATTTTGCACGCTTGAACGGAGAATGGAATGCTGCTCCGATCGATAAAAGATTGGAGATGTGCCAATTCTGGGCCGATCAATTGGCAGACGGCTACAAAATTCCAAGAGCCAGGCTCTATTCGTCGGATCAAGTTACCGGCGGAATCGCGGCTGCCTTTGAAAAATCAACTGATGCGAACGAGCCCAGCACGATCGCACTATCTGAAGAAAAACTTAAGCAGGGTAATATGCGGGGCTGGCTGCATAACATCAGACATGAAATGACCCATGCCTTTCCCATCAATCAGAGGAAGTACTGGATGTTCTCTCAAATGACATCGAGTGGATGAAGCTTCAGGAAGAAAAGGATAGAGTTCGGGATAACGATAAATTCAAAAAGTCTCAAGAGAGATATCTGAGTCTTCCCGGGGAGAAAGATGCTCACCTCGCTGACCAGAATTTTTCAAAAAAATTGGATGAAGTTTTTTCTCAAGCGCAAAACAGGGCGCTTGGCGAAAAAGGATTGGAAGATTTAGACACGATACGGATGAACGGCAGCATTGCGCGCACCGCGAGAAGAATGATAGGAGATGCGCAAAATATCGACAGTAATCAACTTTTGGAACTTGCGAGAGCCGAACTTAGCGAGAAAGCAGTATCTTTGTTCGAAGGTATATTTGCAGGAAAAACCGGTGAGGAATGTCTTCGAATAATTACACAATACGAAGAAAAAGAAGAAAAGGCCAATGAATTGCTAAACGCTGCTTAATCCAAAAAAATATATGCAGATTAAGATTAACGACAAAATATTCAATTGCGAAGAGGGAGACAGCGTCCTCGCTGTTTGCAAAAAAAACGGGATTTCGATTCCGACACTTTGCGCGCATCTCGATCTTTTGCCGAGTGAAGGAGTTTGCCGGATGTGTCTTGTGGAAACGAATCAGTCGAAATGTCTTGTTTCGTCTTGCACGCAAAAAGTTTGCGACGGACTCGAGGTTTTGACGGAAACGAACAATGTCAATCGGGCGCGGAAAATAAATTTGGAGCTTTTGTGGGCTGATCATGCGGGGAAATGCGCGGCATGCAAAAAAAACGGACGCTGCGAATTGCAAAACTTGGCTGAAGTCTATGATATTGATGAGTTTAAATTTGTGCCAAGAAAAAAAGAACTCAAAAGTGAAGATGAGTTGAATATTCTCAAGGACAATTGGTCGCATATGGTTTTTGACAAAGAAAATCCCTGCATATCCCGCGACAGCCAATATTGCATCGAGTGCCGCCGCTGCGTGCGCGCTTGCCGTGACATTCAAACGGTTGAAGTACTTGGCGTGAACTACCGCGGCTCCAAAACGAATGTTGGTACACCGTATGAAATTCCGCTGGATTGTATATTTTGTGGTCAGTGCAGCGCCGTTTGTCCGACGGCGGCCATCACGGAGAAAGACGACACGGAACAATTTGAAAGGGCGCTGGTTGATCCAAAAAAAATGGTCGTTGTCCAAGTTGCTCCATCGGTTCGGTTTTCTTTCGGCGAAGAATTTGGGCAGCCGCCAGGAACTCTTTGGGAAGGGAAATTGGTTTCAGCTCTCAAAGAATTGGGGGCAGACAAAGTTTTTGATACGACGCTTGCAGCGGATCTCACAATCATGGAAGAAGCAAATGAACTGATCAGCCGTATAAAAAACAAAAAAGGCCGGCCTCTTTTTACCAGTTGCTGTCCGTCTTGGGTGCTGTTTGTGGAAAAATATTTTCCCGAATTTATTCCCAATTTATCTTCTTGCAAATCTCCGCAACAAATGTTGGGGGTGCTCGTGAAAACATATTGGGCGACGCAAGAAAAGATTGACCCAAAAAATATTGTTTCCGTTTCGGTGATGCCTTGCACGTCGAAAAAATACGAAGCAGATCGGTCTGAAATGAATGCATCTGGTCACAGAGATGTTGATATAGTCCTCACTGTTCGGGAATTGGCGCGACTTTTGCGAAGAAAAAAAATAAATCCGGCATATTTGGATGACAAAAGATTAGATCCGGCACTTGGGATTTCAACTGGAGCGGGAATTTTGTTTGGTCAAAGCGGCGGTGTGACGGAAGCGGCTCTTCGCACGGCAGTCGAAAAATTGACCGGCAAAAAATTGGGAAAATTGGAATTTGAAATGATCCGGGGAGAAAGTGAATATAGATGCGCAGAAATTGAGATAAACGAAACAAAATTGAGGGTTGCGATAGTCCATGAGATCCGGAATGCTCGAAAACTCCTCGAGGGGATAAAATCAGGAAAATTGCAATATGATTTTGTCGAAGTGATGGCTTGCCCGAATGGCTGCATTGGCGGAGGCGGTCAGCCCCAGCCGACCAATAAGTTCGTCCGAAAAGCGCGCATGGAGTCCGTCCTTGATCGGGACAAAAATATGGCCGTTCGAAAATCTCATGAAAACCCGGCGATCAAAAAAATATACAAAGAATTCCTTGGTGCTCCAGGCAGCAAAAAAGCGGAAGAATTTCTGCATACAAAGTATATTGACAGGAGAAAAAGTTGACAAATGCATTATTTCCTGCTAGATTGCATAATAGTTTCACAGCGGGGTAGAGTCCCGCCTTGGCGGGAGTAGCTCATGAGTGGTAAGAAGTTTATAGATGATGGAAAATTAGATAATATAGCGGGGTAGAGCAGTCCGGTAGCTCGGGTGGCTCATAACCACCAGGTCGTGGGTTCAAATCCCACCCCCGCAACAAGCGTTCGCAAATGATAAAAAAGGCACTTTCCGCCGGTGCTTTTATTTTGTATGTTATTTTGATAGACTTATCTCGATGGCGGCGTAGCTCAGTTGGTTAGAGCACAGGACTCATAAGCCTGGGGTCAGTGGTTCGAATCCACTCGCCGCTACAAAATTAAATATTGTGTATGGAGCTGTAGCTCAGCTGGTTAGAGCGTCTGCCTGTCACGCAGAAGGTCGCGGGTTCGAGCCCCGTCAGCTCCGCCTAATGAAGATTTTATCGAGCAAGACCGATGAGCCTGAAACGCTTGAAAATGCAAAACCGCCTAAATTGGGCGGTTTTGTTGTGATCATACATTTTTCTATTTGGACTGCCTGTTCTTCCAAAATTCAAAGAAAAAAGAAGCTATATCTTCCGCAATAGCTTCTTTTTGTTTTTTTGATATTTCAGTCTTTCCATTTCCCGCTTTTTTTGTCAGAGATGTATTTTTCAATGATGATTTCAGCGAGCGTCTGCAAATCATCCCTGATTTTTTCGGTTTGCTCGTTTGATAAAGTTTCATCATTTAATAATTCTTTTACTTTTTCGATACTCAACATTTATTTATTGTTGATCTTCTTTCAGATGATAAGTCACCTTTGTATATTTTTTTCCGCCAAATAAAGCCAGAGGGAGAAATATCAGAGCAAGGGCGCAGCCTTTTCCTCCGCTGTATTGCTTCACTTCTTCCTCCGAGTAGACGGAGTATCCTTGTTTGAATAACTTTGCTTCAGTCGCTTTCCTCGTCAAGTACCCGTTCATTCCTTTTGGATACTGCTTTATGATTACTGGTGCTTTCATATATTTTGAAGTTAATGGTTTATTGCTCGATGTTCAGTTGAAAATTTACCGAATATGTCATGGAATTCACATCGGGGGCAGCTTTCAAGGAATACTTCAACTTTTCATCCTGATCCTTGGTGATTATCAATCCTTTGACGCTGTCGTCCGCCCCGGCCTCATTTTCTTTAATCCAGGCAATATATCTCAAGGTCTGGCCTATTATATGATCGCTGCTTTTTCCTTTTTTAAGTTCGATCACCAGCCACTCTTTTCCATCTTTGTTTTTGGCGAGAATATCTATTCTCCCGACTGGCGTTGCGTATTGTTGGCCGATTATCTGGCCATCCTCTTTCAGGATTTCATAGCTTTTACCCAAAGTGAGTTTATCCCAATTTTCCACAATAAAATCTTCGAGTTGGGATTCCAGCCCGAAGCTTTCCAAACTTTCTATATCATTGTTTGCGCCTTTGTCTTTACTTAACAGCGCCTCAATTTCGTCCGCATATTTGTTGACGCTGAAAATCGTCATCATCGCTCCGATTGAATTGCGCAGATTCTGGGATAGATCTTGGGTGCTGATTGTTTTGATCCATTTCACCGCTCTTCTGTGATGATAGCCGAATTCGTCAGGCGATTCCTGATGATATATATAATCGCCTTCGATAGAACCGATATATACTTTTCCTTCCTGCATTTTTGGCACCAGCACAATATCTCCGATTTCCACCAAGTTGCTGAATCTAAATAACTGGCCGGCATTCATTGAATTTGCCTTTGAGTTAATTTCATATGCTTCTTCAAGAAGAGGAATAACTGTTTCGAAGAATTCTTTTTTATTCAACGCCCGATACTCGTTCAAGTCTTTTTTCAGTTCATTCCAGCCGATGGCGACCAGATTTTTTTCGTGCGCGTAATCGGCATACTTATTTGCTTCGCCCATGCGAATGACCCAGTAGTTTTTTTCCATGATTTTGTTGCTTAGGGTTTTTAGATCCAGTTTTTGGGTACACAAAAGGTCCCATGAACTGGCGGCAATCCTTGCGGACCACCCGACATCCTTTCGAATGCCTACCTAAGCAACAGGAACCAGTCATGAGACCGTTTTTGTTGCTTAGGGTTTATATGCCATGCCCACGCCATAAGGCGTGAGTTTAGGCTAAATTGTTATTTTTATTATATGTTTTAAAAGAACATTAATCAAATTATATTCTTTTTTAGGGCGGAATTGCTTTTTCTAGAACTAACTGTTTATTCTTGAAAATCAATCTGCTTTTTGTGCAAGCCAGAATTTCTCGCTTTTCGGTTATATTTCCTTGTCGCAGAATATATTTGGCATAAGTCCGCAAATCAATTTCTTTTTCTTTCGAAACATTCTCATTTCCGTTTATCTGCAGTACGATTTGGCGAAATTTACTGTATCTTTCCAATTCTTCTTCAAATTGTTTCTTGATCCCGATTTCGTTGATGTCGAGCTGGTCGATGATGCGGGCAAGTTGGGATATGAGTTCTTCTTCTCGAACATAGCCACCTTTGCAATGATGATCTCTAGTTCTGGTGCATCCGTAGTAGATATATTTGGCTAAGTTACCATTTTTGAGTTTTTTGTATTTTTCATCGGCGGTAATGCCCGATCCGCAATGTCCGCAGGTAATCAACCGAGTGAAGGCGAATTCTTTACCGTCTTTTATGACCCGTTCTCTTTTGAGCTGTCCGTGCGCCAGATTAAATAAATCCTGGGTAATGAGCGGTTCATGTTTTCCCTGGTACCAATTGCCACTGCCTCTCGGATATTCAAATTGTCCGTAGTAAAAAGTATTCTGCAGAATCAGATAAATGTTGCTGAGTGACAGGTTTTTATTGGCTTTTGTTTTGAAATTCAGCTCGAATCTCAACCAGTGATATACTTTTCTCCCGCTCCATTTCTCGTAAGCCACTTTTTCAAATATTTTTCTAATAATGGGTCCGCGCTCCGGATCAATAATGACATGCCCCTTTCTTTCAACGCTTTTGTCAGTCAGATAGCCCGAGGGAGGACAAGTCGGCCAAAGTCCCATTTCGCATCGAGTTCTGATGCCTCGTTTAACATTGACGCCTCGGTTATCGTTTTCGAGCTTGGCTTGCGATCCCAAAATCATCAGCAAAAATTTTTCATTGGGTGAATTTTTAAATTGTTGACCGTATGTGCGGACTTCGATAAGGAGCTTTTGATCCATGAGGTCAACAAGTGTTCCGAGATCGCCTGCATTCCGGCTCAATCGATCCGGCGCCCAAGTCATTATCCCATTGAATTTTTCTCGGCGGATATCTTCGATAAGCTCATTGAAGATGGGGCGTTGAGAGGAATCCTTGGCGGAATGGCTTTCCCGCCGAATTTCCACAATTTCCAAACCATCCCGCTCGGCGATCTGGAGCATCTCTTTTACTTGGGAATCAATCGAGAGCACCTGCCGCTCTTCGGATTCGGTACTTTTCCTAGCGTAGAGGCAATATTTGATCTTTGGTGGTTCTTCCATCTGCGCTTGGCTTTGTTTGATTTTTTGTTGGATAGTGGCGTTATTCATACTACTCAATGAATGACGCAGACCCGAACTCTTGTCCAGACCCCGAAAAGCCTTGAAAAAGGCTTAAGTTTTGCCTTCTTCTTATCTTTTCCCCTTAACTTATAAAATCGCTGGCGTGCAAAGGTCGCCCTTCAGCAATCAGCTTGTGAGCGGCCAAAGTGAAAGCATCCACGAGGTCATCGTGTCGTTCGGATCCGAAGTTTACTATCTGGCTGATGAGAGCCTCTGCTCCATGACGAGGAAACAAAATATTGCCATTTTTTATTAAATTAGCGACCATTGCCAAGCGCGAACGCTTATCTCCACTCACCCGGAATCCCTCGGCTGGATAATAGTCATTTTGAAGTTGTTGAGGAACCGCCGATTGATAAGCCACTTCCTCCACAACTATCAAAGTTTCACGAAAGTTAATATTTGTTGCTTCGTAGTGCCTCTTGATTATTTCAAGCGTTTTTGGAAATCCCATCCTGCGGTTTATGGGATTAGGCAAGATGAAAGCGCGAAAATCATTTTTTCTCCTGTACACAACCATGGTGACAACGGCCGTGAAGTCTGCTGAAGATTTTTCGGAAATTGCCAAGTCGACAGTGATGAATGTTTTGCGATTTTCCTCTTGCGGTAATTCGTCATAATATCTTATCCATGATCGATGGATAACTTGATCTTCATTGGGAATGATTTTGAGTAGATATTCCCGTTGCCAAGATATTTCGTTTCCGATTTTCTTCCGTTCTTCCTCGATGTCAGCCATTGAGGGATATTTGCCCGGCCACAATATCTTATTGTTTTTATCGAGAAGCGGATAAAACCGGAAAGCTCCTTTTATTTTCCCCTCATCCAAATCACGCTTGAGTTTCATGAGAATGGAATCTTCGTGCAGAAGATTTCCAATCATCACGATCCTGGTATTTTTGTCCCCAGCCGGGATAACATCCCCAGTAAACCACTGATATGTTTTATCCCGGCCTTCCCGTGTTTTAGTTGAAGCCAAATCTTCAACATCATCCCCAATGATTAAATCGGGGCGGTATTGGTTGTGTCTTAAGCCCCTAATGCTTTGTTCGGAAGAAGCGGCGGTGATCCGGGCGTTGAGATTTGAAAATACGAGGGATGAAGATCCCCATTCATCGCTTTCTTCCTCAAAGGGTCCCAAATCATTTTTGAGAAGCTGGTTGCTTTCGAGCTCCCGTTTCAAGTTGACCATATGCTGTTTGGCCTGCGTTTTCGTCTGGCAAAGAATCAGGACAAACTTCTTTTGCTGAATTCCCAGAATAGACCAAATCGGATATGACATCGTCATAATCGTTGATTTAGAGCTTCCCCGAAAAGCACAAATGAAGAGATTTTTTATATCTTCCTGCTCAGTTAGTCGAAACATTTCTTTCTGGAACGGCGCTGTTTCGTATTTCACATAATGGGAAAAATATACATTGAATGACCAAAAGTGGCTTCTCCTTGTTACTTCGACCCGCAGTCTTCTGTCCTTGAACATCTTTTCCATTATTTCGGACGAGACCGGACTATTTTTTTCCATTTGTTTCTTCGCCCCTAGAACTATTAATGTTTAAATCCTCGTCGAGAGAAGCGAGTCGAAGTGCCTCTCTCACGGTTTCTTCCTGCTCGGGGGTCAACTCTTCCTGTTTCTCAATTTTGGTAGTCAGCTCCATTCGTTCGCGGAATTTATCGTGGCGGTGATTCAGCCAAAACCTTATAGCGCTGAAGCTCTTGTTCTTGATAAGAGAAATCAATTGCCCCTCCGAGAGATCATTGATCAGTGCCTCGCCCTCCGCGAGGGATTCTTCGAGTGCTTTGGAAAACTCCTTGTCCTCGTTTCTCCAGCGATACACGCTGGCTCTCGATACGCCCGATCGCTCGCATGCCGCCTGTATGATCGGGATTTTCTTGAGATTTTCAAGAAAAAGTTTTTTGTCGTTTTCCGTTTTCATATTTTTCTCGCTTTTTTACCAGTTAGTTTTTCCCAGCGGTTGCGGATAACCTCAGCGTACACAGGACTTTTTTCCATTCCATAGCAATGCCTGCCCATTTTTTCACAAGCGCATAAGGTCGACCCACTTCCCGAAAACGGCTCAACCACTAGATCACCTCGTTTAGTCAAAACCTTGAGATAGGGAATGAGAATTTCCAAAGGCTTAGTTCCAAAGATAATTCCCTGACCGGAACTTTTCTCGTCAGCGGCCTTGAACTCGATAAAATCGGTCGGACATATTTTCTTCCCTTTTCGATAGGATTCCCAATGCGGTTTTCCGGATGTGGCAAAGATCGCATTTTCGTATTCCTGTTGAAAAAGTTTATCCTCATCATTAAGATTCAATGAAACTTTTCCACTAGTACCGACGAGAGCAATATCTGTCTTGTTGAAAAACTTATACTTGGCTGAAAAACCCTGCACCCGATTTGGAAGATGCCAGGTGATGGTGTTTCTATATTTCCAATATTTCTCGAGCTCGTTCCAAATTACGCGCAGATTTTTTGGATTTTCAAACACAATGATTGAAAAATCCGGCTTTTGAATTTTGGCGATATTAGCCATCCAGAGTTCTGTGAAATCCGGAGGCAAAACATCTGTCTCCAAATACTTCCTGTCTCGTTTGTATCCGAACCCTTCAATTGGTTTACCGTTTTTCTTCTTTCCTTTTGTATAGTCAAGCAAATATGGAGGATCTGTGAAGCACATATCGGCCTTTTCGCCATCCATAAGTTTAAGCATATCCGCTTCAATGGTTGAATCGCCGCACATAAGGCGATTGTTCCCGAATTGCCATACGTCGCCTTTTTGGATTTCGATTTTATCGATTTTCAATTTTTTCAATTCTTTGGCTAGATCAAAAATTTCAGGTGAATCTTCGACTGCAAAGATATCATCAATATCTTCCGATGAAAATCCAACTTCCGACAAGAATGTTTCGTCGAATTTGGCAAGCAGATCCCAATCGAATTCACCCGTATTTTTATTGAGGCGAATATTTAGTTCTTTTTCCTTTTCGATATCCGGAATATTTATTTCGACTATCGGCACTTTATTGATTCCAAGCTCCAAGGCTGCTCGCAACCTCATATGACCTCCAATAACAACTCCTTTTCGTTCGGGAGCAGAGTTGGTAATAAGCGGATCAACAATGGAATACCGTCGTATGCTCTCTTTCAATTGTTCCATCGCCTCCTTGCTCATTTTTCTAGGGTTGTATTCGGATGCCTTGAGTATTTTGGCGTCTACGTATTCTACTTTGAGCTTGTCCTTTAAGTTTTCAGTGGTAAATATCTTCGACATGAGTTTAGTTTAATAATTAACAACTGTTTTTATTTTAATTAGAACATGCAAAAAATCGCCTTCATTTAGGCGATTTGAATACGTTATTTCAGTTTTGAGGTTACTATGCCTTAATCCTGTCTCGTATGGCTGACGGGCGTAAGTGTTTGAATTTTGGATTTCTACGGATTATGACAAAAATGTCTTTATCTATCTTGCCATCTTTTTTGTACTGATTATATATTTTTATCAATTCTTCTCGTTCAGCGGGTTTTCTCGGCCCTTTTCTTATTTTTCCCATAAGATATTTCCGACGATTTTTGAATACCCCGCATTCGTCTTTTTGTATAGCTTCAGCTAATTCAGTCTTGCTTGTATCAACGTCGAAGCTTATAGAAAATCTTGGTCTTTGATTAATCCTCCTGTCCTCAAATTTCTGGTGCCAACATATCCCTGAATCAGCAGGAATGATTTTGTTAAATAAAATCAATTCATTGATTGCGATATAATACCTCCACGGCAATTTCCATTTTTTTAAAACTTTTGCCGTGACATCATGAATTTTCTGGGAAACGATTAAAGACGCTTCTTGAAGTTTTTCGTATTCATTGCAATTTTTATCATCTTTTACCCAGCTCAAAAGCCATTTCTTATAATCCAAGTGGATTCTCTCAAAATTAATACCAGTATAATTGCCCCAGGGCTTGAACCAGTGTTTTTTTAATATTCGAAAGCCACGATTGGTATAGGGCATTTTTATTTCCTGCCTAATTTTTTTAATTAGTTTTTTATTGTGTTGTATTTTTATAAACTCTGCATGAATCAAGTCTTTATACTTGTCTTTTCTTATTGAATATAGTGGATCGCTGCTTTTTGCAGCCTCAGGCTGAATGAAAAACAGAGCATCTTTAAGATCAAGCAGATCTTTATTGTCGTACTCTTTTTTGATGAAGTAATTAACTTTTAAAAAGTCCTTCGTTATAGGTTTGTATTCTCTAAAAAGTGACGTATTATTGCATTCATCTAAGAATTGCTTGAGATTCATAATTTTCTTGAATAATCACTAAATCAATGATAGCATAAAAACAGCGAAAAGCCTTTCCTTTTAAGGTAAAAAGCGAAATTTCCAATATTAAATACTCTATATATTGGACTAGCTCTATATTCTAAAGTAGTGATATAGAAGAAGTACTGACCAAATAAAAATAATTGTGATGATTAAGCCAAACTGGGATATCTTCAGAGCAAAATTTAGCGAAAATCCTCAAGACAATTTTGAGTGGTTTTGTTATTTGTTATTCTGTAAGGAATTCGATAAATCATTTGGTGTTCCGGGGTATAAAAACCACAGACATCTTGAACGCGATCCCATAGTAAAAGACAAGGAAATAATCGGCTGGCAGGCAAAGTTTTTTGAGACGCCCTTATCTCAACATAAAGCAGAATTAATTGGATTATTAAAGGGGGCAAAAAAAGACTATCCCAATATCACAAAGATTATTATTTATACAAATAAAAATTGGAGTCAAGGAAAAAAACAAAATGATCCTCAAGCAAAGCTAGATATTGACAAAAAGGCAAAAGAGCTCGGAGTTGAGATAGATTGGAATCATATGGAAAATTTTTTCAAATCTCCGTTTATATCTATTGAGAATGAATCAATATCTAAGAATTTTTTCACTTTAGACAAAAGCATTTTTGATCTCATCGATGAGCAACAAAAACATACTGAAAATATATTGAATGAAATACGAACCAGCATTGATTTTAATGGTAAGACTATTGAAATAAAAAGAAGTGACTTCCTTGAAAAGTTGAAAAATGAATCATCACAGGTTTTAGTATTAAGTGGTACTGCTGGAGTTGGGAAAACAGCACTTATCAAAAATTTTTATGAACAATCAAAGATGGGGGTGCCCTTTTATATTTTTAAAGCAACTGAGTTTGAATTAAGAAATATCAACGATTTTTTTAAAAACTTCGATTTTCAAGAATTTATAAAGGCACATAAGGATGAGAAGGATAAAACTGTTGTAATTGATTCTGCAGAGAAACTGCTGGATTTAAAAAATGCCGATCCCTTTAAAGAATTTCTAACCATATTTATTGAGAATAATTGGAAAATTATTTTTACAACAAGGGAAGACTTTCTAGAAGATCTAAATTATCAATTTTTCGAAATTTATAAGATTGTCCCGTTAAACATAAACTTACAGAATCTAGAACAAGATGAGCTCGATTCAATTTCATCTGCTTACTCATTCAAGCTTCCTGAAGATCCGAAATTGCTAGAGCTAATCAAGAATCCGTTTTATCTGAGTGAATATTTAAAGTTTTATAAAGACAATGAACAATTAGATTATGAAAGTTTTAGAGACAACTTATGGAATAAAAACATTAAAAAATCAAAGCCTGCGAGAGAACAGTGTTTCTTACAGATAGCCTGCAAGAGAGCAGATGAGGGACAATTTTTTATTAATCCGGATTGTGAATCGAGTATTCTTGATGAACTGTTAGGGGATGGGATTTTGGGCTATGAAACAGCTGGATATTTTATTGCGCATGATATTCATGAGGAATGGGCATTGGAAAAGAAAATTGAAATTGAATTCATTAAAAAAGAAAATAACAAAGATTTTTTTAAAAAAATAGGACAAGCACTCGCTATTCGCAGAAGCTTTAGAAGCTGGATATCAAAAAAGCTCTTGTTAGAAGATGAGGAAACTAAAATATTTGTTGAAGAAATTATAAATAACGGGGAAATTGAGCCGTTCTGGAAAGACGAAATATTAATTTCTGTTTTACTTTCAGATTATTCGGATAACTTTTTCAATAATTTCAAAGATTTATTGCTAGTGAATGACCAGGAGCTACTAAAGAAAATTACCTTTTTATTAAGGATTGCTTGCAAAGAAGTTGACGAAACTTTTTTTAGACAATTAGGAATTAAAAGAGTAAACCTATTTACCTTAAAATATGTTCTAACAAAACCGAAGGGACAAGGGTGGAAGAGTGTCATTAAATTTGTTTATGAAAACCTAGATGCCATAGGCATCGGAAACATTTATTTTATACTGCCAATTATTCATGATTGGAATAGTAAATTCAAGACAGGAGAAACGACAAAATATTCCAGCTTAATAGCACTGCGTTATTATCAATGGATCATCAAAGAAGACGCACATTTTTCTCGTGATGATGATATCGAAGATAAGATTTTGCAAACCATTCTTTATGGTTCCTCTGAAATTAAGGATGAGCTTAAAGGAATTTTTGAGGATACTTTAAAAAATAAATGGAAGAACCACAAAGACCCTTACTACGGTTTGTCGAAAACTATTTTGACAAAGCTCGAGGGAATTTCAGTCTCTCATATTCTGCCAGAATGTGTTCTGCGATTAGCTGATTTGTTTTGGTCTTCTTCAGCCGAAGAAGATGATGCTTTTTACCATAATTCTAGAATTGAAATCGGGCAGTATTTTAATGTAGAGGATGGCCATCTAGAATATTTCCCCGCAAGTTCATACCAAACACCAACTTATTGGCTTCTTCAGTCTGCATTGCAGCAAACAGTCGATTTTATTTTAAACTTTACAAATAGATCAGTTGAATTTTTTTCTGAGACTGACTTTGCAAAACATGAAATTGAGGAGGTCGGGGTCTATATCGATGAAAAAAATATAATTAAACAATACGCAAGTCGGAGTGGGAGACTTTGGAATTTGTATAGGGGCACACAAGCGGCTCCACATGTATTAGAGTCAATGCACATGGCCTTGGAGAAGTTTTTTCTCGAAAATGGAAAAAATGCTGATGCGAAAACCCTAGAAGGATGGCTTTTGTATATGCTTAAAAATTCAAAGTCAACTTCTATATCCGCCGTAGTAACAAGTATTGTTTTGGCATATCCTGAAAAAACATTTAATATCGCTAAAATACTTTTTAAGACTAAAGAATTTTTCTTTTATGATACAGGCAGAATGGTCTTAGACCAAGGCCATAAAATTTCTCTTGAGGCGCTAAGAAACAATTTTGGCGTTGACACAAAAAATGAATTCCACGAAAACGAGAGGATAAAAGCGTGCGATGACAAGCACAGAAAATGGAATTTGGAGCATTTGTTTTTAAACTACCAATGTTTTCGAGGTAAGGAAACAAGTGAAAAAGAGGCGGGAGAAAGACAGAAAGTGCTTTGGGAAATCCTGGATGACTACTACAGAAAATTGCCCCCCGAATCAAAACAAACCAAATCAGATGAAACCTGGAGAATCTTTCTGGCAAGGATGGATAGGAGGAAAATGAAACCAAGCACAAAAACTACAGATGAAGGAGTTGAAATTAGTTGGAATCCCGAAATCGAGCCCAGGTTAAGGGAGAAAAATGAAGCCTCGTTAAAAGAAATTTCGGAAAACACCAAGTACACTGACCTCAAAATGTGGAGTTACTATAAAACAAAATGCGACGAACAATATAAAAAGTATAAACAGTACGAAACGGATCCAAAGCTTGCCCTAAAAGAGACGAAAGAAGTTATCGAAAAGTTAAAGTCAAATAGAAAGAAAAAAAGCATACAGTCGGGCCATGCAGAAGATGAGAGTTTTTATCTTTTAAATCATTCCATTCCCGGAGAGGTTTGTTCCGTTCTTATTCGAGATTATTTTGACAAACTTTCAAAAGAAGAATGCGACTTCTGCGCAGGTGTCATTTTGGAGATAGCTTCTTCGTCGTCTGGCCCTAATTATCAATATCAAGTAACTGATAGCATACGATCAGTAATCTCTATTTTACCAATATTATTCGAAAAATTTCCAAAAGAGAAAAGAAAAGTAAAAGAAATCTTGCTATTCAATCTATTCAACCATTATCCGGTGGGATTATCTGGCACAAGTTTTAATGTGTTTTCAATCGTAGCCATTCAGAAGTTTTGGAGAGCTAATTTTGAGGATGCGCAATCAATATTGATTGGTTATTTATATTTGAAGCCAAAATATGATGATCTAAGAGAAAAAATGCAGCAAGATAATTACAAAAAGAATAAACATAACCTGCAAGAGAGTGACATAATGGATCGATTCTTGAAAGAAAATAATGAATATTTACAGAAAATTATAGACAACCAAGCTTTTATAGGTGATATAGGAGATATTAAGCAAATAGATTTAGGCATATTAAGTATCGCTTTTCAACTTATTCCCCTAAAAACAGAATATGGGGACCACAAAATATTTGTTAAAAAAATTATACCTATTTTTGTCGAAAAATTAATTTCCGAAGACAGAGACGACAGAGTTGATTATAAAATAAAACATGATTTTCTGGAAAAATTAGTCTACTACGTACTCAGCTCTCCAAAAGAAGAAATTCGAGAGTATATGAAACCGTTCCTAGATAAGTTCAATAATTCAGAAATATTCGCCGATCTTTTTAAGGAATTTATATCCGCAGAAGATTACCTAAATGCATATGAAAATTTTTGGGAAATTTGGAATTTATTTAAAGAGAAAATAATTGAGGTTTGCAAAAAGGGAGAGAGGTATTGGTATGCTGAAAAAATTATAAAAAGTTATCTTTTCGCTCGAAACCAGTGGAAGGAGTCGGCGACTGAATGGCCTACACTGAAGGATGATAATAAAATATTTTTTAAAGAAATTTCGGATAAAATTGGGAATTGTGCTTCTACTCTATACTCAGTCTCAAAACTATTAAATGATATAGGAAGCCCTTATTTGAATGATGGCGTGTTGTGGGTTTCTAATATGTTAGCAAATAATAAAAACTTACTCACTGCAAAACTTGAAGTAAACACTATTTACTATATAGAGAACCTTGTTAGGAAATATATTTATAAAAATCGTACAAAAATAAGAGAAACGAAAAAGTTAAAAGGGGATGTTTTGGCGATATTGGATTTCTTAATAGCAAAAGGTTCTGTTATAGGATATATATTGAGAGAAGGCATAATCTAGAAGCAAAAAAGGTTTATGATAGATCAAACAATTAGATTAACAGTTTTTCAACTATATTTTTTTGCAAAGGAACAATTAATCACCCATTGGCTTTACGTAGCAGGATTTTTTGCTTTTATAATTGCAGGTGTTATTTTACAAATTATAATGTTGCGTGGCGGAGGCCACAGTAAATTGTCACCAGGTTTCAATAGGCTAGTCGGAAGTCTGACTTATTTGATGTTTTTTCTAATAATGCTTTTAATTAGCTATTGGCTATTTGGTACGCGAGTTATTGATGAGGTTTGGATTATATTATTTGGAATATTGTCTTTTCCAGCTACTGGATTTTTTCTACGTGCTATTGGATTTTGGTATTACTAATATAAATGGGAAATTATAAATATCTCAAAGATAATATTTATTACGACGAGCTTTACGATAAGTTCACAATTCAAGAATGCCAGTATTGGGGAAAATGTAAAGAAGAATACGAGCAAAAAATAAAAAAGGAACTTGATCCCAAAAAGAAGCTGAAGCATCATGCCGGAAAATTGGCGACCGAACTTGGCTTATATTTCATCAAGGGCGAGCGCTACGCTAATAAATTCGAGACAATCCACAAATGGATGGATCTCGATAAAGCAAAAGATGAAAAACTGGAAAACGCCGTCGAACCCAGAGGTATTCGCTGTCTTCAATGCAGCTCGCCCGAAATGACCTGCACTTCCCGCAATTTCATGAATGATTCTGGCGGAAAGGAAGAAGTTCTTTTCATGTTAGAATGTGATAAATGCAACAAACGCAGGGCTTATTGGGAAAATGAAAAGGAGTGGGAACGCAAACCGACACTCTGTCCGAAATGCCATGCTGAAATGCAATCTAGTCGCACCAGAAAGGGCGAAATTATAACAACGATCTATTCTTGTTCTCAATGCGGGAATAAAGACACGGACACTTTTGATCTTGGCGTAAAGGAAGAACCCATCGATCCGAACTTTGAAATGAATCGCAAAAAATATTGCCTGTCACAAAAAGAGGGCACGGAATATATTTCTCAAAAAGAGGGAATGAAATCAGTGAAGCATTTGGTTGATGGGTGGGAAGAGAAAAAGAAAAATAAGGCTTTGTATGATGCTGTCGCTAAAATCAAGAAGTTAACAATCTTTGAACTTCAAGGGATCCTTGACCCGATTCTTGAAAAAGCAGGTTATGTTAAATTGGAACTTGAAAAGCCTGAGCTGCAAAAGGATGTTGTTCTCGGATTTAGTGTTCAAGATTCTAAATCCGGCCGATCTGAATGGGACAGCATCCATGAGCTTCAAAAACTCTTCAAGAAGAGCCTAGAAGAGACAAACTGGCGCCTAATGAGCGATGGAGTCAATTATCGCCTCGGATTCCTTACGGGGCGACTCAGAGGCATTGAGGGTGAGGAAAATCTACTAAAGCTAATGGAAAAAAGTATGTCTTTAAATACTTTAGACAAAATAGGAAAAAAAGAATAGGCTTATATTAATCCCTTTGGATTCCAACGTTTGTTATATTATCAAATCTATGAAAGAAGAACTTCTCGAAAAATATAAAGCCTATCTAGAGCCATTTTTTACCGGTACGCAAATAAAAAAGCTTTTCACGAGACTGGAAAGAATTAGCTGTAGTATCGCGCCATTGAATACAGATACAGGAAATACGCAAACTATTCCAAGATGGCAATTGTCACCCGAAAATCCAAACTACGCTTCAAAAGAGGAGTGTGAGAAAATATTTAATATTCTTATAAGCGATCTTCTCGGATTTTTAGGGGCGGATGGGTACAAAAACCGCCATTGTTTGGAAGTTTTTAAAGAGGGAGAGCTGACTCGAGATGAATTGATTAAAGTTCTCGGGAGTAGTTCTCGTATAGGATCGCTAGAACTACCATTGGAATATAAAGTGCCTTTAAGCCAAGGTGGGCGGCATGTAGCTGAAAATATATTTTGGTATTGTCCACTTGAGGCGCTAGATCAGCTGCGGGGATGGCTTGGCAATGCTAAGATAATTACAAAAATTCAGGTAAAAGCTTATTTAACAGATAGACGTCAGACGGGAGATTATCAAACTAACCGCGAGATAAGATGGGAAACAAATCCGAGTTCGCCACAATTTGCCTCGAAAAAAGACTGCTTAGAAATTGAATTAAAATTGTTATCACAAATTTCTATATTCCATGGAGCGCCAGAGTTACCAGTAGAACTTATTCCCATAGTCGAAAGAGCTCTTGGAGCGAAATATGTAAAAGATAGTTTTCGTTGTCCAATATCGGGTAAGCCAATCATTTATGAAGAATTTTTTGAAAAAGTAGCTAGTCCTGTTCACGGTAGGTCAGGTTTTCAAGTTGGGCATTTAAATCCTTTGGCCACCGCAGGTGGACACAACTCCGGAAACATTTCATGGATCACTGACCTAGGAAATAGGGTGCAGGGAGACTCTTCACTAGAAGAAATAGCCAAAGATATCTTTTATATGGCTCTTTTCCACAAGGAAAGACTTAATCTGACTTGGGAAGAAATTGAAGATCTTATTAAGAAAATGAAGAATTAATCTTTTCTAAAAGATTTCTCGTTTCATTCTTTGCTTTTGCTTTAAATTCAATGATAGCTTTTACGTGACTGGAAAGATCATCAAGCTCTTTCTTGTTTTTTGGAATTGGCAATAGAATGTCATATATTCTTTTTCCTAGTGAGTCAATAATATCTTGAGTTAATTGTTTTGACTTAACTTGCCTCTGAACAAATGATGATGAAAGTAAGCCAAGGAGATTAAAAGGCGTTAATTCTAGAGAATTCTTTAACACTCTAATTTTGTATATGTGGCTTTGGTATATACTCATTATGTCGTGCTTCGTGACTATCGCTAGAGCGCCTATAAGATATGTACCATCTTTCACCATAAAAATGTCACCTTCTTGAATATCTTGCTTATTTTTAATTTTTTCATAGATAGTCTGATCTACATGATGTTTCGCGTCTAACTTTATCTCCCAATTCGTTATATCCGAAGTTCGGATGTATGGAATTTCACCACTACCATAAGCCATTTTCCCGATTTCATCACCAGTTGTGATTGCTAGAATATTTTGCTTAACAAGATCTCCAATACTTACTAGCTCGGAGTTTATTCTTAGTTTCTCTTTTGTGTTTTCAATCTCTATATCGTAGTATCTGGGTGCCAATATAAAATCTTCGATTTGGCTTTCGCTAATGATGTAGCCTAGATGGTTACTTTTTTTGTAAAGCCCCTTTTTAAATTGGAGGTAGTTATTGAGAATTAAAGGGAGATCATTTTTAGGAATTGCATTGCCTCTTGAATCATGACCACACCATTTTGCTTCAGCCAAAAATATTTTATTATTTTTTGAAACTTTTTTCTGATAATTTTTCCTCGCAATTAAGAGGCAAGTTTTAGTATGTGTGCCACTTTTTCCGGAGGTCTTGAATAGGGATTCGGGCATACCGACAATGGCTTCAATATCACAATTTTTTAATAAATATTGAACAACATTTTTATAATTCTTGTTTGATACCAAACTTTCCGGAATGACTGTGGCTAAAATACCATTCTCCTTTAATGCTCGTACATTCCTTTCCATGAAAAGAACTTGGGGAGGAGTATTGTTATTTAACTTTCCTGTTTTTATATAGTCATTTGAAAATAATTCCCATTTAAAGCCAAGTTCATATTTACGGGATGTTTCTTCATCGGCTGACTTTATCTTTGACCCGAATGGAGGATTCGTAATTACCAAATCGAACATCCCATCTTTAATATTCTCTAAGCTTTTATTATTAATAATAAGTGAATCACTGCAATAAATATGTGCTATTCCGCCTGTAAGAATACTTAGATGGATTCTAGCTAGTCGAGCTAATTTCTCGTCTTTTTCAATTCCAAAAAGATTATTCTTTCCAAAATAGCTGACTTTATCATTTGGATGTTTAGATACAAGATGCCTATAGGATTCGCATAAAAAACTACATGCTCCGCATGCTGTATCTATAACTCTCCAGTTAGGTTGAATATCAGCAGCTTTGACGAGAAAATCTACCGCAACTTTTGGCGTAAAAAATTGTCCTTCTTGTCCTCGGATATGATTTCCAATAAAAGCTTGGTACAAAGAAGATACAATATCTATTTGTGATCCGGAATTATTTAAGATTTTAGATAGCCCTTTAATCACAAATTGAATGGATTTTGGATCTAAAAGTATTTCTTCGTCCTTTGTGTATATTTTAGACAGATCCGTTCGAACTTCTGAAAATTTCAATCGTATAGTCTTTGCTGTCTGCATTTCGTCATCCGAAAATTGAATATCAGGAAATTTTACAATACAAAAGAGAATTTTTAGTACTTCTTCTAGCAAAGCATCATCTTGACTTATACCCACAGCTCTGCCAGCGAGGTAATTTCTCAACTCGCGGATAATCGCATTGGGCTCCTCAGGAAGGTTAAAAAGGGTGGTTTGTTTCATAATCTGTATAAGTTTATTATCTCAACAGTTTATGAAATTATACACTTTTATGGACTTTAAGGCTAGTTTTTATGGATCTTGTGAAAAATTGATGCGAGTTCCAGACTGAAATGATTATACTGAAGCCGCATTAAGGGTGATTTTAATGTATAATGGTGATAAGTGCTTGAGAAGTATTAAAGGCAAATAGAGACTCCAAAATATTATTGAAAAGAATGAAAAGAAGAATATTCTCCGAAAAAATAGATCTGATAGATAAATCAAGGGAAGCGATGCTTTCCGCTGTTCAGATTTATAATAATCCATTAATTACATTCAAGACCGAGTCTTTTATAGTCCTGTCTATGATCGCATGGACTTATCTTTTACATGCTTTTTACCGTTCGAAAAAAATAGAGTATAGATATTATGAAAAAGCTGGGAAAAGGAAAAGGTTTATTCGTAATCATGACGGAAGTGTTAAATATTGGGACTTAAGGGAATGTATCTCCAAATCAACTTGTCCTCTTGATAAGGATACGATAAATAACCTCAATTTTTTAATTGGCTTAAGAAATCAAATCGAGCACAAAAAAGCCACCGAATTGGACTCCTATTTATCAGCTAGATATCAGGCGTGCGCCTTAAACTATAATTACTATTTAAAAAAACTTCACGGCAATAAACTTGGACTGGATAAAAATTTAGCATTGAGCATTCAATTTGCTGAATTAAGCTATGGACAAGCAGATATGTTAAAAAATAGTGATGAATCTATACCGCAAAATATTAAGTCTTACATAGCAGGCTTTGATAGTAGATTATCTGAAGAAGAGATTAAAAGTGAGAAATTTGCATACAGGCTTCTATTCACAAAAGTGTCTGCTAAGCGGCAAGGTCAGGCCGATAGAGTTATTGAGTTTATTGATCCAAAGTCGGATATAGCCAAAGATATTTCAAAACAGTATTGGGTTAAAGAGGAAAAAGAAAAACCAAAGCTTTCAGCCAAGCAGGTTATAAAGAAAGTTCAGGAGGCTGGATTCAAGGATTTTGGCATGTATCAACATACTAGTTTTTGGAGAAAGTATGATGGGAAAAACCCAAGTAAGGGTTTTGGGACGATAGTGGTCAATTATTGGTATTGGTATTATAATTGGGCTAATTTTATTATAAGCGAGTTAACTAAGGAGCAGGAAAAGGATATTGGAAAATAAGACATTGTATCGTCTCAAAAGGCCAAAATGAGACACACCCTGTCTCGTGTCTCATTTGTCTCATTTTGTTTCAAGATTGCGACCGAAGAGCCTCAAAATCGCCGTTTTTCGAAACTCTCGAAAACTCCTTGAAAAGCTCCAAAACTTAAGGTTCTAGACCGATGACGCCCGCATCGAAATAACTCCTTGTATAAGGGGTTATTTTTTGTTAGGATTAGCCCATGAAAAAAGAAATAATTTGTCGAGATATAAAAGGAAAAAAGAGCAAGATTGTGACGAGCAAGCTTTCTTTTCGTCCTTCGGTTTATGGTGTTGTTGTCGAGAGAGATAAAGTTTTATTGTCAAAACAATGGGACGGTTATGATTTTCCCGGCGGAGGAGTGGAACTTGGCGAAACGATCGAAGAAGCGCTCAAGAGGGAATATTTCGAAGAAACGGGCATAAAAGTGAAAGTCGGAAAAATATTGTTTTGTGGCACTGATTTTTTCAAAGTGCCATTCGGGGGAAAATTCGTGCAGTCCATTTTGATGTTTTATTCCTGCAAAAGGATAGGGGGCCGGCTTTCTATAAAAAATTTCGACGAGTTTGAAAAAGAATACGCCGATATGCCCGAATGGGTGAAATTGAAAGACACTCGAAAAATAAAATTTTATAATCCAGTCGACAATCAAAAAATCATCAAGGAAGCGATGAAAAAAATTGAATAAAATTTTATGATTACCAAAAAAATCGCACAGGCTGGCAATCCTATTTTGAGAAAAAAAGCGGATTTGGTGAAAGATTTTAAATCCCAAAAGACAAAAAAGACGATAGAAGACTTGATTGACACGATGCGATCGAGCAGTCTTGTCGGCATAGCTGCTCCGCAAATCGGTCGAAGCTTCCGAATCTTCATAACCGAAATAAGAAAGACGGAAAATAGGAGAATTGAAGATAAGGATGAATTGAGAGTATTTATAAATCCCAGAATAGTCAGTTTTTCAAAGAAAACAAGCATTGACTATGAAGGATGTGGAAGCGTCGGAAACGCTCATATTTTTGGACCGGTAAAAAGAGCAGATGAAATAACAATCGAAGCCCAGAACGAAAAAGGCGAAAAGTTTGTCTTGAAGGCTCAAAATTTTCTAGCAAGGGTCATTCAGCATGAGTTTGATCACATAAACGGAATCATCTTCACGGACAAAATTTCCGATTTCAAAAAAATTATGAGCAGAGACGAATATAGAAAAATATCAAAGAGCAATAAAATATTTAAATGAAGATCGCTTTTAAAAAAACATTGCAAACTCTGAAAATGTCATTACCGATCATGGCTGGTATTTTGATGTTGATTAGCTTGCTCAATCCCTTGTTTGAAATATACTATCCTCGAATATTCACCGGAAATTATTTTCTTGATCCGTTGATCGGGGCAATAGCCGGAAGTGTTTCCTTTGGTATTCCCGTAGCAAGCTATGTGGTGGGAGGGGAGCTTATCAAAGGGGGCGTGAGTCTTCTGGCGGTGGCGGCTTTCATACTCTCTTGGAGTACGGTGGGCTTAGTGGTGTTGCCTCTCGAAATTGCCAGTTTGGGCAAAAAGTTTGCCGTTTGGAGAAATTCCCTGAATTTTGTTTTCTCGATTATAATTTCAATTTTGACAATCCTGACGCTCAAGTTTATTTTATGACAAATAGTATCAAAAAAATGCCTGGCGGAATAAAGTTTCTTTTGGGCATGGTGGCAATATATTTCGTGGCAAGTATATTCAACGCATCTCTTGTGCTGAATTCTCTCGAAAAGGCTTTTCAAACTTTCGTGAAATTGCTGCCGGTACTTGTGCTGGTCTTCGGGGTTATTTTCGTCGTAAATTTATTGCTCAATCCCGAAAAAATAAAAAGACACCTGGGACACGATTCGGGGATCAAGGGTTGGTTTTTCGCTAGCGCAGCTTCAGTGCTCATTGTCAGCCCGCCCTATGTTGTTTTTCCACTACTAGGCCAACTGAAGGAACACGGTATGAGATATTCCCTGATGGCGGTATTTTTAGGCAACAGAAATGTCCAGCCAGCCTTTTTGCCAGTGATGGCATTTTATTTCGGATTGCCTTTCACAGTGGTGATTTCTGTTTATATTCTGATCTTTTCTGTGCTCAGTGGAATCATCATGGGAAAAGTAATGAAAGAAAGCGAAAGTATCCCAATGTCCGATGTTGCGGGAATAGTTTAAATAATATGAACCTTTCGAAACTTGAAGAAATACTGAAATCGGAGCCCGCGTTTCGGCTGAAGCAGGCCAAGAAGGCGGTTTTTTTTGACTTGATCGAAAATTGGAACGAGGCGACGACTCTTTCAAAGGATCTTCGAGAAAAGTTGCAAAAGGAAGTGCCGCTTGAGATCAGAGAAAAAGTGGTTTCTTCAAAGGACGGGCGAACTGTGAAAGCCTTGATTGAACTTGAAGACGACCTTGCGATTGAAGCGGTGCTCATGAAGCATACTGACAAAAGAAATACAATTTGCGTTTCGTCTCAAGTCGGGTGTCCTCTTGGTTGCCTCTTTTGCGTTACGGGGCGAGGGGGATTCAAGAGAAATCTCAATGTCTCGGAAATTGTGGAACAGGTTTTGTTTTTCGCGCGACAACTCAAAAAAAAGAAAGAAAAAATCACCAACGTTGTTTTCATGGGGATGGGGGAGCCATTTTTGAATTGGGATCAGGTGAAAGAAGCGATTGAAATTCTCAACGACGACAATTATTTCGGGATTGGAGCGAGAAAAATTTCCGTTTCGACGGCGGGCATCACGGAGGGTATTGCAAAATTGTCTGACGAATTTCCGCAAATCAATTTGGCAATTTCTCTTCACGCGCCGGATGACAAGTTGCGCGGTGAGCTGATGCCGGTCAACCAAAAATATCCGCTTGAAAAAATTTTGAAATCCGTGGATGAATATATCGAAAAAACTAACCGAAAAGTGATGTTTGAATACGTCATGCTCAAAGGCGTCAATGATTCTGAAGAGCAGGCGAAAAAACTTTCGAGGCTTCTTCAGGGGCCTCTATATATGGTCAACTTGATTGCCTACAACCCTAATGGCCGGTTCGAAGCATCGCCATCCGAAAAAATCAAGAAATTCAAGGCGATTTTGGAGAAAGAAGGGATATTCGCTACGCAAAGATACCGTTTCGGAACTGACATTGAAGCCGCCTGCGGACAACTGGCGGGAAAAAATATGAGCATCTAGCACTTGACAGAAATGCACAAAATGCTATAAATAAATGTTGTCCTGCCCAACGAGGCGTTTCACAAAAAACCCAGGAGGTCCTAGATGCAGCTGTTTCGCGAAGTTGCTCCCGAGGTTATGGAAGAAATGAGACGGATTGCCGGCAACCCGGCCGGAAGAATCGAGCTCGTTCTTTTTTTGAAAGACGTGCTTGATCTGCCTGATCTGAATGTATTTTCCTTTATGAGTGTTCGCAATTGCGCCCCACAGGGAAAAAAGAAGATTTGGCTTATGGGAGTAGTGCCTGGTGTCGTTGTTGTAGACGGATACGATTTTGATCAGAGGCTCTATGGCCTCTTGTCCCGCGGCAACGGCCATGCGCTCTTTAGCATTCTTCCGTTTGAGGATGAAGGAGCGATTTCGCTGAATATCTGGCCGGATCCGATCACGGATGTGCTGGTGAAGGCCTACGGTCGGGAATATCCTGCGTGGATCTGTTGGTCTCTGCTACAGGGGAGTGAAACGGCGGACGGAGGATTTGCCATTCATCAAAATCAGTGGCGGGAACTGGAGCCTTGGCTCCGAAAATACCTGCCGCCCATACATTCGGCATCTGCCGGTGCGCAAGAAAACGAGCTGGCCATCGCTGGCTGAGCACCGGGCTGCTGAAGGAAATTAGGGTCAAGCGATTTTTTGCTTGGCCCTTTAAAATTGGTTTGTGGAAATGAATAAAATATAAGCCACCCCCTATGGAGTGGCTTATATTTGCTCTCAAAGCTATTCTTCTTTCGCCGCCTCTTCTTTCTCATCGCCTTTCATCTCCATTTCGGGACTTTCAGCGAGGCGCCGCATTTCACGAACGAACTCAAGTTTGGCTTCCAGCATCTTTTCCTTCTTTTTGAGCATGGCCATCATGAATTCTTTCTTCATCTTCTTTGGCCAGTGGTGCATTCGGCCCATGCCCATGCATCCCATCCAACCTCCCCCCATTTTCATCGGATCATCCATCCCTTCGAAATCTTTTTCGTATTCGTTGTTCATGTTTTTTCTTTGTGGAAATTATTTTTTTTCGACCTTTCATATTTAAATACGAAAGAGAAATCAATTTGATTTCAATTTGAAAAAAAATAAAAAAACTATTTGCAAACGAGTGAACATGAATCAATCCATCCGGAAAGTTCGGACTTGGAACCGACATATCCCAAAATATTCACGGCACTGCTCTTGTGAATTCCAAGATGCAGGTGTTTTCGCTCGCCGTCGGTTTCCGAGGAGTAGGCTTTTCCCAAAATTCCGATCTCTTCTCCGGCATTCAAATCGTCTCCGGCATTTTTCGAAATGCTGGATATTTTCAAATGGCCGTACACTACGGTGATTGGCTGATTGTTATATGCGCAAGATTGAACAAACACGCCGCCATATCCGGAAGCGGTTCTTTTTGAGACTATTTTTCCCGCGCAAATCGCAGAAATAGGAACATCGGAGTTTAGCTCCTCCGGGAAGATCTCAAAATCAGTGCCGGTATGGTACCCTTGAAACCTCTCGGGCTGAACGGGCGAATTTTTTGGGGTTATGTATATCCCGAAAGGTTTTTTTGTCACTCTCTCAGCAGCACGGTCAAGCGGCGAAAGAAATTCGTTTGGATTTTGCACAGGAGGGACATCTTTGTTTTCGGACAAAGCAGGCGCAGGCGGCGCAACTTGGGAAGAATTTTGAATGTCTTCGGCGGGAACAGCTGTCGAAATATTTTCTGCGGGAACAGGCGGATTGTTTCTGCGAAGGCTGTTTTTCGCCAAAATAAAAACAGTTCCGGCAAAAATTATTAAAATCAGCGTAATGATAATTTTTTTCATAATGAAGTTGTTATCTATCCTTACATTTCCAGCCTACATTATATTGCAATGCTTGAGAAGTTATCCACAGGCAACTTTATTTTTGCGAAAAAATGGATTAAAATATAAAGTAGGGTGAAGAAAGAAGAAAAAACAAAAATGGAAACAAAAATCATTTTCAGGAAATTGCAAAACAAGGCAAAACTTTTTTGAGTATGTCTTGTTTTTGTTTTTAAAAAATTGTGATAAAATAATTGAGTAAAAATAACTTTTAAACTTGAAAAAAATGAAAAACAAAAAAAGAAAATCGATTCTGGCAAGTATTGCCATTTTCGCGATGGCGGCGATGGCGGCGCCGGCAATGGCTAATGACAATGATCGTGAAAGTTTGCCGACGTCGGAGAGCCCGTTTTGGGAAATATTCGCCCAGATGGCGACTCCGGAGGATACGGCAACGTGCCAAAGCGTACTTGCCGACTATATTGCCAGCCATTCGGAAGAATCCGGTGGTCCGGATGGGGAGATGCGCTCGGAAATGACGCAAATGTGTACGCAAATTGCAACTATGTACGATCAAATGGCAAGCGAAATGTCGCAGAATAGGGTTTCTACGAATATTTTCGATGAGACCAACTGGCATAGTGTTGACGGATTGTATTTTCAAAAATCAGGAGACAGCGGCGCGCCGATGGGACGCATCAGTTTCAGTGAAACAATTGATTTCATGAGCTACCGCTTTTTCAGCTTTATGAACAACTTTAATAATATGGTTAAATTTGACGGCGGATACATCAGCCTCAACGCGGCTATGGTTCCGGATATGATCAATTATGGCGCAACATTGACGATGTATCAGCTTGGCTATGATCAGCAGCCCGACATCTATGTTTCAAATGGAGCGACTATGAGAGAGGCAATTGAGGGAAGAGATGTGAATGGAATTGTTTGGGATGCGGAAGCGAATACCCTCGCTTTCATTCCGGGGCACTTCAGCTCGTTCAAGGCGGTTCAGCAGGGAACAAAGGCCAGCAAGATGAAAATTTCAAGCGTCAAAAAAAAGTCGATCAGATACAGAGAAGGAAAAACTTTCAGTTTGAAGGTAAAGGGAAAAAGTCTCTATAAAAAAGGCTCTGATTTGAGCTGTACGCTTGGATTTCAACAATCAGAGAGGGTCAAAACCGACAAAAGAGGCAAAAGACTCACTTGTATTTTTGGGATGGACAGTTTCAGCTCACTGGGCACTTTCCCGCTCACAGTATCAATTGAGGGACAGGGCGAGGTGACGCGAACGAACGCAGTGCGATTCAGATAGGCAAAATTTGAAGTCCCCCCGAAATATGCTTTATAAAAGCCAAAAAAACGGGGGGATTTTGCTTGCCTTTTTTTCTTTTTTTTGTTAGAATATAAAGGTAGAATAAAATTCACCCTGTTAAATACCGCTTCGCGGTAATTTTGCGGGGCAAAATTATTTAACAGGGCAAGAATGACAATTCGCGCGTATCTTTGGGGGATGCGTTTTTGCACGCTTGTGGCATTGGCTTCATTGGTGCTGGTTGTGCAGCGCATCAATCCGGAAAAAGATGGCATTCCGGGGCAAACGCTTTTTTACATCAGTTTATTTTTTTTCATAACGGGGATTGCCACGCTTTTTTTGTTTTGGCTGCGCCGGACTTTTTCCAAAAACGAAGTGGTCTATGTCAACGTTGGGGTCAGTTTCCGCCAAGGTGTTTTCATTGCTCTGACCGTTCTTGTCTTGCTGTTCTTGCAGAGCTTCCGTCTTTTGGTCTGGTGGGACGGAGGGATTGTGGTGGCGGGGATACTTTTGGTCGAGCTTTGGTTTTTGTCGAGATAGGTTTTCAATGAGCGAAGAATAGTGATCAATATTTATCTTTTTCAATATTGTTCGTTGTTCTTTGATCATTGATTATTGACGAAAATATGGCAACGAAAAAAGAAAAATCATCCAAATCAGAGTATTCAGCTAAGTCCATTCAAGTTCTTGAGGGTCTTGAGCCTGTCCGCAAACGGCCTGGTATGTATATCGGGGGAACTTCGACCGAAGGATTGCATCATCTCATCTGGGAAGTTGTGAACAACTCGATCGACGAAGCCATGGCCGGCCATGCAAAGGATGTCGTCGTTGAGCTTCTGCCAGACAATCTGGTTCGCGTTGAGGATGACGGGCGCGGCATTCCGGTCGAAAAACATCCTCAGACAAAAGTTTCGACGCTTGAGACGGTGATGACCAAGCTTCATGCCGGAGGAAAATTCGGCGGAGAAGGATACAAAATTTCTGGAGGACTTCATGGGGTCGGCGTGAGCGTCGTCAACGCGCTTTCGATTTGGACGCGAGCCGAAGTTCGGCGCGACGGAAAGATTTGGATGCAGGAATACAAACAAGGAAAGCCTTTGAAAGCCGTGAAGTCAATCGGCACCTCCAAAAAAACCGGGGTGACCATCACATTTCAGCCGGATCCGGACATTTTTCCCGAAATCAATTGGAACTGGAACAAGATTGTCGACTATATCCGCCAGCAGGCCTATCTCACTAAAGGAGTGAATGTGAAAATATTCGACCGGCGCCAGGTGACCAGCGAAAAAGACGCCTATAAGGAAAATCGGATCGGTTTTTGCTTTGATGGAGGAATCGCTTCGTACATAAAATTTTTGAACCGCGGGAAAGAAGTCAAAAATCAGCGGCCTTTCTATGTAGAAAAGACCCAAAATGACGTCTATGTCGAAATTTCGCTTCAATATATTGAAGGCCTCAAGGATCACCTCTATTCTTTTGCGAACAATATATATACCATTGAAGGCGGAATGCATGTTACGGGATTTCGAACCGCACTCACAAGAGTGCTCAACGACTATGCCCGAAAAAACAATCTTCTCAAGGACAAAGACGACAATTTGACGAGCGACGATGTTATCGAAGGAATCACCGCAGTTGTCAGCGTCAAGCTCAAAGATCCGCAATTCGAAGGGCAGACCAAGGCAAAACTTGGGAACGGTGAAGTGCGGGGAATTGTTTCTTCGGTGATGGCGGAAGGTTTCAATGAGTATTTGGGGAAAAATCCGCAGGACGCCAAATCGATCATCGGAAAATGTTTGATATCGGCGCAGGCTCGTCTTGCTGCTCAAGCTGCCAAACAGGCTGTGATCCGCAAAGGGGCGCTCGAAGGGATGACTTTGCCGGGAAAATTGGCCGACTGTTCTTCTCGCGACGCGTCCAAGTCGGAACTATATATTGTCGAGGGAGACAGCGCCGGCGGTAGCGCCAAACAAGGGCGGGATCGAATGTTTCAGGCGATCTTGCCTCTTCGCGGAAAAATTTTGAACGTGGAAAAAGCGCGGATTGACAAAATGCTCACTTCGCAAGAAATCAAAAATCTCATCATCGCGATGGGAACGGGAGTGGGGGAGGGAATGAACGTGGACAAAATGAGATATCATCGCATTATCATTATGACGGACGCCGATGTGGATGGATCGCATATTCGGACATTGCTTCTCACTTTTTTCTATCGCAATTTCGAAGAGATCATCAATCGGGGATATTTGTATATCGCCCAGCCGCCGCTATACCGTGTGCAAAGAGGAAAAGACGTTCAATACGCCTACAATGAAGAAGACAAGGCAGATATCATCGAAGAATTTCAGAAAAAGATGAAAGAAAATCCGAAAAATATAGCAAAAGCTGCCGCGAAAAAAGCTAAAGAGAAAAACGGCGAAGAAGAACCCGAAGTCAGCGACGAAGAAAAGAAATCCGGCTTCAATGTTCAGCGATACAAAGGTCTTGGAGAAATGAATCCGTCGCAACTTTGGGAAACGACCATGGATCCCGAAAATCGGATGATGTATCAAGTGAAGGTGGAAGATGCCGTTGAAGCGGACAAGATTTTCAATATCCTCATGGGATCCGAAGTCGAACCGCGCAAGCGCTTCATTCAAGCCGAAGCGCGCAGCGTGGTGAATTTGGATGTGTAGGAAAATCAAAATCTAGAAAATATATCAGAAATCAGAAAAACAAAGCCCCAACTGGTGGCTTTGTTTTCTTTTTGGTATAATGCTTCCAGCTGAATCGAATTTTCTACAAACTAGAAGATAAACAAAAATGAACCAAAAATTCCATTCTCCAAATATGTTTTCGAGGGAAAAAGATTCTTCTTCCAATATTCACTCTGCCATCAAGAAACTCAAAAGAAAACAAATAGCCCAGGGGATCATTTTGCTGTTGGCAGGGATCTTTATCGTGGGTTCAATGACCAGCGCCAAAGTAAAGACGCTCAAAAGCGTCAAGAAGGGAAGCATCAAAAACGCCTATCTGGCGAGAAATTCCGTCACTTCCGATAAGATAAAAAGCAAATCGGTAAAAAACGCCGATCTGGCGAATAACGCAGTGACTTCGGGAAAGATCAAGGATGGAGAAGTCTCGAATTCTGACATTGCGGACAACTCCATCACGACAGAAAAAATCACCGACAGCAATGTGAATACGGACGATCTGGCGAATAATTCAGTTTCCTCGAGAAAAATCGCTGATGGGGAAGTTTCCAGCAGTGACCTGGCGGCAAGTTCCGTCAATTCCTCAAAAATCACTGATGGGTCAATAACAGCCAATGATATCTTGGACGGAACAATCACCGCCGCCAAAATGGCCGCCGGGGTCATCACCGGAAGTGGAAGCAGCGCCTGGGGATCGATCACCGGAACTCTTTCCAGTCAAACTGACCTTCAAAACGCACTCAGTGACAAAGCCGACAAACATGAAATCACCATCGGAGACGAAGGCTACGGATCCACTCTTGCTGAAGCCATCACCGCCATCGGTTCAACGTCAGCCACTCTTATCATTCCGAATGGAACCCATGAAGGGGGAGGAGTCACCATTCCGGCCAATGTCACTCTCAAAGTCTTGCGGGGAGCTCTCATCCATGAAGCCGATGGGACAACCCTCACCATCAACGGCAGCCTCGAGGCCGGGCTCTATCAGGTTTTTTCGTGGAGTGGGAGTGGGGTGGTTGTGATGGGAGCTGAAATTGCCAAGATTCCCGAGTGGTGGGGTGCGGTTGGAAATGACACTACTGATGACACGACAACTTTGCAGGTCTGGGCCACTGCGGGCGGAAATCTTTATTTGCCGAAAAAAACATATAAAATAACGGCCGGCATAATTGTGCCGCAATACGCTGTAATTGACGGCTTGGGGACGATTCACCAAACCGACGATACCAAGGAAGGATTGATAGTTTACGATGACGTGACTGTGAAGAATATTGGCTTGGAAGGAAGCGGGACAGTTCCGGCAACGCCAGGTGATCCGGGCGGCTATCACCATCTTGGGCTGACATCCTACTCAATTTATATGGATGCCTCTAATGGCGAGTCAGCAATGTCCACTTACGTGGGGAAAAGAACCGTGGTTGACAATGCTACGTTTACCGGTGGGTGGGAAAGGTGCATCGTTCTCACGTCAGACAATGTGGTAAAAAATTCCATCTTTACCGATAACCTGGCGGAGGCGATTCTTTTTCATGGAGTGAATAATAAGGCAGTGTTTAATACTATTGATGGAATAGGAGGTTGGGCGATTGATTTCAACGGCGGAGATGCAGAAGCATCATTCAATACTATCAAAAATGTTGCCCAAGATTCATCATACTCCGGAGATGCCGGTGGGATTTGCTTTGCTGGTTTGTCCGTTGAAAAACCCATGACTAATCTCCGTGCCATCGGCAATACCGTTGATGGTGTTGGAGTTGGTTATGGTATTTTTATTCTATCCAAACCCATAGAGGGCGAATGGGGAGACATAATTGTCAGTGACAATGCTTTGAATGGCGTGGCTGGCACGGCAGAAACCGCTATCCTCGTTTATCCCGGGAGTGAGGGCGGCACGAATCCAGCCTTGGCGCCGAATGTTCATATTACCAATAATATCGTTTCCGGTTTCAAAATGTTTATTAGCGGATATCAGATCAATGGCGGCAGTATTCGCGGGAATACCGGAAAAACTTTCACTCCAGGAGCGAACCTGGCCGCAATAATGCTAGGCGCTATTACAAGCGTAGTGGTAGATGGAAACGTTATCAAGGATGTCAACGGCGCCGGCGATACCGCGCTGCGGATTGAGGGCGTGAATGATAACAATAAAATTATTAATAACATCGGCGAAGGCGCTAATGTCGGGTTTTTTAATGTGGACGCAACGGGCACAAAAAATGATATTAGCGGTAATGATTTTTCCGAATGCACCTATCCTATTTATCTTGACTCGGTTCCCTTGGCGGACGGCAACAGGCTGGAACGCAACATCGGATATGTGCCGTATAACGACTTGGCTCCGAGCGTGCCCACCACTGGAACCGAAGAGACAAATAATTTCGGTCATTCAGTGGTAGTGACTGTTTCGGGCGGCACAGTCACCGCGGTCAACATCGGCTCTGTATCCGGTCACTTAACAGCATTAGACGTAACTGGGTTGCCCTCCAGTCAGGTTGTTCTGCCGGCCGGATGGATTATCTCCTTGACTCATTCAAGCGCGCCAACCTGGGTCTGGGAAGGAATTCAATAAAGTGAGAGTTCTCATATTATAAATTATTACACCCTCTTGACACGCTTTTTCAGACTGCTATAATTGATCTTGCCGTTAAAATTAAATCTCAAAAAAGCAAAGTCGATCATTTTGTGTCCATAATTAGGGTGAATTTACCCTGTTAAATCCTCGCTCCGCGAGGTCTGGCACTGCCAGAATTTAACAGGGCAAGAATGAAAGACGCGACTGGAATAGTACGTAAATATTTGCGCATTATTCTGGTCGTGTTTTAATTGACTCAATTAATTCGCGTGAACTTTGACAATTTGACCCTGTTAAATACTGCTTTGCAGTAATTTCGCTCAGCGAAATTATTTAACAGGGTAAACTGACAACGCCCCGCAGGCAAGCGGGGCAAAAATTGCAAATTTTTGTGGTTGTCCTGACCCCGATGCAAGTCGGGGGCTAAGAGTCTATTCAAATCAGAAATTAGTTTTTCTTTTCGAAAACGCTGGAGATTTCTATCAAAAAATCTTCTGGTTTTCAAAATTATTTTGAAATCTTCGGATCTCAAAATAATTCTTATTGAGAGTTTGATCCTGGCTCAGGATGAACGCTGGCGGCGTGGATAAGGCATGCAAGTCGTGTGGGTTTAGACCCACGGCAAACGGGTTAGTAATACATAGGAACGTACCCTCGAGTCTCGGATAATTCCCCGAAAGGGGAGATAATACGAGATGGTTCTCTTCGGAGTAAAGATTTATCGCTTGAGGAGCGGCCTGTGTCCTATCAGCTTGTTGGTGAGGTAAAGGCTCACCAAGGCTATGACGGGTAGGGGATGTGAGAGCATGATCCCCAACATTGGAACTTAGACACTGTCCAAACACCTACGGGTGGCTGCAGTCGAGAATCTTCGGCAATGGGCGAAAGCCTGACCGAGCGACGCCGCGTGGAGGATGAAGGCCTTCGGGTTGTAAACTTCTTTTGCAAGGGAAGAAACTATGCACAATTGGGAAATTCAAATTATTTTTTTGAGTGGATTTTCGAATTGTGCATGGCTGACGGTACCTTGCGAATAAGGGGTTGCTAACTCTGTGCCAGCAGCAGCGGTAATACAGAGACCCCAAGCGTTATCCGGATTTATTGGGCGTAAAGCGTGTGTAGGCGGAGATGATAGTCAGATGTTAAATTCCAGTGCTCAACATTGGAGCTGCATCTGAAACGTCATCACTAGAGACAAGTAGAGGTTCATGGAACATATGGTGTAGCAGTGAAATGCGTTGATATCATATGGAACGCCAAAGGCGAAGGCAGTGAACTGGGCTTTGTCTGACGCTGAGACACGAAAGCGTGGGTAGCGAACGGGATTAGATACCCCGGTAGTCCACGCCGTAAACGTTGCCTACTAGGTCTGGGGAGTATCGACCCTCTCCGGACCGAAGCTAACGCGTTAAGTAGGCCGCCTGGGAAGTACGAGCGCAAGCTTAAAACTCAAAGGAATAGACGGGGACCCGCACAAGCGGTGGAGCACGCGGTTTAATTCGTCTCTAAGCGAGGAACCTCACCAGGGCTTGAAATATTGCTGCAAGCTCCAGAAATGGAGTCGCCTTCGAGGGTGCAATATAGGTGTTGCATGGTTGTCGTCAGCTCGTGCCGTGAGGCGTTCCATTAAGTTGGGGAACGAGCGCAACCCCTGTCGAGTGTTACAAGTGTCACTCGAGACTGCCCGGCCCAAAGTGTATTTTTCAGAAAGTACATTTCGGGCCGGGAGGAAGGTGGGGATGACGTCAAATCAGCATGGCCCTTACGTCCTGGGCGACACGCATGCTACAATGGCCGGTACAATGGGTAGCGAACCCGCGAGGGGAAGCCAATCCAGAAAAGCCGGTCCCAGTTCGGATTGGAGTCTGCAACTCGACTCCATGAAGCCGGAATCGCTAGTAATCGTGAATCAGCCATGTCACGGTGAATACGTTCTCGGGTCTTGTACTCACCGCCCGTCACACCAAGAGAGTCGGTAATACCCGAAGCGCCACGCAAGTGGTCCTACGGTAGGATCGATAATAAGGGTGAAGTCGTAACAAGGCATCCGTAGCGGAAGCTGTGGATGGATCACCTCCTTTCTAGGGAGATACGGTTGAGACCTCCGATTTATCGGAGTAAGAACCCATATGGTCGTTATAGACCTTTAGCGCAGGACAACCACAAAAGTTTGCTATTCATAAGCCAAAAAAGACATTGGCTTATCACGAAGGACTGTAGTTATTTAGCTGCAGTTTTTTGCGTTATGGACGAAAAAAAAGGTGTAAACAATGCAACTGCTTTCTGCGCAGTTAAAGAGGAAAAAAGCACGCAGATCAGCGCGCTCACGGAGGGATTTTTGGAGTATGCCCGCTACGAACTGAACTTTTCGCCCGAGACGATCATCAAGTATCGCGATTCTCTCAAATGCCTCGTAAAGGATATTGGCGACAAGCCGGTGGAGCAACTGGAGGTGGACGATTTTGTGAAACTGAAAAGAAAGATGATTGATCGGGGATTGAGCATCGCTCGAATTGCGAGCATAGTTTTCGCGACGAGGAGCTTTCTGAATTACTGCCGGTTTTATCTCAAATTGATGACACTCAACCCAAAGCAGATCCGGCCACCGAAAAGAGTGAAAAGAGAAGTGATCTTTCTCACGAAAGAGGAAATTCAAGCTTTGCTCGATACAACGAACATAAAGAAATGGAATGAATTTCGCTTTCGCGTGCTTGTTGAAGTTCTGCTCGGTACCGGAATGAGAATCGGCGAAGCGCTGTCCCTCAACCGAAAAGATATTAACTGGGATACGAGAGAAGCGAAGATTGTTGGGAAAGGGAATAAAGAAAGACGAGTATTTTTTACGCAACAATCACTTGATTGGATCAGAAAATATCTTGAATCGCGGCACGATAACTTTCCAGCTGTTTTCATTACCAGCGGAAAACAGCCGCGGCGATTGAATAGAGCGGGAATCTGGCGATACTTTGACCGGCACCGAAAACTGGCGAGGATTGATAAAAAGCTGACGCCGCATATTATACGGCATACTGTTGCGACAAATCTTGTCTTCAATGGCTGCCCGATTGTTCACGTCAAGGAAATATTGGGCCACGAAAAACTGGACACGACGTGCAAGTATTATCTCGGCATTGATCGAGAGAAAGCAAAGAGAGCGCATAAGAAATACTTGGATTTTTCGAAATAAAATGCTATTTATTATGTATCAGTATTATCGTTGATTCATATGAGAACATCGAATAAATTAAGACATCTGACTAAAGATATTGAATTACGGGACAAGGTGATATGCATTATACCTCAATGGGAAATGCATAAATTAAGCGCGGAATCATTTGGCAATTATAAGGAAGCAGCTTATATTTTGAGGGAAAACTATCTTCTGGCGATTATCAGAAATAAGTTTTTGCGAAAAGGAATATTGTCTTTTGTGGCGTACAGAAATTCAGATGATGAAGAATTTGTCCATTTATCTGAAAGGGATAGTGAAATTACAGAATATCTTAAATTGCACAAACCAAAGGATTCTTTCGAAGTTAATATTCTTTGCATTGATTGTAGGGAATTAGGGCACGGCATATTGAATTGTTTTCTTGATTATGCGGAATCTTTTTTATATAAGCAAAAAAGCGGATATGAAGATAAATCAAAATTTGAAAATTTCAACAAATTATTTTCACGCGCGGCCGTAGATGTAAAAACATATTCTTTTGATCTAATAAAAAAAATTATCGATGATGCCTATGAGAATAAATTATTAGATGAAGATTTTGATAAATTAGACTATTTATCCAATAATCATTTGCAAAATATAAAGAAAATAGGTTTTTGGGGAGCAGTAGAGCCAGAGGGATACCTTTGCCATCTCAATACGGGCAATTTACAATTTAGCGATTGCGTGGAAAAAGACGATTATAGATTTTTTTATGGGCTTGAGCCCCTTTTATTTTGGGAATTGTATGAGCAACTTAAAATTATCAGAAGATGCGAATCGTGTGGGAATGTCTTGCCTTATAACTCCAATAGAAAAACAAAACATTGTCAAAAGGGATCGAAAAATTATAAAGATTGTGTGAAAAAAAGAGCAAATATAAGACAAAAAAAACATTATAATAAAAAGAAAAAAGAAGCAATCATAACAAAATCATCACAATAAAGCGAAGTTCGCTAGAAACAAATTATAATCAGTGCAGAAGCACTGGTTATTTTTTATTTGATTGAAATCAATTGCAGCCAAAATATTATTTGAAACATAATTATCGAATATGGATCAAGAGGACAAAATCAAACAAAACCTAGAAAAATGCACGCATTTCCAATCCTGCCATCAGAATTTTTGCCCACAGGATTTGGAATTGAGTTTGAGAAGCGGCGGGAGGCGGGATTGGTGTCGCTATTCTCGTGAACCCAAAGCCGTAAAAATACGGGGACGAGATTTCATATCAGGAGGCAGCGTGATGCCGGATGCCCCCTTGAATTTCGTGCCTGAATGCAATCTGGATCGATTAAATACAGCGTCAAAAAAGAGGTGGATAGAATTACATAAAAAAGTTAATAAAATCTAATTTTCGTTTTTGATTTCGGCTTTAGGTAGAAATATAGCTATCACTCGCCTAAAGTCGGAATCAGGAACTGTGATAGCTATGTCGATACACAATAAGAAAGTAGTTGAAGTCGCGGAAAAATATTTAAAATTAGGCTATTCCATTATACCTGTCGGAAAAAATAAAGTTCCTCTCGTAGATTGGAAGGAATATCAAAGTAGGAGGCCAACATTGGAAGAAGTGAAAAAATGGCTGACGATGTTTCCTTACGCCAACATTGGAATTATTACTGGAAAAATTTCAAACCTAGCTGTTGTTGATATTGAGAAAGGCGGAGATGTAAAAGGATTGCCAATGACAAAGATTGTAAGAACGGGCGGCGGAGGTTGGCATTATTATTTCAAATATGCCGAAGGTGTGGAAAATAAAACGAGAGTGCGTGAACTAACAGATATTCGAGGAGAAGGTGGATATGTTGTTGCGCCACCATCAATACACGAAAGTGGGGAGGAATATTTCTGGGTGGATGAGGAAGCAGAAATCGTTGATTTTCCGGATCATTTGAAGCCAATGATATTCGTGTCTAGGCGCAAGAATTGGAGTGAAGCAATTGCCGGAGTAGGCCAGGGGAAGAGAAATGCTACAGCAGCCCAAATCTTCGGGATTCTTATCCCAGCTTTTGGGAGAGCAAATCTTGAGCAAGCGTGGGAACTTGGTCGGATGTGGAACGAACGGAATAATCCGCCATTATCGAAAAAGGAATTACGATCCGTGTGCGAGAGTATAGCAAAAACGCACTATTCCAAACAACAAAAAGACACCGATTATTTGCCTATATCACTGACAGAATTGATGAAAAAAGAATTTGGAGAAATTAAATGGCTAGTCGAAAATATAATCCCTGATAGTGGATTAGTTGTTATCTCTGGAAATCCTGGGGGATATAAGACGTGGTTGATTCTTGAGATAGCTATTAAGGTCGCCAAAGGGATTAAATTCCTTGATACATTTTTGACACAAAAAAACGGGGTTTTGTTAGTTGATGAGGAGAATGGACTGCGTATTCTAAAAAATCGTTTGGTCAAATTAAAAGCAGGGAATGACTTACCAATTCACTTCTTATCTTATGCTGGATTCAAAATAACAGCGGATTCCGTCAGACAGTTGGTAGAGTTTTGCAAAAAAAACAACATAAAGCTTGTATTCTTTGATTCTCTTGTGAGGATTCACAATGTCGATGAAAACAGCGCAGGTGAAATGGCTTCGGTTTTCGGGCACTTGAGAGTTTTTTCAAAAGAGGGCATTGCGGTTGTCTTCACTCATCATAATAGGAAAGCCGGTATATTGAGCGGCAAGCCATCGCAGGAAATAAGAGGATCTTCAGATATTTTGGCTTCAGTTGATTCTCATTTGGCGATTGAAAGGAAGGAAGACACGATTATATTTAGACAGACAAAACTTCGTGAAGCAATAGAGATAAAACCATTTAGTGTTCTCGTCGAATCAACCGAGGAAGCAGTTAAATTTACCTATACCGGAGAAATTGATGAAGGTAAAAAGAATAAAGACTTAACAAAAGAGGCAGTTTTGAAAATTCTGGAAGATAATGAAAAACCAATGTTTCAGAAAGAAATTGTGCAGGCGCTAAAGGAACAGAATATCTGTGGAGAATCAACCGCAGAAAAATTTATCAAGCAATTAGTTGAAGAAAAGAAAATATACAAAGAAAAAGGCGAAAAAAACAAAATTTATTATACGCTCCAACTTCCGACTGAAGAGGTTAAAAAGTAGTTCCTATATAGTATCCACTTTTTAACCCCTATTGAATTTATGGGATCCAATTTACAAGTTGCAACAGAGGAAAAATTACAATTGCGTCCATCGTGGGCCTTCTTTGTTTCCGCCTATCTCTCGAATGGCGGGAATGCCACAAACGCATATTCTATTGCATACCCTAACGCAACCCTAGAGACATCCAGAAGAAATGGATCAAAGCTACTGACAAAGACTGACATCCGTAAGGGTATAAACGAAAAAATGGATGAAATGTGGATTACCGATGAATATATTGTTGCTTCTCTATATCGCATTTCTAAAATGGAGGGACACAGAAGCCCCTACGCGGCAGCAAAGGCGCTAGAAATTCTAGCTCGGATAAAGGGAATGTTCAATCAATCGGGAAGCACAAAAGGATTTGATCCAAATTTTTTGCAATATAGTCCTATGGTCAGGAAATCAAAACAGACATGAATCCAGAAAACTCAAAACTGTTAGAGGTCTGTTTCCGGAACGCCAAAAGCTTTGGCGATCTTTCGGCATCCTCAATTTTGAAATATAGGGATTCACTCAAAAAATTCTTTAACACTATTGGAGATATATCTTTCGAAAAGTTAACGAAAGTCGATTTTCAGGATTTCATTATCCAAATGCAAGAGAACGGTGCAAGCAATTCTCGGATCGCGAATGTCATTTCGGCAGTAAAGTGGGCGCTCAATAAAATGCAGGGCGAAGGAATGATTGAAAGGGTGCTCGACTTGGACACAATAAAAAAACCGAAAATAGGACAAAAAGAACAGAGTTATTTAACCGAGGAAGAAATCGAAATGTTTGTTAATGGTATTAAAAAAGATAAGGAGAAGAATGGAGAAATAATCAGAATCGTAAGATTTATGGCGCTCATCCAATTGCTGTTGCAAACTGGTTGCCGTATCGGCGAGGCACTTTCGATTAATTTAAAAGACATAAATTGGCAGAATGGCGAAATAAAGATTGTCGGAAAAGGTTCAAAGCCGAGAACATTGACTATTCGGGACAATACAAAAGTCTGGCTGAAAAAATATCTTTCAAGGAGACAGAGCCACAATGAAGCGCTTTTTGTAGCATTGAATGGGAAAAATCGTTGGCGGCAAACGGACGCTGGAAGATCCTTTCGCAGATATAGAAGTATGTCCGGAATTAAAAAAGAATTTACACTGCACACCTTCCGGAGAACACTTGCTACACTACTTTTCCATCAAGGCGTGGGCGCAGACAAGGTTCAGCTCATAATGGGACATTCACGGCTTGAAACAACTGTAAGGTATTATCTTAAAAGCGCGCAAGACAAAGTCGTGAAGGAGATAATGATGAAAGACGAATATTTCAATTTTATCCCACAAATAGCTGTAAAAAATCAAAGCAAAAAAAATGCGACAGCATACCTATAATATTAAGCCTAAAGAGAGGCATAAAAGAGTTGCGCGAAAAATGGCGGAAAATGGTGGAAATAGCTTGGGTAAAGTTCTTGAATCGGAGGGATACAGCAAAAACACACAGAAGTCTCCAGGCAAAGTGACAAGGACAAAAGGATTTCAGATCGCCCAGAGAGATATTCTCAAAGAACTGGAAGCGGAAGAAAAGGCTGTTCTTGCAGAGATGAAGATAAAGAGGAGTAAAGCCAACTATGGAACATTAGCAATGAGCCGGAAGTATGTGAGAGAGCAAGCCTGGCAAGCAGAAGATAGACTCAAAGCCGGAGGACCTCCACCAGAAAAGATTGAAATAGAATTGACAATAAAATGAGCGTCCTCAAAGTTAAGTCGGAAAAAGCGAAAAATACAGAGATTTGAGCTACTAACTGCAAACTTTTTCTTGTTTTTCTATTATTATTGATTTGTTGCTTATTTAATGATAAATTAAAAGCACAATTTATTGCCTAACCCTCGTGGTTCTCCGCGAGGTATGGCGCTAAACCCATCCCTGGCAGTAAGCTCCTCGTCGGAGCACCAGGGATGGTCATATCTCGAAAGGGATGTGGGTGGCGCAAGTCATCGCCGGCGAGGAGTTTTTTGTGTCCAAAAATCTAATAAGTAAAATAATAATATGGAAAAGATTATTTGTAGTCATTGCAAGGAGGCTATAGAAGGGAAGCCCAAGAGAACTTTTTTGGGATTTCAACGATATACCTGCCAATCGTGCAAAAAGCCAACGGTATACCCCCTCACGAGCGGATACAGGGCAATCTACTGGATCGCTATCGTAGTGTTTGCCCTTGGATCTCTGATGGCTCTGCAGCAAGGGAATGTTCTTATTCCTGGCATACTTCTCATTGCTGCGACTATCGGGTTGATAAAAGACAAGTCAATACAAAAAAAGATAATTTCGAATAAAATTTAATCTTATGGAAATAAAAGATTCAATATTTTATGTCGGTATCTCATTTTTTATTGTGCTCTATGGCTCAATGATAGTTTCTTTTGTCATAAAAAAAATACAAGATTATAGAAATCCTGGAATTATAAAAACGAAAGAATTTAGGAAGTGGGAAAGAAATCGGAAGATAAAAAATACAGTTTTATGGGCAATTCTTATTTTATCTTTTTCGCCTTCCCTAGTAGTGTATATAATTCTCAATCAGCAGGGAGTTCCAGAAAATATAAATACTCTTGTGATGATGGCTCTTGTTGTTGCAACCGGATTTTTGGATACACGTTGGTTGTCACATAATTCGCAAAGACAACAATAATGCATAATAATAAGGAACCAATCGAAATCTTGGGGGAGAAAATAGATCCGGAGCAAATGCCAGTGCTTCACAAGTGGGCGAAGGTCAATCCGGAGGGACTTTCAAGGACGCTAAAATCAATGTCGGAAAAGGATGGCTCATCAATATCCACGAATATGGTGATGCTCGAAAGCGATATGCAAACTGATAATGATTAGCAGAGATATATGACCAGAGAAAGAAAGCTAATGAATTGCCCCATTTGCAAGCAGGAAATTATTCCTGAATATACTGATGCCTATTTAGCTAATCAGGAAGGCCTTGAAAATGAAGACATAAAAACTTACGTAAAAATGAAGATAGATGATTCATTTAATTATAAATGCCCCAAATGCAACGAGGAATTTGATATTCCGCCGGAGATGATGGAAATGCAATGCCCCGAATGTAAAAAGGCTATGAAGCCACAGTATACGGAGCGTTATCTTGAAGAAAGAAGGGAGCATAAATTAAAAGGTATTAGTTTAACAAATGATGAGCTGCAGTGCCCCGAATGCAATGCTGTTTTTCATTGTGCGGTTGAATTTGTTCCTTGGACTGACCCAAAGTCGGGATTGGAAATAACTTGGGAAAAAACAAAGGGTTGGTTTAGAAAATTTTTGCCGTAGAATTACAATAAATTTGGAGCGCAGAAAGCAAGTCTAATTTTGGCTTGTTTTCTTTACTTTATGGGCATTTAGCGATAGTATAAAAATACAAAAAAACATAAATATTGGCCAAAATTTGTTTAAACAAAGATTATGGCGAACAGCAATCTTACAAACGCAAAAAGGGCAAAGAATGACGAGTTCTATACCCAATATAGCGATATTCAGAAAGAGATTGAAGCATATCTGGAATACAATCCCGATGTATTCTGCGGCAAGGTGGTATATTGCAACTGCGACGATCCGTTCGAGAGTAATTTCTTTCGCTATTTTGTGCTCAATTTCAACAAGCTTGGATTGAAACAGCTTATCACAACCAGCTACAAGCCATCGCCGGTAGCCAATACGCAACTAAGCTTGTTTGGCGATGATAAAACTCTCACAAAATCAAAAGGCCGTCCCAAGATAAATGCCAACAAATTTATTATCAACGAGGTGCACGACATAGACGGCGACGGCGAGTTTAACTTAAAGGACATCGCCCAACAGCTAAAGGCAAACAAACACAACGAATGGACGCCACTGGACGGCGATGGCGACTTCCGTAGCGATGAGTGTATAAATCTACTTAAACAATCCGACATAGTGGTAACAAATCCGCCGTTCAGTTTGTTCCGCGAATATGTTAAACAACTTTTTGATTACAACAAAAAGTTCGTCATTATTGGCAACAAAAATACTTTAACTTCAAAGGAAATATTTCCGTTGATAAAAGAAAATAAAATGTGGTCCGGAAAAACAGGATGGGCTGGTGGACTATGGTTTGTAACAATGGATAGCACTGATGTTGATCGGGTGATTGATGGTGTTAATATGAAAAATGTTCCTTCTGTTTGGATTACAAATATCGATCACGGACGACGCCACCAACCATTGCCACTCATGACCATGGATGAAAATTTGAAGTACAGTAAACATAAAGAAATTAAGGGTAAAAAAGCGTATGATAAATATGATAATTACGACGCCATAGAGGTGCCTTTTACTGATGCCATCCCGAGCGATTATAGCGGCGCAATGGGTGTGCCTATTAGTTTCTTGGATAAGTATAACCCTGACCAATTTGAGATAGTAGGCTTAACATCTGGACGAGATGAGTTTGAGTGTATCCCATCAAAGAAATACAAGAACCCAAAACAACATAATCCAAATGGGAGTGTGTCGAATGGAAGTAAAGCCAATACTCGTGCAACCCTTAAGCTTGACAGTGTTCCATTAAGCATATATTACACAGCAGATAACGCAGAAAGGTCACTTTCAATCGTTTATGCTCGAATTTTGATTAAACATAAGAAAAAATAAGTTTGAGATTATGAGAAAAACAATATTCACAATTGGATACGAAATACCTGGGCATTCTGATGATAGTGTTGACTTTAGTCAGAAGAAATCACTAATGGATGCTGATATTCTTTTAGTTTCACCAGAATTATTATTTCCGAGTTATGAGGATTGGGTTAGTTTTTCTTCAGGAGGAGGTTGTTATGGTATTTCAGAATCAAGTGAATATACGGAGCAAATATCTCATTTAAAAAAAGAAGTTGAAGATTTTTTGAAATCTGGAAAAAATATTTTTATGTTTTTATCAAAGAAAGATAGTTATCAGCTTGCCTCTGGTACAACTTCGCCAAGAAAAGGACAAACTAACTATGCCACTTATACAAAAACTAACTACGATTTTTTGCCAATTAGTATTGGTACATTAGTATCTGCTTCTGGAAAACATATAGAATTTTCTGGAAATTATATATTTAGTGATTTTTATAAAAAATTTAAGAACAATTTAGAATATCAATTATATGTAGAAGGGATAGGTAGTGCTCAAGCGATTTTCACTGGTAAAGATAAAGCAAAAATATTAGGTGCAATTTATAAAGTAGGAAGTGGGAGCGTAGTTACTTTACCTTATCTAAAATATGATAATGATAAATTTATTAAATATAAGAGAGAAGATGATAAAAATTATTGGACAGATGAAGCGATGAAGTTTGGCAATAATTTTATAGATTGTTTTTTGGCAATAGATCAGAAATTAACGCAAGAATCAGAAAAAACACCACCACCAAGATGGAGTAACCAAGAAAAGTTTTCTTCAAAAAAAGCGATCAAAATTGAAAAAGAAATAAAACAAAATGAAGAAGAAATAGAAAAAATAAAATCTAAAAATAAAAAATTAAACGAAGAATTAGATAGTGAAAATATCTTAAAAGATTTACTTTTTGAACAAGGAAAACCATTAGAAAATGCGGTGATTAAAGCACTACATATTTTAGGTTATAAAGCAGAAAACTATAACGATGGCGAACTTGAGTTGGATCAAGTAATTCTAAGCCCGGAAAAATATAGATTTGTAGGTGAATGTGAAGGAAAAGATAATAAAGATATAAATATAACCAAATTTAGACAATTATTAGAATCGTTAAATGCAGATTTTGTAAGAGATGACGTAGAAGAAAGGGCCTTGGGAATTTTATTTGGAAACCCAGAAAGACTCAAAGATCCAAATGAAAGAACTTTGGATTTTACTCAAAAATGTAAAACTGGAGCAGATAGAGAAAAAATTGCATTAGTAAAAACAGTTGATTTATTTATTGTTGTTAAGTATTTGAGTGAAAATAAAGACAAAAAATTTAAAAAAGATTGTCGGGATACTATTTATAACAGCTTGGGGAAGATAGTTGAATTTCCCAAGATCCCAAAAAGACAACTTATTGATAAAAAATAAAAAACTAGCAATTAAAAAGAAATAATATGAAAACAGCACTCAAAACCAGCGTCACTGTAAAAGATATTTGCGAAGGGTTCGTCTATAACGAACTGGAAGGCAAAGGGCTATTCGGTTTATCCGGCAAGCTCACCATTCAGCCAGAGTATCAGCGTAACTATATATATGCCTCCGACGGCGGGAAAAGAGAAGTTGCCGTTATTGACTCAATACTCAAAGGTTATCCAATAGGTTTGATTTATTTCAATAAGGTTTCTGAAAACAATCTGGAAGTTTTGGACGGGCAACAGCGCATCACCAGTGTTGGACGTTTTGTGAATGACAAATTTGCCATAAAAGATGAAAACGGTATGCAACAAAATTTTAGCGGTATGGCAAAAGATAAGAAAGCCAAGATTTTGGAAACAAAACTGCTCATTTATGAATGTGAAGGGACGGAAAGCCAGATAAAAGAGTGGTTCAAGACGATTAATATAGCTGGAGTTCCGCTCGTTCCCCAGGAATTGTTAAACGCGATCTATTCCGGACCATTCGTTACGCTAGGCAAAGAGGAATTCAGCAACAGCCAAAATGCCAATATTCAAAAATGGAGCGCGTACATAAAGGGCAGTGCAAACCGACAGGCATTCTTTGAGAGGGCTTTAGATTGGGCGAGTAAAGGAAATATTGATAATTACTTGAGTATTCATCGCCACGACAAAAATATCAATGAGTTAAAAAAATATTTCAACAGTGTGATCGATTGGATCTCTAGTGTATTTACCGATGTAGAAAGCGAGATGTGCGGACTTGAGTGGGGACGACTGTATGAGCAGTATCACAAGAAAGCCTATGACCCCAAGAAAGTATTAGTCGAAGTTCGTAAACTTTACAGTGACCCTTACATCAAAAACCGCAAAGGCATCTTTGAGTATATTCTCGGCGGATCCGTCGACACGAAATTGCTTGAGGTTCGAGTCTTCGATGAAGCAACCAAAAAAGCAGTTTACGCGACACAGACAGAAGCCGCCAAAACCAAAGACAAGTCAAATTGTCCGCTTTGCGCTGTCGGGCACGATGCCAATAAAGACAAGATTTGGGGTTTGAGCGATATGGACGCCGACCACGTGGCAGCTTGGAGCAAGGGTGGCGCAACTTCGGCCAAGAACTGTCAAATGTTGTGCAAAACACATAATCGAGCAAAGGGAAATCGATAATGTGCTGAAATCATAAATATGGAAAGTGAATTTTCAAAATTTCAAGATTTTCTAAAAAGAGTACGAAAAACATATTTCAATACGCTTTGTGCATTTTATACCTATGAGGCGCTTGAAGAGTTGAAGGCGACTAACATTCTTGGTCAGAAAAAAGCCGAGGAAAATGTCGCGATAATGAATCGCTTCAAGAATTTTTTTGCGACGACGCAGAACGCAACAATCACCGAGTATTTATTGGGCCTGGCAAAGATTCTTGATAATCACAGAGATGATCCAATCAGCATACCGTTTCTGATTAAATATGCGAGAGGGCATAAGGAGAAATTTACTAAAGAGGAGTTTGAAAAATTCAATAAAGGACGGACACTACTAGATAATTTATTGAAAAGATACAAAATTATAACTGATCAAGATTTAGATCAAATCGAAAAACAGTTGCTGGAGATTGAAGCTCAAAGGAAGCAAATTAAGGATATTCGCGATAAATATTTAGCTCACGATGATCAAATAAAGCCGGAGATATTCATAAAAAACGATGAGATTATCGGAGTGTTTAATTCAATTGCTGAAATTTTAGATGTTTTTTCTCAAAAAACAGATTTTTCAACGACGAGCTATGATCACGTTGAAGAAGAATGCAAAAGGGATACAAAAAATATTCTTGAATATCTAAAAAGATTTGAGCCTTATCGGTTAAAGGAGATTAACAATAAATACAAATTATGAATTCATTCAAAGACATTGCATATCAAATTTTGAAGGAAGTGGGCAAACCGCTTCATAGTAAAGAGATTACGAAAATCGCTCTCGATCGTGGCTGGCTTAAAACGGCCGGCAAAACGCCGGAAGCGACAATGAATGCCCAACTGGTTGTTGATATAAATTCAAAAAAGGAAAAATCACGCTTTACAAAAACTTCTCCATCAACATTTGGCTTGAATCCAGATATAAGCCCTGCGATTTCAGGCGAAGCAAAGACGCGAGTTGAAGCTAAAGCGGAAAAGCATTATGAAATTTCAAAAGATGTTTCCACGAAACAAAAAGGAGACATCGCGGAAGCGCGAATCGCCGAGCTTATCATTTTATACGGAGACACAACCCTCTCGTGCTATAAACCAATATCTGATGATGAGGGCATTGATCTTATCGTGAAAGAGAAGGGTAGCTTGAAAACAATGTATATCCAGATAAAAAGTCGATTTGGAGATAATCCTGATTCGATATTCACCGCGACAGCAAAAGCGTCCGGTGTAGTTGATAATTACTCTATGGCCACTATTTTTTGCTTTTTTGATACGGAGGAGGGTGATCTTTGGGATTATCTTTGGTTTGTTCCTGCACCTGATTTTATTAAAAAAGCCAATCATTTGATGAATGGAAAAATGTTCGGTTTTGTTGCAGGGAGACAGAGAAATGAAACGAATAAATGGGATCAGTATTTGATTGATAAGCGGGACCTGGCAAATGCAATTATTAGCCAGATGAAGAGAATATAAGCTATGAATCAACCCGTTCAGCATCATTATCTTCCCAAACACGCATATTTGAATTTTTTTGAATCTCCTGACAAGGGAGATTTTGTTTGGATGTATCAACGCAATAAAGAACCCATATTAGCCAACATTGATAAAGTGGCCAAAGAAAGACACCTATATTCTTTTACGGATACGAACGGAAAATATAATACCCAGCTCGAAACTATATTTGCCGAAATGGAACAAGTGGCAAGTAAAATATTAAAAAAATTAAATAATGCCGTTGGTCAGGTTTCTATTACTACTCAAGAGAAAACTGATTTAGCATATTTTTTAGCTATCCAGGTCGCAAGAACACCGGCATTTAGGGATTCGCTTAAAGAACAGACGGCAGAATTTGCGAAATTAAATATGCAAATGCTGGCTTCGAATAAAGAGGCCTTTGCGAATACGCTCAAGGGATTTAAGGAACGTAATCCTGATAAACCAGACATCAACGAAGTTGAATTGAAAGAATATATATTAAGTGAAAAGTATGAGATGAAGATGACCGGAGAAGACTATTTCCTAAAACAAGCGATAGAGCTTGGGGATGCAATATTTCCGGCGATTATGATGAAGGATATATTTATTCTTCGGTCCTCTTCAGAAGAGCTGATAACTTCGGATTATCCAGTCAATTTGATTGCAAACCCAGCAATACCGCCCTTTTATGCCGGAGGATTCCTGCTGTCTGGTATTTTATTTCCCATAGGAAAAAAAACTGCTCTTTTTTGTAAAAATCCAAACGATCCCAAAGATCCTCCAAGTAAAGATGAAGAAATTTTAGTAGGCTTCAAGGAAATACCACCTGTGCAGGCTAGATGGGCCAACAAGATAGCGATAAAGCGCGCAGAGAGATTTCTTTTCAGCTCATCTCACAACTCGAAAATTCAAGACATTTTTAATAAATCATCTAAACCCAAAAGATTTTATATGTCTTCTCCTTTTTCAAATAAGAGTTAGGAGTTGCCTCGTCTGGTTAATCACAATCACTGGATCAGGAAAGGCTTTCTCCCACTCAAAAGTTCGAAAGCTGTCCCGCCAAGCCAAGGATAATGCGCGGTGAATAAAAATGATTTTTGCAATGTATAAACATCTCAAAGATGACATTTATTACAACGATCTCTATGACCGATTCACTATCGAAAAATGCCAACATTGGGAAAGCAAAGACTATCCCAAGGATATTTCCAAGCTAAAAGGCAAAGAAAAGAAAGCTGAAGAAATCAGAAAGGAGTATTTTCGCAAGGTAGTTATCCCCCTGTCCTTGTATTTTATTAAAGCCGAATGCGCCGCAAGAAAATTCGACGAGATCCAGGAATGGATGAAGCGGGATCGAGCAAAAGATGAAAAACTTGCCAACACCAGGGAGCCGCAAGGCATTCGATGTCTAGGCTGTAGTTCACTTTTGAAAAATTGCATCTCCCGCGATCTGATGGATAATCACCAGGGGAAAGACGAGGTTCTTTTTATGTTTGAATGTGGAAAATGCGGGAAGCGTCGAGCATATTGGGAAAATGGCAAAGAATGGGAGCATAAGCCGACCTGTATAAAATGCAAAGCGGAAGCGCAAGTAGAAAGTATCAAAAAGGATGATGTTATTACCACCGAATATTCTTGCTCGCGATGTGGCCACGTGGAAATTGATACGTTTGATTTGAGTAAAACCGAGGAAGATCTGATTGACCCTAATTTTGAAGCCAATCGAAAGAAATATTGTATGCCCGAAGCCGAAGGAGCGGAGTGTCTCCGAAAAGCAGAAGAAATCCGGACACTTCTGGATAAGTGGAAAGATATGAATGAAAATAAGGAAATATACGAAGCCGTAGCCAATATAAAAAAGCTCACAATTTCAGAACTTCAAAGCCTGCTCAATCCGGTTGTTGAAAAAGCCGGCTATGCGAAGCTCGAATTTGAAAAACCGGATCTTCAAAAGGATGTCATTCTTGGTTTCAGCCTTCAAGACGGCAAATCTGGGCGAGGTGAATACGATAGCGTCCACCAGCTCCAAAGACTTATCAAAAAGACCTTGGAAAATACAAACTGGAGATTGATGAGCGATGGGGTGAAATACAGGCTTGGATTTCTTCAAGGCAGCTTTAGGGGTGTTGAGGGAGAAGAGAGTATCAAAAAACTTGTTGAGGCGAACACAAAGAAGGGGAGAAGCTGGATTCCAAGCTGAAGGATGAAGATATTGAAACTATACCAAAACATCCCTCGCCGGTGGGGAGAATAGAGACTTATCTGATTCCAAACTTGGTCAATAATCCGAGGAACGATGTGCCGGAGATAATAAAGAAATAAAACTGATAGTTGAGTATAATGAATGCAAAAAATCAAATGGTATCAATAGATCAATTTGATCAGTTTGTGCGAAAATTTCCCACAAGTAATGTTCTTTTTAAATGTGGATTGTATAGCCTGGATCTTTTTAATAAGAATTTAGTATTTCAGAATTATACCGTGGGAGTTGAGGGTAAGCAGACGATAACGCAATGGGGGCTTTTCTTGATCGCTAATCGATCAATATTAAAATCCAATGATGGGAGAGGTTCTGGGTTGACTGATAGGGATTTTATTTCTCTAAACTCATTAGCCGGATCTTTGAGTGATCCTATTACGAAAGAAAGAAATGCAACATCTTTTCTTCAGAGGATTGCTCAAGAACAGTTTCCAGCCCAAGAATCAAATAGCGTTAACGTTTTAGCAAGATACTATCTTATATTCGATAATTCCGATCTCGGTAATAAATTTTTGGCAATACACGGAATTAGCATTGAGAATTATATGTTAATTGGAATGAGTATATTTGGACTGTTGCTAACAAATAAAAGTCCGATTATCGATTTTCAGAATATGAAAATACAAACTACCAACCAAAAGATATTACAGATATTTACGGACAATAACAAGAATTGCTTCAAGAAGTTAGCTTTTGCGGATCATCTCACATTTAGAGCGTTAAGTCAGGTTTCTTTAGCGATTCCTGGTTATGAAAAATATGAGTTTAATGCATTGTATTCGAGGCCAATAATTATTTGCGACGAACGTTTTTCCGCCTGGAAAGGGAAGAGTATAGTCCCGAATATTAAACTCATTATCAATAAAATAACGGGAGGAATTTACTGGGATTTGAGAGATCATTTTAGAAAACAAGATTCGCAGGAATTTCTAAATGAATTTGGCAATCACTTTAAGGATTATGTAGGCAAAATCCTAGTTAATTACTTCGGCAAGGATAATGTGAAGGATTTAGATATTTGTAAAGAGAAAATGTCGATAAAAGGTAAAATAGCTGATTGGTACGTTGAGTTAGAAGACATTGAAATAATAATTGAATGTAAGTCTTCTTTAATGAAGCAAATAGTCAAGCAAACATTTATTCCGGAAATGTTTCAAGATTGGTGTCGGAAAAGCAAATTTTCTTCAGCAGTTGATCAGCTTCTGGAAACTGATAAGTTATTACCGAAAACTAGAAAAAAAAGATACCGCGTGATAGTAATCCTAGAAGATCTATATTTACTTGAGGTGCCGGATGTAAAAAAAATGTTAGACAACAGAATAAATGATTTTTATGTGATGAGAGTAGCAGAATTAGAGAATATGGAGAATTGGATAAAGAAATACGGCATTAAAAGGATATTTGAGGAAAAAGAGACAGTGGATAAAAATAACAATTCAGCGGATGGACGAGAGTTTTTCCAAATTTGTCATCGAGTCGATAACAAAATTGTTAGTAGAAATTCTTTTCTCGAAAAAGTTTATAACGATGTTCTCAGATTCTAAAAATTTTGCATTTTTCCCAAAAATGATGTAGAATGCATCCAGACATTAACAATCGTAATTAGATAATCGCACTTCTAATTACAATCCTTTAAAAGCTTTCTTTAACGGGAAAATCCGTTGTGCTATTCGGTCGCAAACACCTCCTTTCTAGGGAGATACGGTTGAGACCTCCGATTTATCGGAGTAAGAACCCATATGGTCGTTATAGACTATTAGCACAGGGCAACCACAAAAGTTTGCAAAAGTTTCAGAGAATACCCATTTTTTAGGGTATTTTTTGGTATCTAAATTTCATTTGACAGCCAGCTCAAAATATACTATACTGCTTTGAAGTTCTTTGATAGTGAAAAAGCCGAAATATGGCTTAAAATAAAGCAAATAAACTTTTCTGGAGGCTCGAAAATGAAGAGAAATATCGTCGTAATTCTGTCTGTCATATTCACCTTAACCTTAACCCTTTTGGCATCTTCATACGCATATGCCCAGAAGGAGTACTCCGTTAAGGAAATATCGGGAGTAATGAAAAATGTTGAAACGATTGCTTCCAAATCTGGCTGGGATTACGGCTTCACCGTCATCGAGTTTAAGGACGGTCGGCGTATAACCTTCAATGGCACTTACACTGGCTTAGTCTTTCAGAAAGACAAGGAGTGCATAATAACTTATCAGTACATAGACGCTCCCTTCACACGCGGTACATTTATCAAAGACATTGAGTATAAGCAGTGAGCTAACCAAAAAAATGTGTATGCTCACAAGGGGACAGACATAGTCGCATCTTGCCTGTCCCTCCCTTCCAAGCTCATCAATGTTGGTGGGTTGGGAAGGGAAAATTCCCCAAGAATTGAAATCACATCTCTTTTTTAGGAGGTTGGCGATGTATCCAGTAGAAAAAGCGAATGGCGTTGCCGTCGTTGTGTTTACCTATCTGGCTCGGGAAAGACCCAATGATCTGATGGCTCCTAGGGACTTGCTGTGCTTGGAAATTCAAGTCGGTCCCAAAGAGGGCAAGAAAGTGAAACTCGATGCCTTCACCCTGGACCCTGATTTCGGTCAGGTTGGCAGAATGTGTCTGCCTGGGGAATACGAAGTGCATTTTGACTTCGATTCCTCCTGGAGCACTCGGGTCGACTGCTTCACAGCGGGCTTGATTCAAGTTCACTTTATGTTCCCGAACACCAATCGAGCTCTGGCAGCTTATATCCCTAGGGAAAAACTACCAGAACTCAAAGAAGTTTTCTGTCGCTAATCGTTTCCCTCCCATCGAGCCCCAGAGTGCTTCCGCATCCTGGGGCTCAAACTTTTTCTAGGGAGATATTTATCCCGTAGTTCCCGCCTTGGCGGGATACTACTAGGAAACGAAATATTTCAAGGGTGCTTGAAAAAATAGCATAAAAATCGTAATATTGATTTATGGCGACCATCCGCAAAAAAACTTGGAAAGATTTGTTCGAGAAAGTACTCTCTGGCGAGAAGAAATTCGATGTCAGAATTGCTGATTTTGATGTGGAAGAGGGCGATACTCTGATTCTTGAAGAATGGGACGAAAACAAAAAAGAATACACGGGCAGAAAAATCAAAACTGATGTCAATTTCGTTCTCAAAACCAAAGGGTTGAAATTCTGGTCGCAGGAAGATGTTGATAAATACGGTTTTCAAATAATTCAATTTAATGTGAAGGGAAAATAGTATGAGCCCGAAGACTATCAAAATCCATTCTGAAAACGACATTTTTCAAATCCTTCTGGCTCTCAAAGAAAACAGACAAAAAAGGCAGAAGGAAAAGAGATTCATCTTTGAGGGTGTTCGAAATATCAACAATGCCATTCAAGAAAAATGGAAGATTGAGGCCTTTATCTATTCACCTGAAAATGAGCTATCTCGCTGGGCAAACGGGGTGCTCCAAAGCTCTCAAGCTAGTTTTCACTACGAACTCCCGTTGGATTTGTTGAAAAAGTTGAGCGACAAAGAAGATGTTTCCGAACTTATCGCTGTAGCTCATATACGTGGAGATAATCTCAAAAACATCCCAGTCAGTGAAAACTTTCTAGCGATAGTCTTTGACAGGCCTTCTAGTCCTGGAAATTTGGGAACGCTTATACGCTCTGGCGATGCACTGGGTGCAAGCGGAATCATTATCACTGGACATGCAGTTGACCTTTATGACCCAGAAACTATCAGAGCGACAACTGGTTCTTTTTTTTCTTTTCCTTTTGTTCGTCTTTCTTCTCATCAGGAACTTGCTACTTGGATTGTGTCTCTCAAAGAGCAACTTCTAGATTTACAAATAGTGGCCACGGATGAAACTGGAGATAAAATCATTGACAACTTCGATTTCAAAAATCCGACCATTCTTCTTGTGGGAAATGAGAAGAATGGACTCAGCACTGCTTACAAAGAAATGTCCGATGCCATCGTAAAAATTCCAATTCAGGGATTTGCAAGTTCGCTCAATGTCGCCTGTGCCTCCTCGATTATTATTTACGAAATAAACAGGCAGAGAAAGGTTTATCAGATAAAAACCTAAAATATGAAAAAATCAATAAAAACCAAACCCTTTCAGGGTAGAAACGGAATCGGTTGGTGCGGACCAGCGTCCCTAAAAATCGTTTTGAATTATTACGGAATCGAGAAATCCGAAAAAGAACTGGCGAAAATTTGCAAAGTGGATAGAGATTTGGGCATTGATGACAAAAGTATAAAGAAAGTAGCTGAAAAGCTGGGATTCAAAGTCATTATCAAAAATAACAGCAATTTCAGAGACATTGAAAAATGGTTGGATAAAAAAGTGCCCGTCATTGTGGATTGGTTCACGAAGGGCAGGCAAGAATACTCAGAATCAGAAGTGGCTGATGGTCATTATTCTGTGGTGGCAGGATTGGATGACAAATATATCTATCTCCAAGACCCCGAAATAGGAAGAACAAGAAGGCTGAAAAGAGATGATTTTATGACTGTTTGGTTTGATTTCAAGGGAAAATACATAAAACCAAATGAATTAATTATTAGGCAGATAATAATCATAACAAGATAATTTATGAAAATTGTTCACGAAAATCAAACCAAGAAATTCAAAAACAGCGATTCCTGTATAGCCACAGAATATCCCTTAGACGATAAGGATATAAATGTTGCTTTTATTGAGGTGTCAGGAAGGTATCCAGAAAAAGGCAGGGTGACAAACGAGAAATGCAAAGAGTTGGCATATATAATGGAAGGCAGTGGTAAGATTGTAGTTGAGGGTGAAGAAGTATCTTTGAACGAGAAGGATATTATTTTACTTCAGCCAGGCGAAAGATACTACTGGGAAGGGAATATGAAGATGCTTGTTCCTTGTGCTCCTGCCTGGTATTCGGAACAACATAAAGAAGTAGAATAAAAAATATGAAATTATTGCTGACTTCAACAGGGCTGGCGAATCAAAAAATACGAAACTTCTTTGTCTCTCAAATTGGCTCGTTGGATGACAAGAATGTCTGTCTGATATATACAATCAGGCAAGAAAGAGACTGGCAATGGGTTGAATATTACCACAAAGAGCTGGAAGAAATCGGTTTGCGATATGATGATGTCAATATCTCAGAAGAAAAAGATTTCTCTGATTTACCAGCCTATGATATTTATTATGTCTGCGGCGGCAACACTTTTTATATACTGGACAGGCTCAGAAAAACCAATCTCGATAAAGTTATTTCGGAAGCCATTAAGAGTGGCAAACTCTATATTGGTGTCAGTGCGGGATCTATTATAATGGGACCCGATATAGAAATCGCAGGCTTGGGAGAAGATGGCGATCTGAATGATATGAATCTTGAAGACCTGTCAGGCTTTGGACTTGTGCCATACATCATATCACCGCACTATACGGAAAAAGAAAAATCGAGCATCAAAGCCTTCAAGGAAAAAAGAAAAGGCGAACCAGTGGTTGAACTGACCGATGACCAAGCTATCTTCGTAGAAGATGGAAAGATGGTTAGGATATAAATATGAAAGCTAAAGAGCTATATCAAAAATTAGAAAATGATTTCAAGCTGAATGAATGCCAAGATGATTGGAGTAATATTGAATTTGACCCAGAATTTGTTACTGAAAATTTCAGAAAAAGATATATGGGAATTCTGGCGGATAATGCCAAAGAAATTGGCAAAGTATATACAGCCGTATTTCCAAGCGAAAAGGTTATGTCGGAAATTCTAAAACGAAATGAGAAAGACATACTTCTTTTTACTCACCATCCAGTTGATTGGAAAATCAGAGTAGGGCAATCTCCTTTTGTTAATTTCAATAAAGACTTGCTTGAAAAATTTAAGAAAAACGGGATTTCCATTTATACGCTTCATACTCCCTTGGATAGAAATGGAGAATATTCTACATCTGTTAATTTTGCCAAAGCTCTTGGTTTAGACCGAGTAGGGGAATTTGCCGAGTATTTCGGATTCTTATCTGGCATAATTGGAAAAACTGATTGCAAACATATTTCTGAAATGGCAGAAAAGTTTGAAAAGGCGATTGGCCATAAGGTGAAAATCTGGAAATATGGAAAAGATGAGATAAAGGATAATAAGGTTGCCGTAGTGGCTGGGGGAGGAAATGACCCCGAGATACTTGCTGAAGTTGCTAAACTTGGAATCAATATTCTTGTAACTGGAGTAACTTATCCGAATAAAGACTACGAACCATCACTTCAGGCACACAAAATTGCAAAAGAAAACAAGATAAATATAATTGGCGGAACACATTATTCAACTGAAAAATTCGCTTGCATTAAAATGACAGAGTATTTTGAAAAACTTGGTATCCAATCAGAATTTATTGAAGATGACCCAGATATGGGTGATTTAGGATAATATCTCCCACGAACCATCTCCCCACCCAAGGTGGGTAAACTTTCTAGGGAGATATTTATCCCGTAGTTCCCGCCTTGGCGGGATACTACTGGGACGATTGAGACCTCCGATTTATCGGAGTAAGAACCCATATGGTCGTTATAGACCTTTAGCACAGGGCAACCACAAAAGTTTGCAAAATGATATGCGAAGAACGCAGTTGACAGCTGTTTTCTGAAATAACAAAATGTTTTTGATTGTATTAGAAGCTATCAATTATGGAAAAGAATTGGGAGAAAATATCCGAGAATATCAAGGAGCTTTCCGGACACATGGCAAGGAGGAATTCCTTGAGACGGAATTTTTTGTTGGGCATTGTTTTTGGAATCGGATCCGCGATCGGAGCGTCAATAATCGCCGCGGCGATAATCACTTTTTTGTTGCGCCTCTTTCCGCCACTGCGGCATATATGGGGAATAGGATAAATATTTGTATATAAATATAAAATGAAAATATGAAGATCAGCCAACCCCTCCCTCAATTTGAGAAAGAAAGGGCGATTATAGCCGTTTTGGGCAGAAAAAACGGGGTATTTTATTTCGCTCATAACGGAATAATAAAAAAAGTCGATCAATTCGACGTGGAGCCGAAGTCGTACTCCGACAGAGAAGGCTTCTTTTCAAGTTCGGGACATGGAGAGTTTTTTGGAGCAGGGATTCCTCTCAAAGATTTGAGAGAATATGTTCGGGCAAAGTTCCTGTCAGAAATAGGCGAGAGGATCAAGCATTTGGAAAAATCCAATAAAGCCAACGCCCTGTACATATTTTCACCCCAAGGGCTTATACCCCTAGTCTTAGGGGCAGTTAGCACAGAACAGAGAAATAAAATTATCAAAGAGGTGATTGCGGGAAATATAACGAAGAAACATCCCCTGGAGCTTATAAAAAAAATCGAAGCAGTCCAAAAGAGCGGGGGAAAGAGGATTATCAAGAGCAAAGAAGCAAAGAAGATTCTCGAGAAGTCAATTCGGGCTCGAAAAGTCATAAAAGGCAAAGACTAAGATAGTTTGGAAGAAATACGCGATGAGAGCTGAATAGCAGATGGTTTATATGGAAAAGCTAACTCAGGAAATACTTGAGAAATGCGAAAAAAGATATTCTTTATACAAAGAATTTTGTTCTTCGATGAAAAATTTCGCATTTTTGAATTTATTTCTTTTGCAGTATACTTCAAGATATGAATTGCGATCATCACAACGACGGTTCAGAGCACAAACAAATGGACCATTCAACGCGCAATGGCATGGCAGGGACGGAGCACAAGCACGACCATAAGCAGGAGAAGGAATACAACAAGCACGCAGGTCATTCCATTGAAAATTTCAAGCGGAAATTCTATATTTCCCTCGTTTTGACTTTGCCGATTCTGCTTCTTTCTCCTTTCATTCAGAATCTATTGGGCATCTCCCTCAAATTTCCAGGTGACCATTTGGTCTTGTTTCTAATTTCGTCCTTTGTTTTTTTCTTTGGCGGCAGTCCGTTTCTTGTCGGTGCGGCGGGTGAAATCAAAAACAAGGCATTGGGGATGATGATGCTTATCTCATTGGCGATTGTCGTCGCCTATACATACAGTTCAGCCGTGGTTTTCGGACTCAAGGGCGAAGTTTTTTTCTGGGAGCTGGCAACATTGATTGATATCATGCTTTTGGGACATTGGCTGGAGATGAAATCGGTGATGGGAGCGTCCAGAGCGCTGGAAAAACTATCCCAGCTCATTCCAGACAAGACTCATCTCAAAAAGGAAAGTGAAATAGTCGATGTAAATGTCAGTGAACTCAAAAAAGGCGACATAATTTTGGTAAAACCTGGGGAGAAAATTCCGACAGATGGCATTGTGGTCAAAGGTGAGAGTTTCGTAAATGAGTCGATGCTGACAGGAGAATCCAAACCCGTTTCAAAAGAGCAGGGATCCAAAATCATCGGCGGTTCCATCGCTGAAGAAGGTTCGCTGGAAATCCGAGTGGAAGGCGTGGGTGAAGAGACATATCTTTCAAAAGTAATCAAGCTGGTCGAGGATGCCCAAGCGTCCAAATCGAAAACGCAGCTTTTGGCTGACAGGGCAGCCTTTTGGCTCACGCTTATCGCTATTTCAATCGGCACGATAACTTTCATAGCTTGGCTGGCTTTGGGCGAGAATATCGCTTTTGCCATAGAACGAACTGCCACCGTACTCATAATCGCTTGTCCGCACGCTTTGGGATTGGCGGTTCCATTAGTCGTGGCAATTTCTACCACGCTTTCCGCCCAGAACGGGATCCTAATCAGAAACCGAACCGCCTTTGAAAATTCCAGAAAGATTACGACAATTATTTTTGATAAAACTGGAACTTTGACCAAAGGAACTTTCAGCGTAAAGAAGGTTTATGTTTTGGATAATAATTATGATGAGAATAAAATTTTGCAGATTGCTTCAGCATTGGAACAAAATTCCGAACATCCGATTGCCAGAGCGATAATATCTGAAGCGGAAAATAAAAAAGTTGGAAAACTGGAAACAACTAATTTTAAAGCGATTAAGGGCAAGGGTGTAGAAGCAGTGGTAGAAAACAAAAAGTTTACAATAGCTAGTCCAGGATATCTCAAGGAATTGGGACTGACAGTTGCAAATGAAATCAGCCAAGTGGAAGGCACAATGATATTCGTTGTGGACAGCGATGAAAAACCAAATTTAATCGGAGCCTTGAATCTTTCGGATACAATTCGAGATGAATCGTATGATGCGGTCAAATTACTTCGCGATGAGGGGATAAAAATGTGGATGCTGACAGGGGACAACGAAAGCTCAGCCAAGAGTGTGGCAGAATCTTTGAATCTGGATGGCTATTTCGCTGGAGTATTGCCTCATCAGAAACAAGAAAAAGTCAAAGAGCTTCAAGCCAAAGGAGAATATGTGGCTATGGTTGGAGACGGCATCAATGACGCTCCCGCTCTGGCCCAAGCCGATGTGGGAATCGCCATTGGCAGTGGAACGGATATTGCTGCCGAAACAGCCGATATAATTTTAGTTAACAGCAACCCGAAGGATATTGCCTCACTGGTTCTTTTTGGCAAAGTCACTTACAAGAAAATGATCCAGAATCTCGCTTGGGCGACTGGATACAATATCATTGCCATTCCAATGGCTGCGGGAGTTTTGGCGGGCTATGGAATTTTACTCACTCCCGCTCTAGGAGCAATCTTTATGTCATTAAGCACCGTAGTGGTGGCGATAAACGCCAAGGCGCTGAAAGTTGAAAAATAGCCTTTGCAAGAATATGCGGTTGATTGTGTATTACCTATACAGATGCGATAAATCAAATATATGACGTGGAATAATTTTGGACATATGGGAGGGTTTGGTTTCGGCTTTGGCTGGATATTTATGCTTCTCTTCTGGGGGCTGATTATATGGGCGGTTTTCGCCTTGGTGCGGGGTGTTTCGGGGTACGGCTGTTGGGGTGGTCATCCTCGCGATGAACACGAACGCAAAGGAAGCAATGCTTTGAGTATTCTCAAAGAACGCTATGCTAAAGGGGAGCTAAACAAAGAAGAGTTTGAGAAAATGAAGAAAGATTTGGAATAATCAAGCAAAACTTCAAAAACCGCAAAAATCCGCCACAAATTGGCGGTTTTTTGCTATATACTCTGCTCCGCTTATATCAAAAATGATATAATTAGAGCATATAAAGGATATAAAAATATATGCCAAAAGCGCCAAAGAGCGACAAATTAAACATTCGACAGGGGGACATTTTGGCTTTTTATAAGCCTTAATTGCAAGACAACCGCAAAAGTTTGAATTCAGGCCCTGTTTTGCTGATTTTTCTTCGCTTTTCGCGAGGAAAACGAAAATCAGTTTGTTGAATTCATGGAAACATATGTCTACCCGGATGCTATGACAGAAGAGGTCATAAGACAAAAATATTCTAGCCAGCAAATAGCTACTGAAAGAGTTGAAACGAAAAATATTTTTGTGAGAATTTGGACGGCTGTCACAAGGTTTTTTGGCTACGGATAAGGCTAATCGCAAAAAATGATGATTTGCTAAAAAAAGAAACGTCTTGGAAGAGTCGAGTGTGGTATAATGAAAATCAATGCCATCAAACCAAAAACAAAAATACTTCAACCTGCCAATAGTCGATGTTCTCAAGGAACTGAAATCAAACCGCAAGGGCTTGAGTCAAAAGGAGGCGAAAAAAAGGTTGCGAAGGGACGGACCCAACAAACTTCCCGAATTCAAAACGGACGGCCTTTTCATTATTTTCCTACGTCAATTCAAGAGTCCTTTCATCTATATTCTTTTGGCCGCGGGTGGAATTGTGTTTGCGACCGGGGAAACCGTGGACGGGTTTATCATTATTTCCGTCCTTCTTTTTAATTCGATCGTCGGAACGATTCAGGAGGGGAAAGCGAGAAATATCCTCTTGGCTCTCAAAAAAATCTCGAAAACCCAGACGACAGTCCTGCGAGATGGAAAAGAAATAATTATTTCGGATGAAGAAGCGGTCTTGGGCGACATAGTCATTTTGCGTGAAGGCGAAAAGGTGCCTGCTGACGCAAGAATTTTGAGTTCAAGCTCTCTGCAGGTTGATGAATCTTCGCTCACTGGAGAATCGCTTCCTATTCACAAATCCGAGGATGGCGATAAAAACACAGTATTCAAAGGAACGAATGTAGTGTCTGGAACAGGAGCGGCGATTGTTATTGCAATCGGTAAGGATACTTCAATCGGGTCTATCGCAGAAAAGATTGCCAAAGTTGAAGAAGAATTGCCGCTCAAAAACAACATCCGCTATCTTTCAAGTCTTGTTATTGGAGTTGTCGGATTCTCAATTCTTACTTTGGCAATTCTCGGTCTTTGGCGGGGATATCCTATTCAGGACATATTTGCAATGGCTATTTCGATTGCCGTATCAATAATTCCGGAAGGCTTGCCGATTGTCGTGACGCTCATTCTGGCTCGGGGCGTCTGGCGGATGGGCGAGAGAAAGGTGCTTGTGAAAAAACTGCAAGCTATTGAAGCTTTAGGACAAATGAAGGTGATGATTCTCGATAAGACAGGGACTCTCACCAAAAATGAGCTGGTGGTGAGAGAAATATGGGCAAATGGCAACGTGTTCGAAGCGAGCGGAGAAGGGTATGATCCGAAAGGCGAAATATATTTGGACGGAAAAGAAGTTGAATCGCTCAATCACGAAGAACTGCTCATGGCCGGGAAAATCGCGGCTCTTTGCAGCAGCTCTCTTTTGACTCAAACGGGTCGTATCAAAACTTGGAAAGTATCGGGCGACCCGACCGAGGCAGCTCTTTTGGTATATTCTCAAAAAATGGGTTTCAAAAAAGAAGATTTGGAGGCGGAAATGCCCAAACTTGATGAAATCCCTTTCAGTTATGAACTCCGCTATCACTCCGTTCTTAACCAAGATGGAAAAAGAAAATTTCTTTCCGTTGTTGGGGCTCCGGAGACCATCCTCAAATTATCGTCCAAAATTTGGCTGAACGGAAAAAGTGAAATCCTGGACGCGAAAGAGCGAAAGAAGATAAAATTGGCATTTGTGGATATGTCCCAGAGGGGTCTTCGGGTGCTAGCGTTTTCCTTCAAGCATTCAGAAGACAAAACGCTCAAAAAATCAAATAGCGGCAACCTTATCTTCGCGGGTTTTTTTGGTATCAGGGATGAACTCCGAAAGAATGTCGCGGAATCCGTTGCCTTGGTCAAAAATGCGGGCATCAGCTTGGCTATGGCGACGGGCGACAACGAGATAACCGCCAAGGCCATTGCCGAAGAGGCAGGAATCTATCAAAAAGGAGATGGTATTATTCTGGGTAGTGAGCTCGACAAATTGAGCCCGAGGCAAATCGCTTCCAAGCTGAACGCAGTCAGCATCTTTGCCCGAGTGACGCCCTTTCACAAACTCAAGATAATTGATGCCTATAAAAAGCGGGGGGAAGTGGTGGCGATGACGGGAGATGGAGTGAATGACGCTCTTTCCCTTGTGTCTTCCGACGTCGGAGTGGCGATGGGGAAAATCGGGACGGAAGTCGCCAAGGAAGCCTCTGACATAGTTCTTTTGGACGATAATTTTGGAAGTATTGTGAACGGAATCGAAGAAGGAAGAAATATTTACAAGAACATCAAAAAAGTTATTCTATACTTGTTTTCCACAAGCGTCGGAGAGCTTCTCACGATTTTTGGAGGCTTGTTTTTGGGAATGCCTCTTCCTATTTTGGCCGCCCAGATTTTGTGGCTCAATCTGGTGACAGACGGATTTTTGGATATGGCGCTCGCAATGGAGCCCAATGAAAAAGGATTGCTCGAAAAAAACTTTCGTTCCAGCAAAAAATGGCTAATTGACAGGCTTATGACGGTGCGGATATTCACGATGTCCATTCCTATGGCGGTCGGAACTCTCTACTTATTCAGTCGATTATATCAAAATGATTTGAGCGAAGCCTGGACGATTTCTCTCACGACTCTCGCTGTTTTTCAATGGTTCAATGCCTGGAACTGCCGCTCGGAAAACAAATCGATTTTCCGAACGAATCCGTTCTCCAACAAGTTTTTGGTCGGGGCGACAGGAATTGTCATCGGTCTTCAGATGCTGGCGGTCTACAATCCGTTTTTTCAGAAAGTATTGCGAACAGTTCCATTGAGCGTAAGGGAATGGTTTGTTATTATCGCTGTTGCCTTTTCGATAATTGTTGTTGAAGAGTTGAGAAAAGCTCTTTACAGGAAAATTTCAGCGTGAAAATTTGCCAAATTTTTCCCCAATCTCCCACGAACCATCTCCTTTCTAGGGAGATATTTATCTCGTAGTTCCCGCCTTGGCGGGATACTACTAGGACGATTGAGACCTCCGATTTATCGGAGTAAGAACCCATATGGTCGTTTCCGCCTCATCGGCGGATAAAATAGACCTTTAGCGCAGGACAATCGCAATAGCTTGCAATTGGATATTCAAGAAACGTCTGAAATATGGCGTTTTTTGCGTTTTATGATATAATGAAAATGAAAAATGTACTTAAATATTAATTCAGAATATATGCAAAAAAAATATTTATTGCTAGCAGTTATTATTGGATACTTATTTGCAATATCTTTTAGCTTTGTTGGTAGCGAATTTAGTGAGATATATGGGATACTAAATTGGATTTTGCCTTTGATAACAACCTGGATGGTAATGTCATTCTTATTTTCTTCGGAGTCATACAAAAAGACTCGACTTCAAAGCAGCAAAGCCAATAAGATAGCTGATTATATCATTAGAATAGTTTTAACAGTTTTTACAGCAATTATTTCTTGGGTAGTTTTAGTCTTTGTTGGATTTAGCAGTGGAACTTATTCATCCAGTACTTACGGTACTCCCATTCACAGGCCGAAAGCAAGATAATGAAATTTATCGATTCTGCTGCCGAGAAAATTTTAGGAAAATTAATAAAAGAGGTGCCTATTCCCAAAAGGTATTCTTCAAGGAAAGAAGAAAAGGGGCATACTATTTTTTTAAATGATGACCTTAGTAATTTTTTCTTTGATAATATTAGTTTTAAATTTCTAAGAGAAATAGATGGTTCAAAAAACTGCATGGAAATTGCAAGAAATATATCAAAGTCGACCAAACTACCATACTTGGTGTGCTGCAAGTTGTTAGTCCGATATATAAATTCTTTTGTTCAGATTGGCATAATTTCATCAAATATATCAGGGGGGCGAGGAGTAAAAATTAAAAAGCCAAAAGAATTTATCCCATCAGCTCCAAACCAAATTGCTATTCTATTAACCAACGAATGTAATCTAAGATGTTCTCATTGCGGAAATGAAAATCGAGATAGAAAAGAAAAAGAGTTGACGAAAGAAGAATGGTTTAAAATTATTGATGAGTCTGTTAACCTGGGGGTGTTTATTTTCAACGTTTCAGGTGGGGAGCCCTTTATCAGAAAAGAGTGGCATGAAATATTATACTATGCCCGTGTAAAGAATGTAGAGGTAGCTATTACTAGTAATGGAACTTTGATTGATGAGGAAATAGCCAAGAATCTAAAGGAATTGGGAATTTTCAATATTCACTTAAGTTTGGATGGAGTTAAGGAGGTGCATGATCATTTCAGAAACCAGAAGGGAGTTTTTGATAAAGTAGTCAATGCCATAAATTTGTTGAAAAAAAACAAGGTTCCTTTCGGAATTACCACAGCCGTATCAAAAAGAAATTTTGAAAAATTAGACGATCTGGCAAATTTTATCAGTAACAATGGTATCTATTCTTGGGAAATTTATTGGGCTATTCCTCTGGGATGCATGGACAGAAAAGAAGTTTTGAGCCAGAAAGAAGTTGTCGAATTTGCAAAGAAAATTTTTGAATACAGAAAAAGTATGCCCCATGTCAAAATTTTCGTGGGTGATAACTTGGGTTATTTTGACAAATATAATATGCAAGAAGATTGGAATGGTTGTCGGGCAGGAATTTCAATTTGTGCCATTGATTCAGAGGGAAACATCAAGGGATGCCCAATTCATCCGAACTATTTGTTGGAGGGTAATTTTCGAGAAAGAACATTAAAGGATATATGGAATGACAAAAAATCATTTTGGTATAATCGGTATTCTAAACCAAAATTAAAAAAACATTGTAAAAAATGTGAATTTGCCAATAAATGCCGAGGTGGATGCAAAGCATCTATGTATGCCCAGCGCAAATCGTTTGAGTGTAATGACTATTGTTTGAAGTTTATTGAGGAGAGCGCTGACTGACAAATGATTTTATAGTTTTAGCTATTTCTAGAGAATGAGTTTTTAAAAATAGATGCTTCTTGTTTTCAATTTTCTTCATTTTTACTGCTTCCAAATTCTGGAAATATTTTCTTATCTTAGGCAAAAGCATTTTGTCATTCTCGCCATAAATTATTAATAATGGTATTTTAATATTTTCTAGAGATAAATCTTCTCTTGATTTCCTTAATGCATAAATAGAGCCCAATAAATCTTTGGTGTTTATGCTTCTAAGGGTATATTTTGTATCTCCCAAAGTTGGCTTTTCGTAGTTTTTCAATCTTGAATAATCCAAATCATGTTTTTTATTTGACACAAGATATTTCCACATAAAGCTAATAAACCTAAAGACAGAGTTTTCAATAAAATTGAAATTATTTCTAAGGTATGGACTTATAAATATCATAGACATCACTCTTGGTTTCAGCTTATTGTATATCAAAAGACCAATATAGCATGAATACGAATAGGTAATTAGTGAAATTGAACCATCATTTGTTTTTTCAATAATTTTTGCAATTTTTCCAGCCTGGCTTTCAAAGGAATATTCTTTAATTGATTCTGGCGAGTTTGATTTTCCATGGCCTACTAAATCAACAAAAAGGAGATTATATGAATCCTTTAGTATTTCGATATGCTCATCCCATATAGTTGAATTGCCAGTGAAACCGTGAAGAAAAATGAGGGTATGATTTTTACCGCTATTAGATATTTATAATACATATTTTCTAGATGTCCTTCAATGATTTTCATAATACAATTATATATTTCTCCTCATTAAAAGCAAAAAAAATAATCTCCCACGAATCACCTTCCCGAAATCACTTTCTGCGAAAAGTGAACGGGCAAACTTTCTGGGGAGATACCCCAGAAGCAAAGTTTTACTTGCTACGGGTCAGGCGGTTGAGACCTCCGATTTATCGGAGTTAAGAACCCATATGGTCGTTATAGATTTTAGCGCAGGGCAACCACAAAAGTTTGCAAATAGATTAGATAGACAAGAGACGCCTTTGTTGGCGTTTTTTATGTTTTTTGAGTATGATTGAAATATGAAAAAAAGAAAAATCATAAAATATGCTTCGATTTGTCTTGCTGCTGTTATAATTTTTGGTTACGGCATTTTGCAATTAAGCAAACTGAGGAATTTTCAGTTTTTTGGCGGACTTACTTCAGAGGTGGATACTCAAGAAAAAGTGGTGGCCCTCACATTTGATGATGCTCCGACCGAACATACAGAAGAAATATTGAAAATTCTGAACGATGCCAATATAAAGGCGACTTTTTATGCTATTGGTCAAAGTCTGGAAAAATATCCCGAAGAGGGAAAAGCTATTGCGGAATCGGGAAATGAAATTGGCGATCATTCATATAGTCATCAGCGAATGATATTCAAAACTCCAGGTTTTATCAAAAACGAAATCGAAAAAACGGATTCACTTATCAGGGAAACGGGATATACGGGAGAAATCACATTCAGACCGCCAAACGGAAAAAAATTGCTGTTGCTTCCGTGGTACCTCAAAACGTACAACAGAAAAACGATTATGTGGGACATAGAACCAGAATCATTTCCTGAAGTTGCAAAAAGTTCAGGCAACATTACGGATTATGTCATCAAAAATACAAAACCTGGCTCAATAATCCTCCTCCACCCCCTTACTGATTCCAACCAAAAAACAAGAGATACCCTTCCTGAGATAATTGCTACTCTGCAAAACGAAGGGTATAAGTTCGTTACGATTTCAGAGTTATTGAAATATTAAGAATGGAGTTTCAGGACAACCGCAAAAGCTTGCAATTACTTCAGATATACAAAGACAGGTCTAAAACCTTGTTTTTTGTTTATTCAAAATCCACCGCTCCGCTTTTAATTGGTGGTGCTTTGTGGTATATTTTAGCTAAAGCTATCTTTTCATATCCCAGACTTTCCCCAAGAGTCGCCAATGGGATTGATATGCTCCTCCGATTGGGAAATCGAAAGGTCGAACTAATTAACAATTAAATCGATGCAAAAAAATGGACCAAGAAGAGAAAAAAAGTTTAGAGAAAGCCTATTCAGAGGCGGCACTCAAGAAGTGGGCATCGACGAATTGGAGGAGCTGGGGTTCCTGGTTTAGCTGGGGCTCTCCCGTGGGGCTGGGATTATTCCTAATCGCCATCGGCATCTTCATTCTTCTTCTGCATTATTCGGGAATCGTCTAAGCTGAATATTTGCAAGCAAGGACCGTCAGAAATGGCGGTTTTTTGCTATATATGCTGCTCCAAGTTGAATGAGTCAAATTCTTGTGATAGAATGTAGCAAATGTTGTCTGAACTCATATCGATTTAGCATCAATCTGATGGCGGAAGAAAAAAAGAAAAAACAAAAAAAACACGAAAAGATCTTCGCTTTTCGGATGATCCGCAAACATCACAAAATTATTAAAGATGTTTTGCTTGCGATCGCTGCTGTATCCGCTGCAGCAATTGTGTTCGCGATGTCAAGGCAATATTCGATTGAAATCGATAGTATTTCCCAAATTCCTGCGCCTCTGCAAATTGCCAAAAATTCTGAAGAAATATTGCCCGACCCTCCAAGCGTGGATACTGCCGATTGGAAAGCCTACAACAATCCGTATTACGGCTTCAAACTGAAATATCCTCCCGACTGGAAAAAACCGACAGCAAAGACTCCTCTTAAAGGTTCAAAATGGCAATACCGCTATCTTTTCAGAAAAGGCGTGGCAGATGAGAGCAATCCGTATATTGGTTTTGACGTTAACATCTATGATGCTAAAAAAGTTAACGAGCTTGCGAACACTGAAGAATTTTCAGAACTGAAAAATCAGGAGCAAGAGAATAATGAGGCCTGTATCCGCATTGAAGAATATCTTTCTGAAAATCCGGACCATCCAGCCAAAGAAATATATATTTCGCCAACGGATGATTGCCGCGCCACCGGTTTTTTCTATACTTTGACGAGGGATGAATATATCTATAACTTCATTCCTGTTTTGAAAGAGGGGACAGACAAGCCAGAAAATCCCAAAAAAGAAGCCATCAAGAATTTTCCCGAATTTTTTGGGATGGCCAGCAGCATTGAGTTGATTGATATTGCGAGATCCAAGCCTCAAGCGGTTGACCCCCAAACAAAGGAGACCAGCTCGACAGGCATAACCTGCATAAAATTTCCGCCAGAAATCTTGACGAAACTCAAGAATCCTCCAATGCCGCCGGACTCGGAAAAAAAGGATGGAAAGCGCGTGTGTCATGTTTTGGCGGAAGGACACAAAGACAATCCGCATAAGAGCAAAAAAAATCCCAAAGGGGGATGGGGCGGGTGCTGCTATGACCCGGACGAAGTTCCAAATCCGAGATGCTGCTATCCAGTCGGGTCGATATACGAAAAACTGCTGAAACATTATTTCGAGCATCCTTTTTATCCGAAGAAATAGCTTTGGGTGACAGAAGCAGGGATAAAACCCTGTTTTTTGCTATATATGCCGCTCCGCTTTGAGGTGGATGACTAATTTAATTTTCTTTTCTGTGAAGTCAATGTGTTCTTGCGATGTTTATTGAATAAAAAAACAGCCCAGGGTCCTTGGGGGAACCCGGGCTGCTGCATGTTTTCGATGAAAACTTAATGCTTGGAGAATCCCCGATATTGCGGGGGAAGAAACGCGACCGCCATGTCGTTGGCCTCGAACAGGCGTTGGACATTTTCCAGCTCTTTGCCGTCAGCCGGAACGACGCCTCCAGCGCAACCGGCATCGATCAGAAGCTGAGGGCCTTCGCGCCGGTCGTAGGCGGAAACCAAAGAAGCCAGCGTGCTCCAGTATCTGATGTTCTTGTGATTGTCGGAGCTCATACAGTTGATTGCATCTCGAGCGCCCTTGACGAGGCCTTCGATATCCCTGTCCGTCGCTGCCTGTTTGGCTTCGGCGTACGGGAAGAAGGCGTCAGAGGCGAAGATAGAATCGTGGGTATCATGGCCGGCCCGGTTGGCCCGGTCCAGACACAAACGGACGCAGGCAATGCGATCCTGCTGTCCGCAGCCGAGGCCGATGAGCATCTGATCGACGGCCAGTGCCACCGTGTTGCTCGATGCCCGCCAGCAGCAGGCGAAAGCGATAATCGCGCTCTCGAATTCTTCTCTGCTCATTTGCTTGCCCGACCAAGACTGGATGCTGTCGGGAGTCAAGACAAATGAGGGAGCCGCCTGACGGATCCAGTCGTTCCGGACCTGGCGATATATCCACTGATGGGAGGGGAACGGCGCTTCGGCGAGTGCCATGTTGGCCAATAGCCGGCGTTTTTCCCGTTTTCCGAGGATATTGGCCGCCTCATCCGAAAACTCGGGAGCCAGAATGAGGTCGAGACCCCAATTTTTGCGGCCGATATCATCAAGCGGCGTCATAAGCGAAGCGGCTTCGTTCGGCCCAATGGAGAAATTGGTGACCACTTCGCCGCCCATTACGGCAACCGGATCCCCGATGAGAGCCTTGTGAATAGCCTCATGCGGACCGTTATACGAAACAGCGGCCCCGCAGGGGTTCCCGTGTTTGCCGGCAACCACAATGTGCGGAACTTTGCCATATGACCGGCGGAAAGATTCAGCGATGAGACAGAGCACTTCCATGATCTGGGAGGCATCAGCCATACTGATGTAGCTCGGCGTCCCCGAGGCCCAGTCAAACTTGGAAGGGGACAAGGGGTCGTCGCCGCCGGAGGAAAAGAGATGGGCGGGATTCTGGCACCGGTTTTCAGCGTAGGCCAGCTCCACCCCGCGGTTGAGTGCGATGGCGTCCACCATCCTTCCGTTTTGGGCGGACAGAAATTTCCAGATGGCGTTGTCGTAGGCGGCCATGATGTCGAAGACTTTTTCGGCCAGCATGCAACGCTGGAGGGGATTGAGGTCACCGTAGGTTTTCAGTTCCTGGATGACCCATTCGCGGTCGGCCGGATCACAAACGACGATGACGTTCTGGTGGTTTTTGGCCGCCCCGCGGATCAAAGTCGGTCCGCCGATGTCGGTCATCTCCATGACGCTCTCGACGCTGGCATCGTCTTTGGCGATTGCCTGGACGACTGGATAAAGATCGACGCACACGACATCAAACCGATGAATCTCATACTTTTCGAGATCGGCTTGATGTTCGGCGGTGTCGAGCGCCAGAATGCCGGCATGAATTTTGGGATGGAGTGTTACCACCCGATGGCCCACGATTGACGGGTAGCCGGTGATTTCAGCCACATCAGTGACCGCGAAACCCTTTTCCTTGAGGTACTTGGCCGTTCCGCCGGACGAGACCAACAAGAAGCCGAGATCCACAAGGCCTTTCGCAAAATCTTCCAGGCCCTGCTTGTGAAAAACTGATAGCAATGCCATTCTTTTTTCTTTCATGCTGCCTTCCTCCCTTTCTCGTTCATTTTGTCAAAAAAACCAGAAGACCAAGCGAAATTGCCCGATCCTCCTAGATGGCCTATTATGCTCATAAAGTGAAGGAGAAGTCAAACATTCCATGCATACTAAGTCGTAAGAAATTCCGTCGAAATCTCCCACGAATTGATTTCTTGAATACGTATTTCGGTAAGTATTTTTTCCTGAAAAAAAGCGGGTTTTAAGAATGGTCGCAAAAGAAAAAAGGCGGCGTCCCTTGGGACGCCGCCTACAAAACTGCGAGAATCTCGAACAGTTTGTTCTGGGCTCTTTTGAACGCATCTCGCGCGGATGGAGCAGAGCCGTAATATTCGCGGGAGAAAGCTGCAAAGCTGCCTCCTTTGCCGCAGAATCGTACAACATCTTTCTCCGATCCGGACAACTCATTGAAGGCGTTCGTCCATACTTCTTTTGGCACGGCGCTTTCAATTCCCAACACATCGTCCAGAAATTTTTTGGTCCAGCCGGAGACAACGTCTTTTGCGTTTTTGGCCTCCTGTCGAGTGATGCATTTCAGCCAGCGCGGCATTTTCCGAACGGGTCCCTTGAAAAACAAATCCTCATTGGGAGGCAGTTGGCCGGGTCCTGGCCGAAGGGAACGCGGGATGCGGGCCAACAATTTTTTTCGCAAGGCCTTGGTCGGGTCCTTCTTCGGCTTTGGCTTGGCCTTTTTGCGCGAATCCAGATCAGGATCATGAAATCCGACGGACGCAGCTGGAAGCCCACCGATTGAGAAAATATACGCTCGCATATCGCCGATGGCGGTAGCCAATTTTTGAAAACATTTTTTTCTTTCGGCTTTGATGCGCGCAGAAGTGATATGGAGCTCAGTAGCAATCTCCCAATCCTTTTTTTCGAGAGACAGCAGCAGCTTTCTTTGGTCAGGATTGAGAAAATACAGAGCTTTGAGCAGCACTCGCGGATGAAACAGCAAATAAAGATCTTCTTTGAGAAGGGGGTTCAATTTCCGAAAGAGTGTTTCGGTCCAGAGAGTCTCGGCGAGCCGTAGCATCGCAATATCTTGCCCTTGTACATCGGGCGGAGGTTTCTTCGCAGAGAGAAATGTTCTCAGAGGAGATGCTTTTGACGCGGTCGATTTTTCTTCCGAGACAGGGTGTTCCTGATCAACAGAGTTTTTTTCAGAAGTTGGAGGTTCTGGCGGGGACGATGCCGAGGTGTTTTTTTGCAACAGGCATTTGATTTTCTCGGCCTTCCAATCGGCTTGTTTCAGCCTGGCATAGATCAGCTGGATTTTTTCCCGAAGGTCGGACCGGTCTGAACCTATCCCTTCCTTTTGCATCTTCAGGATCAAGCTCTCCAGAAACTCTTTTTCCTCTCCTTGCAGATTTTGCGAAGATTCCTCCAGATCTTTGCTCATCTGTCCAATCAGTTGTGTCATCAAGGCGGGGAGATCTTCCGTGGAATCAAAAAGATCGTCAATGCTCTTGTGCGTCACGAGTCCATTCCTCATATTCAAGGGATCGAGCGTGACAGTGCCGCAAATTTTCTCGCAGGCCATCTTTGCCAATACCTCGGCACCCTTGAAGTAGGATCCGTCAGGGCAAACTGTCCCGCGAAAAAGCTCCTCGAGATCGACAGCCGGCCAGCCAGTGTCAAAAACAAACGCCAAGGCCTGCTGATAGGCGGGAGCCAACTTCAGGTATTTGCGCAAGACTTTCTTCTCGGGCATATTCCCGAGATGGCTGAGAAAAGCGCCTGTCATTCGCAGATCTCCTATTTCTGCGTCGGGGAACTTTCGGTATGGGCTTTTTTGATGTTCAAATAGCTGCTCCTCAATGAAGGGAACAGCGCCATTCTTGAATGGATCTGACCCGTTCATTGGGAGACTCCTTTATATTTGGTTTTATAAGAGCTATTTTTTGGTTTGTTTAAAATAGCATATATCCGGCAAGATGCAAGCTTGCAGCGCTTTATTTGTCTTGAAAAAAATCGGGTTTTGGAGTAGGATGAGAGAAGAAATATACAAAAATGGATACTCAAAGTTGGTATCAAAATCTTCTCAAGCCTTCCTGGGCGCCGCCGGCTTGGCTTTTCGGACCGGTGTGGACAGCGCTTTATGCCATTATCGCCGTATCCTTCGGCGCGGCCGGCTATATGTTTGCAAAAGGCCGGATATCTTTTTTGGTGCTTCTGCCGTTCATCCTCAATCTGATTTTCAATTTCGCTTTCACTCCCATCCAGTTCGGGCTGAAAAACAATCTCCTGGCTGCGGTTGATATTTTGCTTGTTCTCGCGACGCTCGTCTGGGCGATGTTTGCCATCTGGCCCCATGCCCGTTGGATCGCGCTCGCGAACATCCCATATCTCCTGTGGGTACTCTTTGCAACAGTGCTGCAGTTGACCATTACATATATCAATAAATAAATAAAAAAATGAAAAAAATAGTGTTGCTAACAATCAAATGGATTCTTTTTGTTGCCGCTTCGGCGCTCGCGAGCCTCATTGTCTATGAGACAATAAATGTCACGCCCGGCATCCAAACCTCCAGCTTGAAAATATCATTCATGCTTTTGGCTTGGATTGGATGGGGAGCCATTTCCGTCTATAATTCGAAACAAGAATCATTAGCAGGATTTTCAAAAAATCACCAAGCGCTTCATCATGTTGTCTATTTCCTTCTGCTTATGGCTGTTTTTGGCGCAACATTGTCGTTCGTATTTTTGTCCTATAAAACCATGTTTCCCGCTCCTGTTCTGCCGCCCCCGCCTCCCTCTTTGACTTCCGCAAGTGTGTTGCCTCCAACCGCAGTGCCCTCCGAGGGTTTTGGCACCCCTCACGTTTTTACGCCCGATATGTACCAGCCCCAAGCCTATAAATCGGATGATTTTGTGGACACCGGTATAGCCTACGATCCAAATTATGATCCGGAAAAAGACGAATTGCTCCAATTCATGAATGCGCTCCAGGACAAGATACATAATTCGGAAACCCACAACTATAAAGAAGCGGGCGGCGCACTTGCGCTTGGGACCGGAAAAGAGGATCTGGAATGGCAGACGGATCCCGGCCAGTCGAAGAAGACCCTGGAGGGCCGCACGTTCGGAATGGGTGGCGCGGATAGCACGGAGAAGCAACGGGCTAAAAATTATTTCAAGGAAAACGGATTTGCGGCGAACGATCTCAACTCAACGGCCGGCATCACCGCCTACACCAAGGACAAATTCGCTTGTCTTTATCAAGAAAATCTGCCCCTTGATGATTTTCAATTCAAATGTGCGATGATTGAAGCAAGCAATCCATGAAAAACATTGAGCTGAAAATCCAAGTTGATGATTTCAAAAACATCATCAACAACCTCAAGAAAAATCGGGCAATCGATGAAGGTGTTTTGTCGCAAACCGACACATATTTCAATTGCAAGGGAAAAAGATTGAAACTGCGAGAGCAAAACGGCAAAGAGTTTCTGCTGGTCCTTTATGCAAGGCCTGACAAAAAAGAGGCTAAGGTGTCCAACTTCGATATAATTGATTTTAATAAGAAGCAAGCGCAAGAGCTCAAAGCGGTTTTGAAAAAAGCCTATGGAGAAAAAGTGGTCGTGAAAAAAGAGCGCCAGCTTTGGATGTTCAAGAACACCAGAATTCATCTGGACACAGTGGACAAGCTTGGAACTTTTTTGGAGCTGGAGACGTTGGTGAAAAAAGATCTTGTCTCAGCCAAGAAGGAATATGACGAAGTGGTGGAATTTTTGGATCTGGATAGATATAAGAAATTGGAAATATCCTACAGCGATATGCTGATGAGGAAAGCGAAGTAGCCGTTAAAGATCATAAGAACAAACAAAAAAATGAACTGGAAAGAAATATTCAAAGAGGGCGTGGAATTGGTCCTTGCGACCTATTCCGAAGAAAGCGGGCCGCACGCCATTGTGGTGATGTCGGAAGGCTTTATCGGCGACAAGCTGCTCATCAATGCCTGCCAGACGCAGACGACTCTTTCAAATCTCAAGAAAGATAACCGAGTTTCGGTTGTGGGCATGAATAGCGGGAAATATCTGCGCCTCAAGGGAACGGCCGAGCTTCACGAAAAGGGCGAGATCTTCGAAATCGCCAAGAAGAGAAACGAAGGCACAAAATTCAATGTCAAATGCGCTATCATCATCGAAGCGCAAGAGATTTTTGATCTGGACAAGGTTGAGGTGATTGAGGAATATCAAGGGTAATCGAAGAAACAAATATATGGAAAAGTCTTTGATGGAAAATTGGGCCAAGAAGGTCATGAAGGAAATCGGCTTCAAAGATTCCGAGCGGATCTCTGTTGCTGATCAGGGAAGCGATGAAAATTTGAGAAATCTGATATATTCAGGGATATACAAAAAGAAGCCGTCCGTCCTCAAAATATACGACGAGCCGAGGAGAATTCGCGAAGCGGCGTCTCTGGACTTTTTCAACAAAAACAACAAAAGCCGAAAGCTCATTGGGCCCAAAATTCACAGATCAAAAGAGCTCTCTCCGACGCGCGGTTGGTATGTGATGGAGAAACTTCCGGCTGACGGATATTTTTTGTCGGATCTCAACGCTCCAAACCCATTGACCTCTTCCGGAAGAGAAGAGTTTCTTGAGACCTATCTCGAATACAAAAAGAATTTCCCCAAAAAAGCGTTCCGCCCTCTTCTTCTGGCGGAAAAATTGCCGGCGGAAGAATTTCACATCACCAGGATCCATCGCTGGTTTGAAATGGCCAGCGAAAGAGAAATTGAGATCGAGCTCAAAGGAGGAAAGCCGGTGCTCGACGCCAAAGTATTTTTCCCTCTCTATCTCAAAGCGCAGTCGCTCATCAAAAAGGAATTCAAGGGGCGCAAAATGCTTTGGTCGCACGGACATTTCAAGCCAAAAGAAATATTTTTCTCGCCGAAGAAAAATATATATTATCTCACGGACTTTGCCCACACATATTTCTATCCCGAAGGATACGAACTCGGATTCATGATCTGGTCTGACTGGCTGCTGGGAGCCAACTGGAAAGTTGATTTCAAAAAATGGAAAAAGGGAATTGAGGATTGGGAGAAAGACGTGCTGCCCGTCATGCGAAAACTCAAGATGAAAAGTCCCGAGCGCCTTTTGCGGGCCAGCCTCGCCGAAAGAACCCTTGGTGCCATCCTCGCTGATGTGACTGCGTCCCGAAAGCCAATCAAAGAAAAAATCGGGAGGCTCAAGCTTCTGATCGCGCTGCTCAAAGACTTGGCCGGGTAGTTTTTCAAATGTGGTTTTTGAGGTTGAAGAATATGTTCTGAAAGCAGAACTTGATCCGGAAGAGGAGGGAAGGGAATTTTTCAGCTTCTTGATGCAAGATTTGCTTGAATCACGCAATCAATTTGCCTAACCGGCTCGGGGTTTGCCCCCGAGCTTTTTTCTTGAAAAAAATAGCAATACCTGCTAGGGTGAGATTGCAAAATTGTTTGAAAAAAATCAATCATCGGAGGGTGACACATGGCGAGGGGAGACAGCAGCCAAAAGATGCGTGCCAAAATCAGCCAGCGTCGATTCAAAGAGCGGCAGAAGCGGCGCAAGGAAGGATCGTTGGGGATCAAAGGATCTCAGCCGGATTCTCCTGTCAGATCCTACTACTCATGGGAGAGTTCGAGCTGTTCCGGGACGAATTATCGTGCAGATCCTCGTCCAGGCGTTCGACCACGGATCATTAAAAGACAGGCTAAATCTGACCCCAAGCATCGCCGACGCTAGTGGTGGGCTATGCGCGGACTCAACTAGTTGCAAAGCCTTTATCGGTTTTTTCCAAACGATAAAGGCTTGTTTTTTTGCTTGAAAAAAAGCGGGATTTGGCGTAGGATGAGGATATGGACGAGATATGGGAGATGAAAAAGGAGCTTGAAAAGATCAAGGAGCGCAATGCCCGCGTGGAGGCAGACAAGGCTTGGGAAACGAGTCTTTTCAGGAAGATTCTCATCGCCGCGCTCACATATGCGGTGATTGTGTTGTTTTTCTTCTTTGCCGGGCTCCCGAAGCCGTTTGTGAATGCGATCGTGCCGGCGGTGGGGTTTGTGCTTTCCACTCTTTCCATCCCGTTCTTCAGAAAATTCTGGATCAAATATTTTTGGAAAAATTGAAATACATAATTCTTGTCCGCCTATGGAGGAAATTATGTAATTATACGAAATCATCAAATATGAAATTATGGCGAAAGAAGAAATGAAAATAGGAGAAATTGTGGTATTTCAATCAAAGACCGGGGCAATTGAGCTCAAAGGCGATTTTCGGCATGAAACAATTTGGGCGACCCAAGCTGATATTGTCAAATTATATGGAAAAGACCAATCTGTGATTTCCAGGCATATTGCAAGCATTTTCAAAGATAAGGAAGTTGACTCCAAAAGCAATATGCAAAAAATGCATATTACTAATTCTGACAAGCCGGTGGTTTTCTACGGTCTGGATATTATCCTAGCTGTCGGATACAGAACGAATTCAAAGCGGGCGATAGAAAAATCAATGACAATGCCCTCACTGCTCTCTCACTGCTCTCTCACTGCTCTCTCACTGCTCTCTCACTGCTCTCTCACTGCTCTCTCACTGCTCTCTCACTTCTCATCGCCGTCAGTGATCCAAAAGAAAAGGACAAAATGATCAAGATTGTCACCAACCTTCTGGCCGGGTAGAATTAAGAATTACGTAATTAATTACTTACCTCGAAAATATGGCCAACAAAAAAAGCGGGGAGGAGAACATACGCAAGCTGACAAGAATAGGCAAAAAATCAATCGGCCTAACTCTTCCGATTGAACTCGTGCGGGAACTGAAGTGGAAAGAAAGGCAGAAAGTGGTTGTGAAAAGGATCAAAGGTGGGTTGGTGATTAGGGATTATCGGAGTAAATAGCCTAACAAAGCAAAATGATCAAAGCTGTAATTTTTGACATGGATGGCCTTTTGATTGATTCCGAGCCGCTTTGGCTTGAAGCGGAAGTCGAAGCTGCCAAGATTGCGGGAATCGATCTCACGGAAAAGCAATTCCTCGCAAACCAGGGCCTCAAATCGGAAAAGATTGTTGACCAATGGTTCAACAATATCAAACCCTGGACGTCTCCTTCCAAAAAAGAAGTGGAAGAAGCGTTGGTGAAAAACCTCATCGCGCGCGTCAAAGAAAAGGGGACGTCGAAACCAGGCGCGCTCAAAATTCTTGAAATGATAAAGAAAAAAAATGTGAAGATGGCTCTGGCGTCTTCATCGCTCATGTCAATCATTGATGCAACGGTGGAAAAGTTGAACATCCGGAATTTTTTCGACGAATTGTATTCTGCCGAATTCGAAGAGCACGGCAAACCGCATCCGGGAGTATATCTCACGACTGCCAAGATGCTCGATGTGGCGCCGGAATACTGCCTTGCTTTCGAGGATTCTTTCAATGGTCTTCTCGCCGCCAAGTCGGCGCAGATGAAATGCGTGAGCGTTCCGGATGGACATCTTTGGGGAGACAAGCGACTGGCCATCGCGGATGAAATTTTGAAATCTTTGGAAGATTTTGATGAGGAGGCTTGGAAAAGGTTGGAAAAATGATGAGATGATCTTGTTCGTGATCTCGGCTGGAGGGAGAAGCAGAAAGTGGTGGTTAAGAGGGTTAAAGGTGGATTAGTGATTAGGGATTATAGAAGCAAGAAATAAATATTTAAATTATAATTATGATCAAGGCGGAGTTAAAAAAAGTACTGGGCATTTTAGATGATAGTGTTAAATATGAAGTTCCAAATTATCAGAGAAATTTTGAGTGGAAAAAAGAGCAGGCAGAAGAATTTTGGGAGGATATATCATCAGGCAGTGTTTTCTTGGGCAATTTAGTTCTGGACATCCAAAAGGAAAAGGAAAATAAGATATTGATTGTGGACGGACAACAGAGAATTACAACTATATTCATTTTTCTGGCTGCTTGTCGATATCAGGCGAAAAAAATCCATTCGCACAATCAAGCTTCTGTTATCCAGGATAAACTATCGTTTGTTGATGCCACAACTGGAAATGCAGGCTCTTCAAAGTTGATTCCCTCTCCGTCAATAGCTGATGCATTTTACGAAACTATTACAAATGGTGATTGGGAAGGAAAAAAATTTATGATGAGAGGACGAAAAAGGCAAATAAATAAAATAAAGCCAATTTATGAATATTTTACTGAATGTATCTCAAAATTTGGCAAAGATGATCTGGCGAATATATTAAAAAAACTTTATGATAGCACGTTTGTAAAAATAGAAATCGAAGAACCGCAGGAGGCATTTGAAATTTTTGAGCGAACTAACGCGAGGGGAATGGAGCTCAATGCAGCAGACCTATTAAAAAATTATTTATTTGCGAGAAATGCTTCGGCGAAGCTGGAGGAAGACTGGGATGCAATTGTCGAAAGTTCATTGGGCTCAATTTTGCGGATGATAAAATATTATTATGTGTCAAATTTCGGTTTAATTCAGAAGAAACTACTTTTCAGAGCTTTAAAAAAATATGGTGAAGAAATAGGAGCCGATTTCTTGATTCGAGATCTAAAATTATTCTCATACTATTACGCTGTAGTTGCCAGTTGCTCGCGCGAGGTTATAATTGAGTGGGCGAATGAATCAAAGAATGATTATTTTAGAAAAGAGTATAATGCTGACTCTCTAAATCGAGCCCTGGGCGCCCTTCAATTATTTGGCGTGACACAAGCCTATCCGTTGATTGTAAAAATGATGAGTGTTCTAAGTTCATTTAAGGCTCCTGACAAAAACAAGATGTCAGAGCAATTTCTTTCTTTTCTCATAGCGCTTGAAAAATTCCATTTTATCAACTATGCCGTCGCACAACGTCCCGGAAATCAAGTCGAAAAGTACTATGCAGATAAGTGCAAAGGAGAAATTAATAGAAAAAATTATTCTGTCTTTATAAAAGAAATGACAAAAGAATTGCGCGAAGAGAAAGTTGCCGGCAAGGCAGAATTTTTGGAAAAATTTTCAGAACTGTCTTATGCAAACACAAACGATTTCTACCTAATCTATTATATATTTGACCGCCTAAACAATTTTAGAAAAAAGGGTGGACAATATATTAGCATATACAACCCGGACAAAAAGTTGTTACGCAGGAACTACGACATCGAACATCTAGTTGCTAAAAATCTCGATAACTACAACTTCAGTGCTGAAGCAATAGGTGAAAATATTGATAATATTGGAAACCTGCTCGTTATCAGTCGGCATACAAACGGATCTGTTCAGAATGGATCCGTTGCGGAAAAATTGGAAGTATTTAAGGATAAAGAAGTACAAAATCTAAAGGAGGTACAACTGCTTGTGAAAGAATGGGATTCAAAAAAATGGGAAAAAGCCGATGATGCCATTACTAATATTTCGGAAAGAGCAACGGCGCTTGCCAATAGAGCCTACAAAGAGATTTGGAAAATTTAATTGTTTTTTTATGATGAACTAGCAAGAAGCGATTAAAAGTCACGTTTAAAAAGAACTTGTGATCTGGGATTGGAGAGATAAGAAATAAGTTTATGGAAAATAAATCATCAAATAAAAACTTGCATAAGGCCAGCCGAGCCAAGAAGGATGAGTTTTATACCCAGCTTGTTGATATTGAAAAAGAAATAAAGCACTACAAGGATCAATTTCGTGGTAAAGTGATATATTGCAATTGTGACGATCCGTTTGAAAGCAATTTTTTCAAATATTTTGCTGCTAATTTCAACGCGCTAAAATTAAAGAAACTTATTGCCACGAGCTTTACTAAATCGCCGATAGTTGGTCAGCAAATACTCCCTCTTGATATTGAAGGCCTGAAGCCGGATGGCAAACAGCCATTTAAAATCGAAATAAGCAAGGTTCCAGATGTTGATTCTGATGGCGCAGTAGGTCTTACAGATATAAAGTGGCTGCTCAAACATGACGCCAATGTATCAAAAACTCTCAAAGGCAATGGCGATTTCCGCAGTAAGGAATGCATTGAACTGCTCAAACAGGCCGATATAGTAGTGACTAATCCGCCGTTTTCACTTTTTCGGGAGTATATAGCGCAGTTAACGGAGTATAATAAAAAATTCCTGATTATAGGTAATACAAACGCCATAACATATAAAGAAACTTTCAAATTAATAAAGGAAGATAGACTTCGTACGGGCTATACTAATTTTAATGTAGGCATGTTTTTTGTTGTGCCAGATGATTGGGAGCATTTTCATCATATTGATAAAAATGGCAATAAAATTGCGCGTGTATCAACCTCATGTTGGTATACAAATTTGGAAGTTGCAAAGCATGCGGAGGATATTACACTATATAAGAAATATACACCTGAAGAGTATCCAAAATATGATAATTATGACGCAATAAATGTAAATAAGTATACTGATATACCTTGCGACTATGATGATGTTATGGGTGTGCCTGTTACTTTTGTTGATAAATATAATCCAGAACAGTTTGAAATTGTCGGCCATGTTGGTTCCGTTGGAGCAGATGGTTTATATTCGTTTGCAAATGCAATTTATCTTAATGGTAAAAAATTATTCAAGCGCATTTTAATAAAAAATAAGAAAGTGAAAAACTAGATGGTTTAGAAAATTAACCTGCAGAGAGCAAGATGAAATTTATGATCAAAATTATTGAATTTTTTAAAGGAGCTATTCCATTTGAAATTAAGAGAAGCACATCTACAATCAGTGTTCTCTTAGCGCTTATAGCTATTGGATTTTTGTCGAAAATTGGCGAATGGCTTTTTGAAAAAATAACGCTTTTACTAAAATTAAGCCTTCCTTTTATTGGAAACTTTTATTCATGGGCAACATCAATTACATATCAAATATCACTTTTGGCAATAATTTTTTATGTACTTGGATTAGTTATTCTAATATTCCCTATATATAGGAAAATCGATAAATTTTTTATGCAGGGTAGAAACAAAGAATTGATTTTTAAGGATGATTTTAGCACTAATCAAGGATGGCAATTAAATTATTGGGGAACAACTAATCCGGCAAAAACAAATAGATTTGAAAACTCAACTATGATTTTTGAGGCGAGTGAAGATGAACTGCAAAATGAAAATAAAGAATTTGGAGCTTATTACGATTTAAAAAATGGAATATATGAAGGATATACGTATGAAGTCTGTTGTAAAGTGAAATCGGATCCGGATACAACTATGAAGTTTCAGCTTTGGTTACATGATAATGTGATTGGAAATAGATCGTCAATGAGAACAAAAAAAGTACCTGAAGAACTAGAAACTCCCAGCAATGAATTTAAAGAAATCAAAACAAACTTTGTTGCAACAGCAACAAACGGCATTAGAATACATTTGCACAACAAGGGCGGTTTTGGAAAAATTTATGTGAAAGAAGTTGCTGTTTACAAAGTATCGTAAATTACTTTATTAAACTCAATTCCTTAAGTCGTTTAAGCTACGAGACTTGAAATAATTAAGTATTCTAATTAAAACAAGGAACTTAATAAAACTAGTATGAAAATTGAACTAAATAGAATTCCAATTCGAAAAGTAATCACAGGCTATAAGGACAGCGCCGAAGAGGGCGTTGTGGCTTATGGCGGCAAGCTTGATATTCGTCCGAAATATCAGCGCGAGTTTGTGTATAAAGAAAAGCAGAGAGATGCGGTATTGGAAACTATCAAAAACAGCTTTCCGCTGAATGTGATGTATTGGATGAAGCGAGATGATGGCGGCTATGAAGTGCTGGATGGTCAACAGCGCACTATCAGTATCGGCCAATATGTAACTGGTGAATATTCTCTGAACGAGAGATATTTTCACAACCTTCATAAGGAGGAGCAGGATCAGATTTTGGATTATGAACTGATGATTTATTTCTGCGAGGGCACGGACAAAGAACGGTTGGACTGGTTCAGGATCATCAATATCGCCGGTGAAAAATTGACTGATCAAGAAATTCGTAACGCAGTTTATACCGGACCGTGGCTCTCCGACGCCAAACTGAAATTCAGCAAGTCAAACTGCGCGGCCTATCTCTTGGCGAGCGATGGCGGACAATTGGTTAGCGGTTCTCCGATCCGGCAAGATTATTTGCAGACCGCGCTTTCGTGGATCAATGATGAAAAGATTGAAGATTATATGGCCAAACATCAACACGACGCTAATGCCGACGAGATGTGGGAATATTTCCAAAGTGTAATTGCGTGGGTACGAAAAACTTTTACGAATTATCGCCGGGAAATGAACAGCGTGCAATGGGGCGAATTATATAACGAATTTAAAGGTGTGAAACTAGACGCTGACAAACTCGAATCCGAAATCAAAGAGTTAATGCAGGATGAAGATGTGACCAAAAAATCCGGAATCTATCCTTATGTTTTGACGAGACAGGAAAGATATTTAAATATTCGAGCGTTCACCGAAAAAATGAAGCGCGAGACCTACGAGAGGCAAAAAGGCAAATGTAAAAAATGCAAAAAACACTTTGAAATTGAAGAAATGGAAGCCGATCATATAAAGCCCTGGCATGAAGGTGGAAAAACAATTTCCAAAAATTGCCAGATGCTCTGCAAACAAGATAATCGGACTAAGTCTGGGAAATAAAATGATTACCTTTGCTAAAGTTAAATTTTAGTTATAACCATAAATTGATCACTGTTAATAATATGGAAGAAAATAACAAGCAAAAAAATACCGATGAAAAAGTTAGTAAACCGAGACCTCCCTATACTTGGGATGATAGATTAAAGGAAATCACTGAAAAAGCTAAGCAAGTAATTGAAAAAGAAGAAACGAATGCTGAAGATGATAGAAAATAAGCACTTACTGCTTGATACGAATTCTTTAGTAAGCCTTATTAAGCATGCTAGATTTTATGCTGATTTTTTTAATCAACTAGAAAAATATCAAATTAAATCAGTTATTGATTACTCTGTTAAATTCGAATTTTTAAGAGGATCTAATACAAAACGGGATTACGAAATTAAACAAGAATACCTCGACATATTGCTCGGCGAAAACCGAATCGAACTCATAAGCACTAATGAGATTTTTGAAAATGCGCGAGAGATTGCAAATATATACACGAGAAAAGATTCTAAACTTACCAAACAAATTTCATTTGCAGACTGTTTAATTGCTGCACAAATGAAAAAATTTAATGAGCAAAAACCGGAACGTTTATTTTTAGCTACAATTGATAATAATGATTTTCCGCTATTTATTTTCGATCGTATTTTCATTTTCACCATAGATACAGAAAGGGAAATAATCAATATGGGTATATATCGATTTAATAAGGAAAAATACGAGCGATTGAAAAAGGATTTCAAATAAATAAGCTTCGCTAAGGTTGAACCTTAGCGAGAAAATAATTGCCAAATTCCGCCGGGGGATCAAAAAAATGGATAACACTTGGTTTTATACTTTGAGTACTATTGCGCAAACCCTAGCTGCTATTTTGGGGCTGGCTGCAATATTTGTGACAATCAGATTGCAAAATATAATTTTGGAACTCAAAGAATATAAGAGAAGGGCATATTACATAATCAAAATTAGAGATAGGCATTTAAGTAAAGATTTAAAGGATTACAGAATTACTGATCGAACTGCAAGTGGATTATTTAAGGATTTGCAAGAAATGGAAAAGAACTATATGAAATACGAAGAAAATTCAGGTATAAAGGCAGATCTCGAAAAATTTGCAAAGGCATTTGAGCAAAATCTTGATTTGGACAATTTGAGTTTCCTGAAAGATACTGCTGGCTATCTGTATTTTTATATCAAGCAAAGAAAACAATTGTTGAAATCAATAAAATGGCCAGGCATTATTTCTTCTGGAACAATTATCTTTACAATCTTCTTGCTTTCGATAAGTAAATTATTTTATTGTGATAGAATTTTTGCTATACAGTTATTTACTTTGGCAGTTATTTTTTCAATTTTAAGTATGCTGTTAATAATTGATGCTTCATGGAAACTCTTCAAGGATAGCGCGGAGAAATTATAATCTAAAGCTTCGCTAAGGTCGGACTTAGCGGGAAAAAATAATTACGTAACTCCGGCGGGGGATAAATAATGAAATATAAAAAGTATTCAATAAAACGATTATGAAGCAAAAGAAACTAGAAAATTTCTATACGCTGGAAAAAATAGACGGGCGCAAAAGCAAAGTTCAGGAAACTGACCATGGTGAAACTTTTGACGGCGGATCATATGGGTCCGTAAACGAAATTAATATTGCCTTATCTGGAAAAGAAAAGAGCCGAAATATCTCGCTCGCCGTGAAAAATTTTAAACAATCTTCATGGGCCGAAAATGCTCATTGGAAATACAGAAAATTGAAGGAGGCAGGTATCAAGGTGCCTCCAACGTATAGAATTGACAGGAAAAACCAAAGGATATTTATGACAGATTACAATAAAGACGGCAAAATCGCACTATCTGCTTCAACGAACAACAAAGAAGCTGACGATTTATCGATTGCTGAAATTTCGAATTTGGAAGAATTGAAAATAGACTTGGAAAATGAATGTCACAAAGCTGCGGCGAATGGAATCATATTTCCTTTGGATTCTTTTTTCTTTATCGTTCCTAGGCAAGGGGAAAATGTCAAAATGGATTTTGTAATCGGCGACTTAGATGAAGTCTATTTCTATTCAGGAGATAAAACAAAGCTTGATCAAGAAAGCTTTTATGAATCAAACATACAAAATGCCGAAAGCGCCCTGGATGTAGTAATGAAACAATTTATCAGAGCAACAAAGCAAAATCATAGGATCAAACTCCGCTTGAATTCAGGCGAGAGGGAATAGCATGCAAATTGTTTATGGAAAATTTTGACGAAAAACATTTCGCGGGTGTTCCGGAAAGATTCAGAAAAGAGGGTGTTCGGGCGCATGAAAGCGAATTGGTTCGGGTTGGAGACACAGTCGAAGCGATTCGAAATGTGAGAAACGGCGAAGTTCCCTTGGGTACAAGAGCTAAAGTCACTGAAATCGTCATTGAGCCGCATGACGCCAAAAGAGGATTCGCGAAAAGAATAAAAATCAAAGGATACGAAGGGGAATACAATCCGCAGCGATTCAAAAAAATTATTGAAGAAGAATAATTACGTAATTCCGGCGGGGAGAAAAATAATATGAAAAAAATCACTTTCATCACAGGCAATCAGGGCAAGGCTGATTATCTTGCGAAATATCTCGGCTTTCCGGTTGAGCACAAAAAAGTGGATCTTGATGAGATTCAATCTCTTGATCTCAAGAAAATCATCGAACACAAAGTTAGGCAGGCGTATGGCATAATAAGAAAACCGGTGATCGTGGAGGACGTTTCTCTGGAATTTTCCGCGCTTGGGAAACTTCCTGGACCTTTTATTCGGTTTTTTGTTGATACTGTTCCATTCAAGACGATCTGTTCTTTGGTGGACGGAAAAACAAGGAAGGCGACCGCGCGATGCGTGATTGGATATTTCGACGGAAAGGAGCTGAAACTATTCGAGGGAAAGCTCGAAGGGCGGATCGCTAAAAAACCGGCTGGCAAAAACGGCTATGGTTGGGACAGAATTTTCATCCCCGCGGGATATTCCATGACACGTGCCGAACTCGGCCCAGCAGATGATCGCAAGACCTATCTCAAAGCCAAGCCGTTCGGCAAGTTGAAAAGATTTCTTTTGGTAAAATAATTACGTAATTCCGGCGGGGGATAAAAAAACTATGAAAAAAATTGAATCAATAGTCATATTCGGAGACAGCATATCTTGGGGCGCCTGGGATATGGAGAAAGGCGGATGGGCCAATCGCCTTTGGTTTCATGTGGCCGAAAGAAAAGAGAATTATGTGCAAATATACAACCAGAGCATCGACGGCGGGACAACCGAAACCATCCTGGCGCGGTTTGAAAATGAAGCCCGGGTGCGAGAGGCCGATGCTTTGGTGTTCCAGACTGGCGGGAATGACGCCGCCTATCAACACGCGCCAAACAACTTTTTGGTTCCGCCGGAAAAATTCAAAGAAAACCTTGAGGAAATAATCAGGCGGGCGAAGAAAATAACGAGCAATATTGTTTTCATGGATCTCAAGAATTGCGATGAATCAAAGACCGCGCCCGTGCCTTGGGCCGACATATATTACACAAACGAAAATATCCAAAAATACAGTCACATCATGGAAGAAGTGTGCCGGGAAAACAATGTTTCCTTTTTGAATCTTGAATTGCTTGACGATGAAGACTTTGACGACGGTCTGCATCCCAACGCCCAGGGCCATCGCAAAGTATTCGAACAAGTCAAAGCCTTTATGATGGAGAAAAAATGGATTTAGAATTGAAGGAATCAAATTAATTACGTAATTAATTACGTAATTCCGATGGGGGAAAATATTTTGGAAAAAAGATAACCCCAGCTCATAGAGAGCCGGGGCTATTTGGTGCAAATTATTGCCACATTTTTCTTTTTTGCCGATACTTTTCTTGGGTGCCGAGATAAAAGAGCCACACACCCAAAGCAGCCAGAACCAGAGATATCAGGCTCCAGGCTGCCACCCCGATGTTGTTTGGGAATACGCTGATTCCCGGGGGCACCGTGACCTCGACTCCGCTCGATGAGTGATCGATCAGAGTTTCTCTCAGCTTCAAAAGCATGTTGCTTTTTTCCAGCTGGGACGCCTGCGGAGAGATTGTGTTCAGTTCATCCAGGGAGGCCTGGATGTTGGCGTGCCAAAAACCGATGTCCTCGTCAGGGGTTTGGTAGATGATCGAGGTGTAGCCCCGGGTAAGATGGTTTTTTTCAATGTACGCCAGGGCGACCTGGAGCTGCTTTTTGGCCAATTCCACCGTGTTGGCATCAGCCGCCCTTTTGAGGTATCCCTCGCATTGGCGGTCGAATTGAACCCACTGGATGATCCTGAAGGGACCCCATCCGATCAGGGCGATCAAAATGAAAAGCGTTCCGAGGACTTTTTTCTGCATCACGAGACTCCTTTTTGAATGTAGTTTTCAATATCTGCTGGAGTTATGCTACGCGTAGGCATTCTCCAGAACTTGATATCGTATCACAATTTTCATTTGCTGTCAAGTCTGTGAGCCTGGTCATTGCTTTCAGATGGGGTATAATAATTATGCAATCCCAGCGGGGGATGGATTTAATAATATAATTTCAAAACCTATGCCAAAAAAACTCATCCGACAAGCCTTCCTTCTCGCCTTGGGGGAGGGAATCTACATATCCTTGGTCGCGCTCCTCATGTTCACCGTCGGGAAATTGTTCGGATCCAAGCCCGATCCGGTCATCATCGCGCCGATCGCCTTCCTGTTGCTCTTCGTCATCTCCGCTTCAATTTCGGGGGCTTTGATTTTGGGGAAACCCTTGATGTTGTTTCTGGACGGCAAAAAGAAAGACGCGCTTTGGCTTTTTGGATTCACTTTGGCCTGGCTAGTCTTGTTCCTGATGGTTGCGTTTATCATTGTGGCGGTTAGGTAAAAAAAATTGGGAAAGCGGCAATTACGTAATCAATTACATAATTTCGGCGGGGGAGGAAAATTTACTAAAAAAATAAATTCAGGGAGCCCTTGGGCTCCCTGCTATGTTTGGGGTTGGTTGCTATGGAAAAAGATCCTTGATGATTTCAATCAGTTCGCTGATTCGCGAGCTGCTCAACCAATATCTGTTCGCACCTGCGGTAAGGGCCGCCTCTGGATCCGTCCAACTGCTCATGAGAACAATTTTGGTCTCCGGGCAATGCTCCTTTGCGAATCTGGTTAGCTCAACGCCAGCTTCGCCGCGTCCCTGGATCCGCCCTCCTGTTATGAGCAGGTCGTACTTGTCCGCGAGCAGCATCTCCTTGCATACTCTGGGAGTCGTGACGGAAACCACCTGATCATTTGGATTATGCTCATCCCGAAGCTTGTATTCAATGAGCATTCCTATGCCGCTTTCGCTTATGAACAAAATTTTTAAGGCTTCTCTCATATCCACCTCACTCTCCTCTATTGGTCCATTTGCCTTCTGCCACCGATAATCCTTTTTTTACTTCAATTCAAAGTATCATATCATCGCTTGTTTGTCCAGTTTCGATAACTGGTTTTTGTTCGCATAAAGCTTTATAATTTATATATACTCAAATTTCTAAATATTCACATCCAGCCCTATGCCTATGGAAAACAAAGTTCTCTACACTTTGCAAAAAGAGCATGATTTTGCCAAAAATATCGCAGCACTCCTATTCTCTGTCGTCAAAAAACTTCGGGAAAAGAAGTCGATCTCACTTCTGAATCTCAAGGATCTTGTGAATGCCATCTCTCCCGTCATGGAGGCGCATCATCGCAAAGAAATGGAAGTTTTCGCGTACCTGACTTCGGAGGAAGAAATTACAAAAGACAATTTGCTCGATATTTTGCGGGAAGAGCACAATCTTGGGTATGAATATTTTTCCAATGCTTTGCGGATCATCGATCACGAAAACAAGGGGAGCACTGAAAAATACGAACTGGTCCCGTTCCATATCGAGGAGTATGCCAAACTGCTCGAGAAACATATTCAAAAAGAAGAAGAAGGTTTTTTCCCAATGATCAAGAAATATATTGGCGAAAATGAGCAAGCCGAATTGCTGCCGGCATTCGAGCGCATCGAAAAAGAATTCAAAAATGGAAAAAACGCTTCCATCATCAAAGAGGCGGTCAAAAGCATTCGCTGAGGGCAGTCGGGCGAAACGATCCTTCTCAGTTGCGTAATTCCGGCGGGGGAAAATAAATAATTTTTTTAATTATATGGATATTGAAAAAAACAGGCATTCTTTCTATTTCTTGCTTCTCGCGCTCGGGGCATCATGCCTCGTTGTCTATTTCATAGCCAGGCCGTTTTTCGGCCCGCTCATTTTGGCCGCCGTGTTCGCGTTTCTTTTCCAGTCTCTCTATCAAAAGTTTTTGAGCTTTTCAAAAGGACGGGAAAGCTTGGCTGCGCTGGCTGCGACTGCGCTGGCAATTTTTCTCGTCATGGTGCCGATAGTGCTTTTGGGAACTCAAATCTTTAAAGAATCCAATCAGTTGTATCATTCTTTGACAAGTGGAAGCGAGGGCAGTTTTGCTGAATTCATGGGAGATATTGTGGGCCGAGTTCGCGCCATTCTTCCGATTCCTCAGAACTTTGAGCTCGACTTCAACGAATATGCCAGACAAGGCCTTGAAGCGCTGATCCAAAACCTGGGGGCAGTGTTTTCGGGTGTTGCCAAAATTCTGCTGAACGCATTCGTGTTTCTTGTTGCTTTCTTCTTCTTTCTCAAAGACGGCCACAAGTTGAAAAAATATTTTGTTGATCTCAGCCCGCTTAGCGACAGCGATGATGAGCTGATCGCCACGCGCCTGAAATTGGCCGTGTCAGCGGCCGTGAAAGGCAATCTCGCAATCGGCCTGATCCAGGGCGCACTGACTGGCATCGGCTTTGCGATCTTTGGCGTTCCCAATGCCGCGCTCTGGGGAGGAGTGGCTGCCATCGCCGCTCTTCTTCCCGGTGTCGGAACAGCGCTTGTCATCGCCCCCGCGATCATATTTTTGTTTCTTACTGGAAACACTTTTGGTGGAATCGGACTTTTGGCGTGGGGAGTGGCCGCCGTCGGCCTCGTTGACAATTTCTTGGGACCTCGGCTCGTTGGCCGCGGCATGCAATTGCATCCCCTCGTGGTGTTCATCGCCGTCATGGGCGGTCTCGCCTTTTTTGGTCCGCTGGGATTTCTTTTGGGGCCGCTGGCTGTGAGCGTTTGTCTGGCTTTGATCGATATTTATTCTTCTTTGAAAAAGAGACCTGCGTAACCATTTCCAAGGCTCAACTCTAGGAATTTGGACAATTGGCATCAAGGAAAATAACTGGTTTTTGTCCGTAAATGAGGTATAATTAGGACAAGCTTAAAAACTTTAAAAACAAACAAATGGAGAAATCAAAACAAACTCAAAACCGAAGCGAAGAAGAGATGAGAAAAATCCACAAAATAATCATCGAGACGGCGGCGGTGACGCTTCTCGTTGCGCTGGTCGCAGGCGTGATATTCTGGGCCTGGTTCAAGATTCAGGAGGGAAGAAATCAGGTGGCGACGCTTCAGAACCAAATCGCTGAAAAAGAGAAAACTGCTCCCGAAAAACCGGGGGAGACACCAGTTGGTTTCGGCACTTTCGCTGCTGTGACAACTGACGAGTATGCGGACTGGAAAACATACCGAAACGCGGCTGTTGGCTATGAACTGCACTATCCAGCCGACTGGACGGCGGATGAAAAGAGCGGCATTAGCGAGATATTTGAAGAGCCCGTGAATTATGTGGTTTTTCGCTCACCAGACAAGAAATACTTCCTTTCCTTTGGGCTGAGACCCGCCGGGGAAAAATTTCACGTCTCTGAAAGAACGGGAATGGGAGTCGGAGAAAGCGTGACGGACGGAACAATTAGAATTCTCGGCAATCAAGTCGCTGTCATAAGATACGTCTTTGACGGGAGAACCGAGGAAATTTTCTACCCCTCTGCCTGGCCGGAAAAACTCGGGGACGGAAAATGGGAAATTGCGGCGAACTTCGGAGCCAGTTCTTCCGAAGCGGATTTATTCGCCCTACCCGAGAGAAGCTTAACAGAAAAAATTCTGAAATCGGCCAGTATCACCGAAAAGACGGCGTCGGGTTGCGCGTCTCTTCTCACGGATGCCGAGCTCGACGAGATAAAGGGCTGGAAGGAATACAAAAACGAGGATCAGGGATACTCGTTCCGTTACCCGCAAGATTGGAAAGTAGCGGAGCACGGGAAGAATATGGTTATGCTTGGAGATGAGTCGGGGAATACCATTTTTCAATGGCTAAGCGGACCTCAAACGAGAATCGAAATATACGAAACGGATACGGAGAGCGTGAAAAACGCTGAGATTGCCTGCCAAAAAGTTCAAGTGGACTATCTCTCAAAAAACAACGAACATTTTTTGGGCGATGAAAAGAATGACAGGATTATCACTGCCTATTTCGAAAGGGCAGGAGTTCCAAATCTTATTAAATTCGATTACAAATATACGATGGGTGCTTCGATCGCAAGCGATTTCATAGAGGCGTTCGACCTAATCTTGAAATCCATAAAGTTTCATTGACACCTGGCCGCTTGATGGCCTTCCTAGTATTTAACGTGCGGGTGGTTTTGTGGCAAATCGGCGCGGAAAATATTTTTTTGCAATGCATTGATTTCAACCACCGGATGTTTCCTTTCCGCGCAATCATTGCCGGTGATCAAGAAGTGGCAGATCTGAAAGTGGCATAGTTAATCATGTAAATTTATGGACTACAAAGGTGTTATCATTGAAGAAAGCCTCGAAAACAAAGATATTTTGAAAGATATCAAAATTTTGAGTACGGAGATTGAAAAAGTTGAAACGCATCACGAAACCCCCTGGCTTTTGCAGTGGACAAAACATGCCGTTGAGATTCCGGAGAAAGATATTTCTGAAATTGCCGAAAAGATCAGTCGATCTCTTGATCCGAACCACGGCGGCTCATGGTACGCCGATTTCAAAAACGATACGTACCATTATATAATTTATAGAGACAAGGTTTTCCGTGTGAATCGGAAAAGCAAAGAAGAATACGACGAAGCGGAGCAATATGGATTGTCGCTCGGGATACCAGCTGATCAACTGATCAATTTTGAAGGAGAATATCGAGACGATCCGGCATAATTCCGGCGGGGGAGATAATCAAATTGATCAAGCATTCCTATGAAGCGAAAAATGGAAGATCCACTTGAATATCTCGAAAAGAAAATGGAGCCCGAAAAGCTTTCGGAAAATGCGCATTTTGATCAGGTTATGGAAAAATTGAAAAAACCTTTTCAAGAGATAAGCTATCCGGAAGAAGGAGAAGTGATAATTGAAAAAGGAGATTTGGAAATCGAAATTGCTTTTCAGCCTGCAGAGCACCTTGTTGAGAAGGATGGGAAGATGGATTTCGAATTGAATCGGGTGCTCCATAAACCTGGCACTTGGAAGATGATCGAAAAAATTGTCATCCGAAACAGGAATTCAGGCGCGGAGCTTCATCTGCTTGATATTTTGCCAGAAGGCTACCGCATTGTTTGGGATTCTGATATTGACAGCGACAAGAACAAAGAGCCTATCCAAACTGCTGATTTTGAAAAGAAAATATGTCTTTCGAGAGGTGATCTTGCTCAGCCACGGATTATTTTGGGACTGCTGCATGAAATTGGGCATTGCCTTGATTGTGAAAACATGGAAGAATTTTTTGACAGAAACCAGTATGGACGAGACCATGTTCTTTTTGAAGAATATCGAGATGACTCGAATCAAAAAATGCCGGCGGCTTCTCTTGAGAGAATGCTGCGCGCCGAGCGAAACGCCTGGTCTTTTGCCTTGAGAAAAATCAGGCCGTTTTTTGATGAGGAAACGTTCAACAAAAGAGACGTGCTTGCCTATATTCACGGCCGGACGCTTGCTTCGTACAGCCAGGGAATGCGCAAAAAAATGAAGCACGGACTATCGGAATATGATTGGACAAGGAGTTATTATTAATCTATTCTAACATTCAAAGTTAGGAAAACGTGAAATTCCATGCCTCAACTTTCAAAAATCCAAAGAGCCATCAAGTTTGCCGTGAAGACTCATGAGGTATATCAAAAACAGAAGCGCAAGGGAAAAGATGTCTCATATATCGTCCATCCGCTCGCGGTCGGGATTCTTTTGGCGCGGATTGGGGCGAACGATGACACGGTTTGCGCCGGGGTTTTGCACGACACCATCGAAGACAGCGTTCCGGAAAAGAAAGTCACTTTTGAGATGCTGGAAGAGCGCTTTGGCAAAGCGGTGGCGCAAATTGTTTTGGATGTCACGGAAACCGACAAGTCGCTGCCTTGGGAAGAGAGAAAGAAGCAAGCCGCCCGGCATGTTGAAACATTTTCCCATGATTCGCTTTTGGTGAAATCCGCCGACGTGATCAACAACATGACCGAAGTTCTCGATGATTTTGCTAGATATGGTGACGAGGTTTTTTTGCGCTTCAATGCGTCCAAAGAAAATAATCTTGAAAGCAAGCTGAAGCTCATTGCGGCCATTCTCAAGCGCTGGCCGGAAAACCCGTTTGCGTCCGATCTCAAGCGCCTTGCGGAACTGATCGAAAAAGAAATTTCGGTGAAGGAGTGAGTTTCGGGGGAATAAATAATAAAAATAAAAAAATGGAAAATCAAACAGGAATTCCGGACAACCAAGAAAAAATGAGCGAGCCAGTTGACCGGAAAAAGAGAATTGTCAAATGGGTCGTCATTGGCGTGGCTGCCTTCTTCTTGCTTATGATTCTCACCATCGTCGGGATATTGGTCTCGATTTTCATTACTAGCAAAAATCTCGAAAAACAAAAAAACAAAAACAATGCATCGACAGGGCAAAAAACCGTGCAGAAAGCACCGGATTCTGACAATATCTTTGCGAGGAAAAGCCTGTTTTATGACTTGGCTGCAGAAGAAATTGTGCCGGCTTCGGATTGTGACAACAATGAATCGGCTCTGAATTCAAACAATCCGGGTGCGGGAAAAGCTGTCTGTATGGACTTGGCTGCCAGCACAGATATATTCCCCACTGTTGATCCGGGAATTTGCGACGGAGATACTTATACCATCGCGGTGAGCGATCCGACACCTGCGGACGGACTGTTTCACTATGAATTTTCATGCAAAATAAATGGCGAGTTATATACGGTTCGATGCGGCGAAAATGGCTGCGTCCGTTGAGGATTTTCATGCCAATTTCTCCTAAGCTTAACTTTGGGGATACGAAATACGTATTTATTTTTGCAACTCCGACGGGGGAGATAAACAATATCGAAATATGAGCATGGAATTGCCACCTGAAATTTTGGGAGACATATTTGAGGCTCAGGAATTCGCCCGGGGCCATGGTATTCGGAATATTTCCGAACGCCGAGAGGAACTTTTGAATTGTCTCGACGAAGAGGAAAGAAGTCGGCTTTTGGAAGTTGAACAAAAAACGGAAAACCTGGTTGAAGGTCTCATGAATCTTCCCGAAGTGAAAAGGCTTCGCCAGCTTCGCCAACTGGCAGGGACGACAAATGTTTATGAAGGGCAATCTCCTCGAGGGGTCGGCGTGATGCAGCCGGCTTTTCACAGTCGATATGATCACAGCGAGTTGCTTGCAGAGCAGGTGAAATTCGCAGGAGTGAAATTGGGACTCGCAGATGATGAGATCGAGACTATGATTGCTTCGGCTTGGCTACATGACATTGGCCATCCGGCGCTCAGCCATTTGGGAGACTATTTTCTCGAGAAAAAAGGCAGAGGTGATCATGAAACGAGGGCTGTTGCGGCAATCCAAAAGAAAAATAGTCCGATTTCCAATTTGCTTGCGTCCGAAAATATCAATGCGGAAAAAGTGGTTGAGACAATCCTTGAAAAAGGCTATTTGGGAAGCGTTCAGAGTTTTTGCGACACATTGTCATATCTCGTGGTTGATAGTGAGATGATCAAGCTTCCCATTTTGCCGGACCAGGGAGCTGTGCTTATCAAGGATCTTTCCGGTGTTGACAAAAAAGAAGGATGCCTGGTCGTCAAAGATCCAAAACTGTGGCAGATGTTTTTGGAGGTGAGAGCTGAAATGATGAAGGAAGTCTATCTCAATCCAATCAACCGGCGCCAGCGAGGGGCAATGCGGCATCTCATGCAAATCGCCATCAATCAGGACCACCTTTCTCTCGAAGACATTGAAAAAGGAACCGATCAGAGTGTCGAGATGCGGCTGCAGAGTCTGGTGCAATATGATCCGGGGGCGGCAATTTTCGGGAATAGGCAGGAAAACGCGCCCCATCTCAAAAAATATATCGAGCTTTGGGGGCTGGCCCATGGTGAATTCAGTCCAGAGCTTTGGAACAGGAGGATGTTTGACAGTCGAAAGGAATTGGAAAAATATTTGTTCGATAATGTGAAGCCGGACCAGCTTGAACAAACAGTAGTAGTCGAGCCGCAGGATTATACCAGAAAAAAACTGCCTGTTGTCGATGAAAAAACTGGCGAGAAAAAAGTTTTGAAATCACATGAAGTCGAATTGCGGGATTGGGACACGAAATACATCGCGTATATTCCGAAATTTCTCTCAGATCCAGGTAGGGGGAAATAATAACCTAGGTTAATAAAAAATATGCCAAATATTGCAGAAAATTTCGAAAGGAGAATGCCATATAGGCCGGAGCGGCCGAAAAATTACACGGAAAAGCTCAAAGATCTGCTGGAGAGTATCTCTGAAAAGACAAATCGGGAGATCGAGAAACGGTATGGGCTTTATGCTTTTCTGAATCCGGATTGCACAATTTCCATGGAAGGATATGCTGACAGCTGGGGCGGAATATACAGCGAAGAAGAAATTCAAGCGCACAAAGACGAAGTCATCAGGAGGGAAGTGGGTTTCAGTGGAGCCAACAATCAAAACGTTCAGGAATTTTATCGCACGGAGTATGGCGCTGCGAATCAGAAAGACATTCTCAATCGTCGGAGTGAAAACAAAGAAAAAAGCAAAAGCGGACAGATGGAGATGGCAATCACGGCGCTGCTTGTCAAAGCCCTTGGCGATGATTTTTTGGTGGTTCGCTCCGCAACGTATGATGACTACAATGGAGTCGACAATGTTATTTTGAACAAGCGGACCGGGGAAGCCATTTGTGCCTTTGACGAGGTCCACGAAGGGGGTGATGGAAAGAGGACTGATGAAAAAAAAGAAAAGATGAAGAAAATTGCCCGGGGCGAGGGAGCCGAGATCAGCTATGGGATGAGCCTTGAGAGTGGCCAGCTTCGCCGATCAAAAATGGAAAATGTCCCAGTCTTTTTCCTCAGTCTCAAGCGCGAGGAACTTGAGAATCTTTTGGGCAACATGAATTTTGATCCGGAAGCGGGCGCTTCTGCTGTTGAGAATGAAATATTTTCCAATTTAGTGAAGTCGCTTCGTGCGCAGCAGCAAGAGCTTTTGAAAGATCGCAAGGTTTCATCAGCGGTTGTTCAGAAGAAACTGGTGTCCTTTGGCCGTTTGCTGACGGATTTGGAGCGGCTTGGAGCCACGATTCATTGAGATTTGAGTGTGTCTCGAATTCCGGCGAAGGAATACGAAAAGAAGCAATATGGCTTGCGAAAGCAATTTGAATGCCATTTCGTAATATTGCAGACATGGAAGGGCTAATGATTTTTTTATGAAACCTCAAAATTGCTGGGAATTCATGGAATGCGACGAAGAGGTCAAAAAAGATTGTCCCGCCTTCAAATCCAAAAAAGGCAGGGAGTGTTGGTTTGTTGCGGGCTCCTATAAGACCAAGCCCGATTGTCCGAAAGTGATGAAAAAATATGAAAGTTGTTTGAAGTGCGAATGGTTCAAAAAAGTGAATATGCTGGGTGAACCAATTCCAAAACTGGATTTTGAGGGAAAATAAATACATATTTCTTCGTTGCAAACAACTCTCATTTCTCTCCGCCCTATTGATACAGGAAAGCATGAAGAAAAACGCCTGAAATATGGCGTTTTTTGTGTTTTTTTGATATTATCAAGGAAATGATGCGGATAATTTCTAAGCTCCGAGGTCGGCAGTCAGAAGATATTTGGTTTCAACAGCCGGTTTTGTTCATCTCTAAAATATTGTGCTTTTTTTTCTTTTCACATCTTTTGTTATCGCTCCGATTTTTGTGTGGCTTCAATACTTTCGCAGCAAGAACGGGAGCAGACCCGAATCAAAGAATTTTTTGTTGAAAATTTTTATCTGGGGAGTGATGGCATCAGTTGTTGTCCTTTTCGTTGAACTTGAGATGCTCAAGTTCTTTTTTCCGAACAACAGCGATTATGTGCTCAATTACTCCCTGACTGGATTGAAAAAAATAGACTGGAGTATTTTGTTTTTTCGCTTGTCCTTGGGAGCCGGAGAGGAAATCGTGAAATCATATTTTTTGCTTTTTTATATTTACTATTCGAAATATTTTACCAGGATATCGGAAGGAATGACCTATGGGATCGTTTTGGCGTTGGGATTTTCGTTGGTCGAAAACTCGATGTATTTTTTCAAGATAAGCGGCATGAATACAGATTTGTCTCAAATGATTGCGCCTCTTGCTATGAGGGCGGTCGGGCCTTTGCTGGTACATGCGGCTTGTGCGGGATTGGTCGGGTTTTATATCGGGCGAAAAAAATTTGGAAGATCGCACATGCCTCTTTTCTCTTTGGCGCTTGTGGCGGCCATTTTGATCCACGTTGCATACGATTTTTTCATTCTTCTTCCCAAATTTGGGTTTGCGGTCAGTTTTGCAGCGGCTCTTGCAGTTTTGTTTTTTTTGGATCGCGAAGCTTCAAAGCCGGAGTCAAAAAAGGCTCACAAAGCGATTACCAGAGTACTGTTCCCGCCGGAAAATTAAGAGGGATATGAAAAAAAGAAAACATAAGAATTTCTTGCAGCAAGCGTTTTTTGAAATTTTTTTTGAGATTGACAGTAATATATAGTGGGTATATATTCATAATAGTCAATTCTAGAAAGCGAGGTGAGCAAAATGCCAATGAAAGACAAAACAGGTCCCCAAGGTATGGGACCGGGAACAGGGCGAGGAATGGGATCTTGCGGAAGAGGAGCTGTCGGAGGACTTGGCCGGGGAAGAGGATATGGCCGGGCTGCGGTTGAGCGACAAGAAACACCAAGGGGTGAGAAAGAAGAAGTCCAAAAAACTGAAAAAGAAGCTGGAGATCTAGAGAGATAAGCCCGCCCTCCAAAAGCAATCTTTCTCCTTCACTGGGAAGAGGAAGGCGCTTTTGGTACAATAAAGATGGATAAATTAAATTATATTTTTTATGGTGCGACCCAGAATATGCCGCAGACTTCGTTTCCGGCCGAAAACGAATTATTTTAAACCGCAGGGTGTTCCGATGCGTCATTTGCAAGAAGTTTTTTTGACCAAGGAAGAGCTGGAAGCACTGAAGCTCAAGGATTTTGACGGTCTGGAACAGATCGAAGCTGCAGAAAAAATGAATACGTCTCAGAGCACTTTTCAGCGGATTTTGTCTTCTGCCAGAGCAAAGGTTGCCCATGCTATAATTGGTGGAAAAGCGCTCAGGATTGAAAAATAGTACCATATATGATAAAGGCAGAAAAATGAGCTGTTTTCATGTTTTTTGAATATTTGGTATAATGATTTCAAGCCAATTTAACAAACCATTTCACTGGGGAACCGAAAATCATGCAAAAATCAAAAAACAAGAAAAAAAGCATTTTTGAAAGATTAAATATCCTCATCAAACATCCTCACAAAAAGAAAAACAAACAGCTTTTGCACACAATCGAATGGGTTTTCATTTTGCTGGCTTTTTTTGCCGTTGGATTGCCTGTTATATACTACCAATCGACAGGGAAAATTTTCGGGGGAGAAAAGCTGGCCTACATCGGGAAAAATGGAACGGAAGCACCGACTCTGGAACAGAAAAAATTCATTGGGGAAACTGTTTTGGAGCCAGTTGACACGACAGCTTGGGACATCTATCGCAATCAGTGGTACGGTTTTGAGATCAGCCATCCGGACAGTTGGACAAGTATGCAATACAAGACGGCATCGGCAAAAAGTGCTCGATATGAAACGGTATATCAATTCAGAAAAGAAGCACCTGACGAGAATGATCCTTATGTCGGATTTGACGTGGCTATATATTCGACGGGGAAAATGGAAAGCCCTAATCAGACGAACGAAGTCAAGAAAAAAGATGATGCGCCCGAAAATACGAGCGAATGCTATTTTTCAGAAGAGATGACGCTTGGTCAGGAAAATAACGCGTTCCAACAGGTGAGCGTCAGAGAAGGCAACGCCTGTTATGAGTCGACCTATTTTTTCAGTATCACGAAAGATAACTATCTTTATAATGTCGTTCCGGTTTTCAAAGACGGGGCAGATGTTCCAGTGAATATCGGAGAGGATGTGAGCAAAAATTTTCCCGAATACAAAGAGGCAGTTGCATCTCTCAAATTCATTCCAATAGAAAGGCCGAAAGTTGCAAAAAATCCATCCAAACCGAGGATTTCTGCTCGGCGCCCGGTTTCGGCGAAAGTGGTTGGCGGGAGACTGGTTTGCGCCAAAAAAAATGACAAGCCGGGAAAAAGCCAAAACGGGAACAAACCAGGGCATATGGATATGGAATGTTGCCTCGATCCGGACGAGACGCCCAATCCCTGGTGCACCTACAGCAATCCAAAATATGATAAATATTTGAAATAATTTTTTGAAAATTTTATGTCACCTGAAACAAAAATCGGAGATAAAAACGAAAACGTGGCCAATTCCGTCCCGAAAAGCAGCAACAAAGCCCTTTTTTGGATCCTGGGAGGATGTTTTGTTTTGCTTGTGATCGGAGGATTGATTGTTGTCGGATTCTCATATTGGGGTTATAAAAAAATAAAAAAGGAAATAAAAACGAAGCCGGCCGGAGTTGAAGAGTGGCAAAAGAAGGCGGAAAAGATGAATCCGGATGCACCTACTCCTGCGGAAAGTGCAACAATGAATATTTCCGAAGAGCCGACAGCGAAGTATCCAGCAGCCGATCAGTCAGCAAGCGCAGAAGGAGCGATGCCGTTTGCGGGCGAAAAACAAATTGGCTATATCAAAAAAATATACGCCAAGAGCGGAAAAAAATATCTCAACATTGACTATATCCAGTGGCTTTCGGGAGACGTGGCCGAAAAGGCGATGCGCGAAGACGGGGAATGTCCAAAGACAGGAGAATGCATCGTGTATGACGATTACTATATCCGCAATCAAAATCCGCTTATTCGCACTTTCGAAATTTCGCCGGACGTGAAAGTCGTTATGCAGACATACGGAGTCGAACAGACCGGGATTGTCGGGGACAATCAAGAGATCACGCTTGATCAATTTGAAAATATATTTTCTTCCGGATCAGAGCCGAATTCGCATTTGAAAGATTCTCCGTATATAGTCGAAATTTCAAATCAACAGATTGTCAAAATAACAGAGCAGTATATTCCCTAAAATTTTGTCCAAAAATCTTCTTCAAAATTTGAAAGACTGGCGTGTAAAAACGGCTCGACGAGAAAATGTCGAGCTTTTTCGGGTGATTGCAAATCAGGCGATTGAGGAGATATCCTCCAAAAAACCCCAAAACAAAGCGGAGTTGCTTGAAATCAAGGGAATCAAAGAAAAAAAATTTGCCAAATATGGCGAAGAAATTTTGGCGATAGTGCGCGGCGAAGAGGAGAGTGATAAGTTCGTCGAAAGCTTCAAAGAAGAAGGCAAAGTTTTCGAGGTGGGAGAATATCTGGATTTTCTCAATGAAAAGCTCCTTGATGCCGAAGCGCGGGTAAAAGGAGAAGTTTCAAGCGTTGATATCCGCGGGAACTATATATTTTTCTCGATCAAGGATAAAGAAGGTGAGAGTTTGATCAGCTGTTTTGTTTGGAAAAATGATTATGACGCGAGCGGCGTCAATCTTGAAGAGGGGATGGAAGTGGTCATCTGGGGATATCCCAATGTATACAAGCCCAGCGGGCGTTTGTCTTTTCAGGTGAAACTCATTGAGCTGGTTGGAGAAGGCTTGCTCAAAAAAGCCTATGAAGATCTGAAAAGGAAACTGGAAGCCGAAGGATTGTTCGCGCCGGAAAGGAAAAAATCTCTTCCGAAATATATTCAAAAAATCGGTCTCATCACTTCTCATCAAGGGGCGGCAATCGGGGACTTTGTATCGAACGTTGGGAACTATGGCTACAAAATAAATTTTTTTGATTCGCGGGTGGAAGGAAAACAGGCTATTTTTGAGCTGGTGCGTGGCGTGAAGTGGCTGAACGAAAATATTCCAGATATTGATGCCATTGTTTTGGTTCGGGGAGGAGGGAGCCTGGAAAGTTTGCAGGCGTTCAACACTGAAATGCTGGTTCGCGAAATCTCCGAATCAAAAATTCCGGTTTTGGCGGGCATTGGGCATGAGCAGGATGTCACATTGGCAGCGCTGGCGGCGGATATGATGGTTTCGACGCCGACGGCCGCGGCGCTTGAGATCCGCCAACCCTGGGACGAGGCGATCCATGGAGTGGAGAGCAGCGAGAAATATATTCTTAACGCATTTCAGGGAATTCTCGCGGAAAAAAAGAATACTGTTTTGGAATCAGAGAGAATATTATCCGGGATGCTAGCAGAAATTTTTGAAAGGTTTCGTCGGGCGAAGGAAAAATTGAAAAATAATCTGGTGAAGATCAAAATGACAATCGATCAAGAAAGGAATTATTTGGCAAGCGCCGGAAAAAAATTGTCAATGAACTACACGCGGCTATTCTCCAATTTTGTGAACGTGATGAAGTCGCTGGCCGAAAAAATAGCTCTTCATGATCCAGAAAGACAGCTTAAATTGGGATATAGCTTGGTATTTTCTGGAAAAAAAATATTAAGGAGTGTAAAGGATATAAAATTAAAAGACAAAGTAAACATTCGTCTCCAAGATGGAGATATGGAAACTGAGATAATAAAAATAACTAATCAATGAACAAAGAACAAAGATCAATATTGATCACTGTTCGTTGATCACTGATCATTGAAAAATGACCAAAGAAACAAATCTCACGGTGTCTCTCAAAAAACTCGAGGAAATCGTCGAGTGGTTCGAATCCCAGCATGAAGTTGATGTCGAAAAAGCACTGGAAAAAGTGAAAGAAGGCGCTGCGCTCATCAAAGCGTCGAAAGACCGCCTCAAAAAAGTCGAGAACGAGTTCGAAGAAGTGAAGAAAGAGTTGGAAGAGGGGGAATAAAAAATGAAAAAGTCAATTATTCTCCAAAACGAAAATGTCGAATACAGTCTGCGCCAAAGCGCGCGGGCGCGGTGTTTGCGCGTCACTGTGTATCCAGGCGGAGAGCTGGCGGCGACTTTGCCTAGCAATTTCAGTTTGGAACAATTGGAAAATTTCTTGCGCCAAAAAGCGAATTGGATTTTGCGCAAAATGAATTTGGCGCGAAACAGAAAGCCAAGCATACTGCTTCCCAAAGCGAGCCGGAGAGAATACTTGGCGAGAAAAGAAGATGCGCGCGTTCTTGTCGACAATAAGATTGATTATTTCAGAGGAATTTATAATCTCTGTCCCGCCAGAATTTCCATCCGCAACCAAAAGACGAGGTGGGGAAGTTGCTCTCGCAAAGGAAATTTGAATTTCAGCTACCGGATTATTCATTTTCCTGAAAAATATCAAGATTATATCGTTGTCCACAAGCTTTGCCATTT
>Ga0265297_10000326_pt1 | contig 154489 bp, 125 predicted proteins | sample Munlanlwell13791_FD_192502 | JGI IMG/M metagenome (GOLD analysis project Ga0265297, IMG submission 192502) | Leachate microbial communities from a municipal landfill in Southern Ontario, Canada - Leachate well 137-91 | ecosystem: Engineered > Solid waste > Landfill > Unclassified | place...
ATTTATGACGCATTGAACTACAAATATGCACCCTTCCTCCGAAAAAAATCTGTAGTGCCCAAGCCTCCTCCTCAAAAAAATCAATCCCTTGATAACATCCATTTTATTCCCGGATAACTGCAAAAAGGGTTAATATTTCAAGAACATTTACCATTGTTAAACCCAAATCGTTTAAAAATATGTAATTTGTAAATTATTATTTTGAGCGTAATCGAAAAGTGAAGAAAACACAACTTTTGTAACAGTTTTGAATAGTTATTCTAAATCCATCGTTAGAAAGTACATTAAATTGTTTATCAAATATTGATTTATAATTTTCTAATGATGATCGTCAGAAAATTCTTCATTTATTTCATTGATTAAACGTATTATATTTCAAACTATCAGTGTTTAAATGGCGAGTCTGGGATAAATAAATTAGTTTTCTAAAAATTTATTTCAGGCAAAACAATGGTGAAAGTTGTACCTTTTTCTTGTGTTGATTTAAATGTAATTTCACCACCGGTTTCAGTAATAATATTTTTTACAATGGCTAAGCCAAGGCCCATTCCCCCCGATTTTGTGGTAAAATTTGGAGAAAATATTTTTCCCATCTGGTCATCTCTAATTCCATGTCCGTTATCAGAAACCATTATAAATACTTTTTTGTTAAGTAATTTTATCTGAATATCAATCTTACCTTTTTCATTATACCCGATTGCCTGAATAGAATTTTTTATAAGGTTTACAAAAACCCTGTTAAGTTGTTTTTTATCTGCAAAAACATATATAGGTTGTACTTGCTCAAATACTATTTCTATATTATTAGATGTATTTTTGTATAAGTTAACTACATTTGAAATAACATCCGTTATTTCTATTTTTTCTTTTTTACCCTGAGGCATTTGGGCAAAATCCGAAAAAGCAGATGCGATATCTGAAAGTGCATCAATTTGTTCTGTTAAAGTTTGTGTGAAGGTTAATAGTCTTTTTTCCCAATCTTCAGCTTTATCATTCCAAGCTTTTTGAAGATATTGTACGCTCAGTTTCATTGGTGTTAGTGGATTCTTTATTTCATGTGCAACTTGTTTTGCCATTTCCTGCCAGGCATCCTCTCTTTCACTTTTAGCTAGTAACTTTGCACTGGTTTCTAATTTATCAATCATTTTATTATATTCCTCAACAAGACTTCCGATTTCGTCCTTAGGGTTCCTCCATTCAATATGTTCGTTTTGTTTTCCAAGTTTTATCTTGCTTAATTTTTCAATAATTAGGCGTAATGGCATTGTGATATGATTAATAACAATTAATGCAATCGTTATTGCCAGTACGATTATTATAATGTAAATGTTAATATATGATACAAGAAAGCTCGATATTTCTTGCTTATATTCTTCTTCTTTTGCAAAATTGGGTAAGTTTAAATATCCAATTATTTTATTTTGATAATTTCTAAAAGGGCAGTAGGCAGATAAAAATTTATAATTTCCGATATATTCATTTTGTACAAATAATGATTTTTTATTATTAACAAGTAATTTATATGCGTTTTCATTTATTATTTCAGATTGTAGCTTTTTTGCAAATATCTCTTTTCTTGAAGTAGCGATAAGCTGTCCATTTAAATTATACAAATTAATATCAGAAAAATATATATAAGATAATTTTACAAGTAAATCATTTAAATCTTGCGTTGTTTCCTTATTAAAATTAACTTTTGTAGTTAATTTATTTTCAATTTCAATTAAAACCGAATGTGTTTTTTCTCTTAAATTATCTTTATTCTTATCTGTATTTAAATCTGTAATATATTTTAATGAAGATATTCCGATTACCATAAAGGAAACAACGATTATACTAATAATAGATATTTGTATCTTGTCACCAAAACCTAAAGCAAGATATTTCTTTTTAAAAATGAAAATGTCTGCCAATTTCCATATTACTAACAATAAACAATAAATAATAAATAAATATGAGAAAGAAGCAATGTTTTCGATTGAACTTAAGCTCTTCTTACTGATAATGATACTTCTTTCTTGGTTTATTCTATAAAGTAAGTGATTGTATTCATTTTGATTAAAGTATGTAATCTGTTCTTTAGCTATAACATTATCTGTAAGTTTCGATCTGTAATAATACTTCCCAACATTTTTTGTTAATTCATTATTTATATAAAACGCATAGGAATAACCAGATAAATCAGGATGTTTTTCTGATTTACCACTTAAAAGTAATTCTGGATACCCCAATCCTCTTGGAATAAATTTCGAATTGAATTCGATATATAATGTAATGCTTTTCTTTTTACCATTGATTGGAATTACAGATAAATAATTAACCTCATCTGTTCCATTATTTATGAAATATATTTTCTCATTTAATGTTTTTTCTCCATTCTCATTTATTATTTTGTTAAAATAAGTATTACATCCTAAAACAACATTATCCGGTTGGATAGAAAGAAGTTTATTGCTATCACATATGGTTATATTAAAGTTATATTTTGCCAATAATCCATTTAAATATTTACTATTTATATAGTTGCAAATTGTTGATTCACCATTTTGATTATTCTGGTTTTTTGACACTATATTGTATAATATATCATCTTTTTCTATTTCTTCTATCGTTTTATCAAACAAATATTCTGCATATCTGTCCCTTTGATAACATATTTTTTCCGCTATTAATCTTCTCTTTCCTTTTTCCTTAAAATTATTCTCATTTTGCAGGTTAAACGAGGATATAAAGGCAAATATTAATACAATAAATATTAATTTGAAAGTATTTAAATGTTTCAATTTTGTTTTTTCAAATAAATAAAATACTATATAGAATAACAATAATGATAGTGCATTGACAACAATGGCTTTATTATCCAAATTAAGATATAAAAGAATAGAAACAAATAAAATAACCAAAATGGAATAATACCATTTATTTTTTTTATATACAATAATTCTATTTAATATTTTAAAAATCACATAAAAAGAATATACTGTTAACGCGATTATTATCAATCCAATAAAACTATAAATATCTAAGCTAAAAATATTATTAAAATCCAAAGAAAATGAAGAATCAATAACAAGTCTTTTAATTAATTCAATAATTCCTACATATAAAAAAGATGTAATAGTAATGAAACCCAATATAATTACAGAAGTTATTATCTTGCTCCTCGTTTTAAAAAGTAATAAATAATTCCGCTTAATAAATAATACTATAATTAATAATGTGATTATGTGAAGTAATGTATCTCCAAGTGAAAAAAGAAAATTGGAAGAAGCAAATAATATTGGACTGAAAATATCTGAACTGAAAACACAGGTTGGGAACCTGAAATATCCAACAACCCATCTTATAAGTAAAATATCTACTAAAAAAGAAAGTATAAAAAGATGAGGATATGGGAATTGTGGTCGTATCCGTTCATACAATACTCGTAAAAACGAAAGAAAGAAAATGTATGAAATTATAAATAATAAAGCTAATATAGATACTATTTGGGTAGGCATTTTAACTGCAATAGTTAACGGGATAGAAAACAGATATTCATTATTATAAGAGTATATTGCATTTGATTTTTCTTTAACAATATCTATTTCTTCTGGAATAAGAAATGCTCTCTCAAACTTATTTTTTAAATATTCATTATTTTCTTGATAATTATATTTAATTAATATCAGTACATAATATTCTATATCTTTTACTTTTCTACTTCTTATCTCATACCAGCCATTATTAAGTATTTCTACTTTTTCCCTAAAATAATTTGGATTTTTCACATAGACTATGGACGGAACATTCGTTGACCAGTATTTTAATGTGTCTTTTTTATAAATAATGATCGCCAGACCTTTTTTTTCAAAAACTTGTTCAAATCTATTTTCGGAAAAATAAGCTTTCGGATCCTTCTCGGAATTTTTTATCAATTCACTCAAAATTCCATCCGCAGCCTTTTCTTTTTTATGTAAAGTTTTTTCAATGGCATTCCTATATACTTCCCTCTGTTGATTTTGTTTCATAAAATAATTTATTAACAAAATATTTCCCAGAAGAAGCATAGAAATAAAAAACAGTATAAAAACGCTATTTTTTCTTCTTTTTGGAGAGCTCATTTTCTAAAATATTAAAAAACAATGTATAAATACGACTCAAAATAAAGCCTTCTTTTAAACTTTTTCAGCAAAAATGAGTGGTGGCACCACACCTAACCCAGCGTAAGCCGTAGGGTCTTATTTTTAGTTTTTATTTTTAATCACAAAAATCAGGCTAGAATAATTATTTTTTCTTTTTGCCTGACAATTTGATTTCAGTCCATTTAAAAATGCTTTCAAATAATTGTTCTTTCCCCTTTTATATTTTTCGCTTAATATGCTTACGTAAAATGCATCCAATTTCATTGGCAATACTTCTTGAATTTCGAAATTATATTTTTTAAAAAGTGTTTTTATTGATGATTTGCTAAAATGATAAAAGTGCCTTGGTACATCGTAAGCCGCCCAATATTTTTCATAAATTTTAGCATCTGGTGCTTCTGAATTTGGTACTGCGATAATTAATGTCCCATTTTTCTTCAATATTCTCTTTATTTGCAAAATCCGTTCTTCCAAATTTGCCACATGTTCTAAAACATGCCACATTGTAATCACATCGAACGAACCAGCCAAAAAACCATCAATAGTACATTCATCATTTACTTCGATTCCATAATTTTCTCTTGCAAAGTGCTGTGCCTTCTTGCTGGGTTCTATCCCCTGAGTCGTCCAACCTCTTTTTTTAAACTCATTCAAAAACTCACCCGTAGCACAGCCTATATCCAGAATTGCATTTCCATCGGTATTTTTTTTAACCAATAGATATTTTCGATGATGTGTATATTTTCGTACTGTTTTATAAACTACATCAAATAAACTTTTATTATCATCGGAATGCGATATATAGTCTGGAGAATTATAATAATTGCCTATTTTGCCTATTTCCGGGCGAGAATTGGTTAAAAGAAGGCCACATAAGCTACATTTTTGAATTGTAAATTCTTCTCTGGTCAAAAAAAAATCTTTGGTTTTAAGAAAGTTTTGAAATTGTTTCGATCCACAAACTGGGCATTGTTCTATCTTTTCCATAAATGTTGTTTCACGTGAAACTAAATTATCTGCCTAAATAAACTATTAATACAGAAATATCTGCCGGGGATACTCCACTTATTCTGGAAGCTTGGCCAATTGTTCTAGGTTTTATTTTATTCAGTTTTTCTCTTGCTTCAAAAGAAAGAGATTTCATTTGTTGATAATTAAAATCATCTTTAAGCTCAATATCTTCAAATTTTGACAATTTATCTACAACAATCTGTTCTTTTTCGATGTATCCGCCATATTTTATTAATATTTCTACCTCTTCCAAATGTTCACTTTTAAAATCAGGCAAGTCTAATAAAAATCTATTTAACGAATCTAAATGATTTTTTAAACACATTAAGTTAACTTGTGGCCGTAGTATCAAATTGACAATCTTTGTTTTTTGTGTTATTAATGCGGTATTAATATCTTCTAAATAATTATTCACATCCTCTGGCTGTACACTCGTTTCTTTTACAAAACGAATTATCTTTTCAATATTTTGTTTCTTTTTTTCAACTTTTTCAAGACTCTCTTTTGAAGCTAATCCTAAGTTATAGCCAAGCGGGGTTAATCGAATATCAGCATTATCTTGTCTCAATAATATCCGATATTCAGCTCTCGATGTAAACATTCTATAAGGTTCATCAACCCCTTTTGTTATTAAATCATCTATTAATACGCCTATATAAGCTTCTGATCTTGATAAAATAAAATCTTTTTTACTATTTAGCTTATTATGTGCATTTATTCCAGCAATCAAACCCTGACCAGCAGCTTCTTCATATCCTGTAGTACCATTTATTTGACCAGCGAAAAATAAATTCTCAACTTTTTTAGTTTCCAAAGTAGGTTTTAATTGTATTGGTGGGAAATAATCATATTCTATTGCATATCCAGGCCTGAATATTTTTGCATTTTCAAATCCAGGAATATTTACCAAAGCTTTGTATTGAATATCTTCCGGCAAAGAAGATGAAAAACCGTTTAAATAATATTCAACCGTATTCCAGCCTTCTGGTTCAACAAATAATTGGTGTCTCGTTTTATCAGAGAATCTTACAATTTTATCTTCAATAGAAGGGCAATATCTTGGGCCAACCCCCTCTATCCTACCAGTAAACAGGGGTGAATCGGAAAAACCAGTTTTCAGTATATCATGAACTTTGTTATTTGTATAAGTAAGAAAACAACTTTTCTGCTTGTTTAACCGTGGTGTATCAGAAAAGGAAAATCTTTGGGGGTATTCATCTCCTTTTTGTTCTTCCATTTTTGAAAAATTAATGGTCCTTCCATCTATTCTTACAGGTGTTCCTGTTTTCATTCTTTTAAATTCAAAGCCCAATTTATTCAAACATTCTGTTAAACCGTATGAAGAAACATCTCCCATTCTTCCTCCACCAAAATGTTTTTTGCCAATATAAATTATTCCGTTTAGAAAAGTTCCACTTGTAAGTATTACAGATTTTGTCTCTATCTCTAATCCAATAGCTGTTTTTACAGAAGCAATTTTGCCATCAATGGTATTTATTTCTGTTACCATATCCTGCCAGAAATCTAAATTAGGCAAAGATTCCAGTATTTGCCGCCATTTATAAGAAAACAACCAACGGTCGTTTTGAGATCTTGGGCTCCACATTGCAGGTCCCTTCGATTTATTCAACATTCTAAACTGAATCATTGTATGGTCCGTTACTATTCCCGTAAAGCCCCCGAGTGCATCAATTTCTCTTACAATTTGCCCCTTTGCAACTCCACCGATAGCAGGATTACACGACATTTGTGCAATGGATTGCATATTTATCGTTATAAGCAAAACGGAAGAGCCAAGATTTGCTGCAGCTGCAGCTGCCTCACACCCTGCATGCCCTGCACCTATAACGATTACATCATATTTTTTAAACATACCTTACTCTCGTTTCACGTGGAACATCAAACATTCATCTTCCATCCTTCTCATTTCCATTTTATCCCGTTTTGTTTTATCCTTAAAGCCTAACAAATGCAAAATACCGTGAATCATAACCCTTTCCAACTCATCGTCAAATGGAATACTCAAATTTTCAGCATTTTCTTTTACTCTATAAATACTTATAAATATATCACCAGAAATTTTTTTATTTTCGTTATAGTTGAATGTAATAATATCTGTTAATGTATTATGTTTTAGGTAACTTATATTCTTCTCTAATAAATATTCATCACTACAAAAAATATAATTTATATCACCCGCTGTTATTCCATATTTCTGAATAACAGATTTTATCCAGCATTTTACATTATTTTTTCTTTTCAAAGAAAACGTAATATCTTCATAAAAAAAACTAATCATTTTAGAATTTTATATTATACTCATTAATTTTTCTTTTATAAAATGATTTAAACTCCGGTATTTGAGTTCTAATCTTTTCTACATCATTTTCTTTATATAGTAATTCTTTTGAGTATTTTGCTTTATTCTGTAAGTAAGTTACATCAGCCTCCCTTGATTCTCTTTTTGTATCTTTTTCTCTTTGATCCAATGCCTTTTCTGATTCCAACATCCTTGTTAAAATTTCTTTCTGGCGTTTTAACGTTTCATTGGAAATATTTTTGTTAACTAAGTCTTTTTCCGTTTTTCCCATTTGGTTCGTTAAGCTTTTAAAAGTTCCGTTACCACCTCCTTCATCCTTTTGCATTTCATCGCTTAATTCCTGTAGTTGTTTTCTTATCGCCTCCTGCTCTGCAGCCATCCTTGCAAATTGTTCACTGTTTGACCTTGAATTTTTACCTTCTTTTCCGTTTTTCATTAACGATTGTTTCATTTGCTCCATCTGTTGGTTTAACTGCTGCTGCATTTGTTTCATCGTTTTTAAAGATGGTTTCCCAGCTCCAGGTTTTGTACATTTACTTTTCCCTTTCCCTGAACTTTGCATATTCATCTGATTCTGCATTTGCTTCAGTGCTTCATTCAGTAATAATGCAAGATTATTTACCGAAGTCATTATATACTGTTGCTTTGTAGCAGCTATACTAGTATTTCTATCTTCTAAATATTGTAACGTTTGATCTTGAGATAAATTAATATTAGATAGTTCTTTAAGGATAAAAGGTTGAATCATAATTTGTCTTTTACTTAAAGCAGTTAATGAATCTCCAACCATTTTAAAATCATCATTTATGTTTTTTTGTTCCTGAATTATTTTAAGATAATTAGGATCATTCATCGAAATTTTATTCGTCTTTTTTATCAAGTTTTCCTGCTGAAACGAAACTTCTATACAATTTTCCAGTATTTCCCTTAAGGCTGACATGTCTTCTGAAAGACTTTCATCTTCCATTTCCGCCATTTGTTTTTCCAGTTCCTGGCTTAATTCATCCATTTTTTCAGCAGCTTCTTTCTGGGGTTTTGTTGCCTTCGTGTTATTATTTTTGTTAAGTTTTTCTAAACTTTCTTCTATTTTTTTATCTACTTCTTTTTTTATTTCGTCAGCCTTTTCTAAATCTAAATTTTGATCCTGTTCCTTACTCTTTTCCTGCAATTCTTTTAAATCCTTTGATATATCATCAGAATTTTTTTTAATTTCTTCTTGTTTATTTATAAGATCTGTGTCTTTTTCTTGTTTTTTGGTTTCTTCCATTAAACTTTTTTGTTCATCGCTTAATTTCTTAACCTTATCAATAGTTTCTTCAAACTTTTTTTCAAATTGCAATTGTTTAAATAATTCCAAATTTCTATCTAATTCTTTTTCTAGTTCTTTAGCAGACATTTTCATTTTATCGAGCATATCGTTTACCTGTTTCTTATTGGCTTCTTCCAATAACTTTTTCATATCTTCGATCTGCGCCTTCATTTCATCAGGTAGCACCTCTTGAAATAATCGCTCAAGCTCTTTCTTTTTCTGCAATATTTCGTCACTATCTGTATTATACTGTTCTTCTCTTAAGCTTTTTTCTATGTTCTCTTTATTGATTTTCTCTATCCTTTCCTGAATTTGTTTTTGTTTATCTAATAAATTGCTCAATTGTTTTTTGTCCTGCCATGATAAGGTTTTTTTATCATATAACTTTTTTGTCAACTCGCTTATTTTCTGTTGTAATAATTTTGATTCTTCTATAGCTTTCTGAATATCATTTTGTATTTCCGTGTTACTTTTTTCTGTAGCCTTTTCCATTTCTTCTACAGAAGGTAATTTATAGGTCATTTTATTACTTTTTGTTTTCTTTTTTCCATTTACAGCATCATTATCTGAAACCTCAAAATAATATGTAATTTCATCTCCAGGTTGAATATTTAATTTTGACCAATCCACAGAATAGAAAAAATGTTGTTGTATTTTATCCTTTTCAATTAATAAAGTATCTAAATCATATTTATTTTTATCATCTTTTTTATAATAAAATATAAGATTGCTAAAACCATAATCATCTTTTATTGTACCATTAAAGTATAACCGATTATCATAAACAGAATCTCTAATTTCCTGTACATTTATCAAAGGATAAGCGTCTGGGATAACAATTACATTAAAAAAAAGTGAATCATTATTATTTATGAATTGATTAAGCGAATGTATAGAATACCTGCAACTCTTGCGAAATAACCTTGAGTAACCAAAAGTGTTGTCTTTTCCAGAATTCAGCGAAACCCGATTGCCATCAAAACTTAATCTTAACTGGCGGGTATCTTTTGTAAAAAATTTCCAGTTAACCAATGTTCCTTCCGGAATTTGTAAATCACCATTATTATAAACCCTTTCATTTACTTTTTTTATGTAAGCCGGATATACTAAGTTCTCTTCAAAACTCAATATTACAGGTTTTGGAAAAACTCTCAGTAAATAATCCCCGGATGTAAAACCATCTGCTAAAAGTTTAAAATCTATATCTTTCTGTACATTTTTAAAATCATAATGAAAATTTACAGTGTTGTCTTTTCCCGTTTTATAAACGGATCCATCAATTACAATAGATACTTCAGCCGGTATTTCCTCCCCCTTCAGATGTATTTTTAAATGAAAATCTTCCTGCTGAACAGCCTGAAGTGTATTATTTAATATCTCAACAGTAAAAGGAACCTTTTTTTCATACGGCTTATTGAAATGTATAATCCGGTTAGTCGGTTCTATAATCACTGCCGGAAAGGCTATTAATAAACAAAAAATGATGATCAGGGGCAAAATTGCATATTTCAGATATTTTTTGTTCTTCTTAAAATCAATGGCATTTAAAAAAGGAAATGGACGAATTCTTTCTATTTTCTGATTTATTCCAGCTTCAATCAGCTCTCTGCTTTCCGGCATATTTTCAGCAAGTTCATGCAGTTCAAGCGTATTTATAAGAACATCTTTAACTTCATTAAAATGATTTCCAATGATTGTTGCTGCCTGATCATGGGTAATGGTTTTTCCAATTTTTAATAACTTAAAAAATGGAAACAGGATAAATTTAACTATAAAAACAGAAATAATTAATAAAAAAGTATAAAAAAGTATTGTTCTGGCAGCAATTCCCAACCAACCATAATATTCTAACAGAACTATCAGCAAATATAAAATCAGCAGGGTGGAAGTAGAATAAATCGCGCCACGTAGTATTTGATTCTTATAATACTTTCGTATGAACTGATCTAACTTCTGTATTAACAGCCGGTAATTATCATTCTTTTCCAAGCTCAAAACGTTTTAATTTTCATTACTTTTGATTCCATCTAACCAAACCAGCAAAAGTACTCATAAATTGGTTTTTAAAGCTCAAATTTGGAAAATGAATCATGTCTCCAATTTCCCACATAAATTGAAGCTGATTTTATTATTACTTCTTGGGTTTAGCTGCCATGTGATGCCTCAAAATGCTTTGCGGGAATACAACCATTGGTTAGCCCCTAAAGTGAAACACGGTTCGGAAAACTATGATTCATTTTTAAACAAATATGATGTAAGTTTCTACAAAATTGATCTTTCCATGGAACGGTTTAATATCAACCTCTCCGGAAACACCACCATTTTGGCCAAAGTTACCTCTGCGGTTTTGGATACTTTTTGCTTTGAATTATCCTCTATAATAAGCATAGATTCGGTTTTATTTAATCAAAATGCATTTGTTTTCACAAGAAATGACGATTTCGTAATGATTGCATTGGATTTGCAACCTAAAAGTGGTGATCTAATCTCTGTTCAGGTTTTTTACCACGGAACACCTCCTTCTTCCGACGGATTTTGGGGCATTAAAAATGCTTATACCTACGACACGCAAATTACCTGGACTTTATCAGAACCTTTTGCTGCCAAATATTGGTTCCCATGCAAACAAGTGCTGGAAGATAAAGCTGATTCGGCTTATATTTTTATTACGACGGACTCAACCAGCAAAGTTGCTTCCAACGGTTTGCTTTGCAATGTTAAAAAACTTTCCAATAATAAGGTAAAATACGAATGGAAAACCCATATTCCTATTGCTTATTACCTTATATGTGTTTCTGTTTGCAATTACCAGGAATATAATTTCTATGTAAAGCCAGAAAATTACCATGATTCTATTTTTGTTCAGAATTTCATTTTAAAAACACCCAATTATCTTTTGAATAATAAAGAAACCATTGACCGGCTTCACGATTATCTGAACTTATTCTCCAATTTATACGGTTTATATCCCTTTAACAAAGAAAAATACGGCACCTGTATCACTGCTCAGACCGGCGGAATGGAACATCAAACCATGACTTCGCTTCAAAACCATAATTTTGCTCTTTCTGTTCACGAACTAAGCCATCAATGGTTTGGAGATAATGTTACCTGCGGCACATGGAATGATATTTGGCTCAATGAAGGTTTTGCCACTTACTCCGAATACCTTTCATATCAATATCTAAACAATCCACCAGTAACTATTGATGTATGGCTTGCCGAAAAACAGCGGACTGTACTTACCGAAACAGATGGCAGCGTTTATATCCCTATTACAGAAAAGCTCACCGAAGATAGAATTTTCAATGGAAGACTATCTTATACGAAAGGCGGACTTATTCTACATCAACTACGGGCAGAAATAAACGATGACAGCATCTTTTTTGCCATATTCAGGGCGTATCAGGAGAAATTTGGAGGCAGAACGGCTATAAGCAATGACTTCATTAACATTGTAGATAGTTTAACCGGAAAAAATTTCGCCTTTTTCTTCAATCAATGGCTTTATGGCGAAGGGTATCCTGAATTTACAATAATATGGAATCAACAAAATGATTCATTGTTTATTAAATCGTGGCAAAATGGCTCTTCTCCTACTACTTCTCTATTTGAAATGTCTTTAGATTTTACTATTCATTATATTGATGGAGATACTACTTTACGATTGCAGCAATCTGAAAATTATAATTCATTTGCTATTCCGGTAAATAGGATTGTTTCTTCGATTGAGTTGGATAAAGAGAACTTTTTTATGAAAAAAATCATCAGTATTAAAAAAATTAACCAGGCTAACAATAATTCTGAGGGTTTTTTAATTTTTCCCAATCCTGCCGAATCGGAAGTTTCATTATATTTTTTTAATCCTATAACTGAAAATGTATCTCTTAAAATAAGAGATATAAATGGCAGGCTTATTTCTATATCTGGAATTACAAAAAATTTCCAGTATATTGATATTTCATACCTTAAAAAGGGAATTTATTTCTTTACTATTATTAAAAACGGACTAACTTCAACGCAAAAGGTGATTAAAACCCTCTGAGCTTTTTCTTACTTTTGCAGCTAAATTTACAAAGATGAATAAAAGAGTTCGTGTGCGCTTTGCACCAAGTCCTACGGGTCCATTGCACATTGGCGGTATAAGAACTGCCTTGTATAATTACCTTTTTGCTAAAAAACATAATGGTGATTTTATTTTAAGGATAGAAGACACTGATCAGAACCGTTATGTTCCTGGTGCAGAGGATTATATTATTGATTCGCTAAGATGGTGTGGATTGCAATACAACGAAGGTGTAGGTATAGGTGGACCTCATGCTCCTTATCGCCAATCGGAACGTAAACATTTGTATAAACAATATGCCGATGCACTGGTAGAAAAAGGGTTTGCTTATTATGCTTTTGATACTCCGGATGAGTTGGAGAATATTCGTAAACAATTGGAGGCTCAAAAGATAACGTTTCAGTATAATCCGGCTACCCGCAGTAGTATGAAGAATTCAATTACGCTTAATGAGGCAGAAGTTAAGCGTCTTTTGCTTGCTGATACGCCCTATGTTATCCGGATTAAGATACCGGAACATGAAGAAATAATTGTTAATGATATAATTCGTGGTGAAGTGCGGGTGCATTCTTCTCTGATGGATGATAAAGTACTTTATAAGAGTGATGGAATGCCTACTTATCATCTTGCTAACGTGGTGGATGATTATCTTATGGAAATATCACATGTCATCCGCGGCGAGGAATGGCTCCCTTCTGCCCCTCTTCATGTGCTTTTATACCGTTATTTTGGCTGGGAATCTTCCATGCCACAGTTTGCACACCTCCCTCTGCTGCTAAAACCCGAAGGCAATGGCAAGCTTAGCAAACGTGATGGCGATCGCCTGGGTTTTCCCGTTTTCCCACTACAATGGACGGATCCAAAATCAGGAGAAATATCCTCAGGATACCGCGAATCGGGCTATTTTCCCGAAGCTTTCATTAATATGCTTTCATTACTTGGCTGGCATCCGGAAACAGAACAGGAAATATTCACCATCGAAGAGCTTATCCAGGTTTTTTCGCTCGAAAGAGCAAGCAAATCAGGTGCAAAATTTGACCCCGAAAAGGCAAAATGGTTCAACCACCAATATCTTATTACCAAAAGCAACGCTGAATTAGCCATTTGCCTTAAATCTATCCTTATAAAAAAGGATATCCACGTTGATGATGATAAAATAGAAAAGATTTGTGGGCTGATTAAAGAACGCGCCAACCTTATCTCCGACTTGTGGAACCAGAGTGATTATTTCTTTGTTGCCCCTGATACTTACGACGAGAAGACGATTAAAAAATACTGGAAAGAAAATACTCCTTCACTTCTTAACGAACTGAAAAGCCTTCTTCTATCGCTTGATGATTTTAAAAAGGAAACCATAGAAACCGCTATTCATCGCTATATTGAAGAAAATGGTTTAAGCATGGGGCAGGTAATGAACTCCTGGAGGCTTACTTTGGTAGGAACTGCCAAAGGACCTGGTATGGCTGATATTGCTTCAATACTTGGCAGGGAAGAAGTACTTGCAAGGATGAATAAAGCGTTGATTGAGCTTAAATAAATCATTTCGTTCATTACATCTATTATTTACATAAGCAAAATCACTGCATAAAATTTCATTAAAAAAGCCTATATGCTATTATAGGCTTTTATTTTTTTCGGTATAAACATTTAATCGCTCGATATTATAGTTTTAATCGCAGTATAAATTATATATTTTTTTTATATTTAATTCTGTATTAATATTATTTATAGCTTGTAAAACGGGATTTAAAAAATGCCAGTAAAAACTTATACCATCAGCTTTTTCGCTCGTACATTGATATAACAAAATTTTTCTGCTTGCTATGTCAAACAGAACAAGATGAACAATAACAAGTTCATTTACTTTGCTCATGTAATCAACAAAAGTAATAATTCCAATTCCCCTTTTCGATTCGCTTTTTAAATTTTTAATAACATTCCTTATTGTATCAAGATTTATTCCATTTCCATCGGTAGCATGATATTGCGAGGTAACATTTATTTTTTTATTCCTTTCTTTTATTCCCGACAAATCTTGTATAATGCTTCCCGGAAAGATATTTCCGTATTCATTTATGATAAGCTGATTTTTAAAATGCTCGTCTGTCTGAACAAATTTGTTAAATTGCTCGGTATAGTTATTAGTTGAAAAATATTGCTTTAAAGTTATATTTTCAAAATCGAGTTTTGTAAATGTATAATCAATTCCATACCATATAAATAGGCTTTTATATTTTACTATTTGCCTTTTTAAATTATCAGAAAAAAAACTAAACATATCACATATTTGAAATGTAGAATCAGATACATTAGGGGGATCGAAAACCACTTTTTTTACTTTATTAACCGGAATAATATTGGGTGTTGTTTCACCATTTAAAACATAAGTAATGATTTTTGTATCATTATTTATTATCCGACAATCAATGGTGTTTTCCTTCTTTCCCTTTCCTGTTATTATTTTATCAATCTGTGAAAAAGCCTCTGTTGAAAAAAAGGAAATAAATAAAAGCATAAATAATGCGAGCTCTAAGTTCTTATAATTTAAACGCAATTTTTTCATAATTTAAAAACTTAATTGTCTTATTATTCATTTGTTATTGTTTCTTTGCCTTCTTCTTCCGGTTCATCGCCCTTGCTCCAGCCGCCAATATAGCGGGCATTCTGATAACCAAGATAAAAATCAGGATTTTCCTCTTCATACATGGCTATAAGCGGATCTAATTTTTCTGTAAAAATAGCATTCGATAAGGCAAATAATCCATCCAGTTTTTCTGTCGAATTTTTTATTTCGGTGCGTGCTTCTTGGGGTGCTGTTATTACGCTATAAAATTCTTCGGTAGCAACTCTTTGTTTTTCCAGCATTTCTGGCTTTATCTTATATTCTAATAAAGCTCCAGCCAAAGGATTAACAATTTCATAAACCTTTTTACAGCGGTTGTAGCACTCCTGGTCACTTCCTTCTCCCAAGTCGCTTATCGAAAAATTTACACTTGCCTTTAACCCATCATTTTTAGCAAAGGCTGCATACGCTTTAGTTCCGGAACACAACGGAAAAGTTGCATCAATCATCGTTTTCTTTTTCTGTTTTTTGTCCTCGGTAACTACATTTGTACTGTTTTGCTGATTCTTACTTTCTTCATTTATCTCAGATTCAAGATCTGATAGTTCAGTTTTCGCAGCCATAAGTGGCTTTGAATCATTCCATACGTCCAGGTATGTAGCTAAATATTTCAGCACAACCCTGATCATGTTCAATTTTTTGATGTAATATCTTTTCATGGCACATAATTTTTATACAAATATATAACATATTATATGATTTTTTACAATTTTATTCATTTTTATAAAATCTTTTTACAAAAATTTATTTTCTGCATTATAAAATAAGTAAGCAAGCTCTGTTTTAAACATTTTATCTCTCGATAATTATTAAAAATATATTATAATATATTTATAATATGGATATTAAAAAATACAATGTTATGATGTTTTTGATTTTTGAAAACAATTTTATGAAAAGAGTTTAATAATGCCATTATTCCATTAATAAACAGTTAATCCATAAAATGTTACTTGTTTAAAATAGCTTAAAACAGTTTATGAAAGTCTATATATTAGTTATATATATTCATTTTGATAAATAAAATATTAAAAATATGTTTTTTCTGTTAAAAAATAGACTTTATTTATCAAAAAATATGTTTTTTATGTTAAAAAAGATGTTTTATGCATTGTGAAAGATATTTTCTGTTGTCAACATGGCATCTTTTGTATTGTAAAATACATTTAACACTGTTAATCTGGCATCTCTTGTAATGTAAAATACATCTATTATATTCAAAAATGAGTTTTTTATGTTTTAAAATGAGTTTTCTTCTTCTATTCTTCCGTTGGTTCTGGTTTTATCTTTATACCGTCGTAACTTTTTTCTATTCCGTTTTTATAGCTGATTACCAAAAATGGTGTTCCATCATAATTAAATGTTATCCAATCGCCATCTTTGCGACCCATGATGAATTTTCCTTCATCTTTGCGGTTTCCATTATCCCAATACCAGGTATGCCTTCCATTAGGATTATCATCAATATAGTTTCCTTCAAAGCTCTGTTTACCATCCGGATAATATGATTTCCATTCTCCGTTTCGCATACCTCCGCGGTAGGTTCCTTCCTCCCATCGGTCACCTGTATGGTACGTCCACTTGCCTTCTTCCAATCCGGCTATATACTCTCCCTGGCATATGATCTTGCTCTGTTCGTCATACTCTGTCATTATACCTTCCGAAAGCCCGTTAAGGAAGTTCTCTTCGCGTTTCAGGCTACCATCCGGGTAATTCCATTTCCATAATCCATCGGGTTTGCCGTTTTTGTTATATTTTCCCGATTGTTCCACCTGACCATTGTTGTGATAAAACTTCCATTCCCCTACCCTTTTGTCTTTATCATACGTTCCTTCAGATTTTAACTGACCATCTTTATAAAAATCTTTCCATGGTCCGTTTTTAATGCCTTCTTCATCAATAATTCCTTGCGAAATTATTTTTCCTCCCTCAAACATATAACCTGCCGTTACTTTTCCATCTTCCGAAAATTCGCGCCGAACGCCTTCCGGAACATTTTTCCGGTAACTTGCTATGGTTTTTGGCTTTCCACTGGGATAATAATCTGTCTTTACTTCTAATTTAATTACTTCTTTGGCTTCTTCCTGACGGATATCATCAATATATTTAACTACTTCTGTAAGGTTTCCATCCTGTGAATATTGTTTAAAATAGCCGTTCTTTTTATTATCTTTATAAGTGATTTCCCATTTTACATTTCCGTTTTCATAAAAATCTTTCCATACGCCTTGTTTCCAACCATTTTTATTGCTGCGATTTATTCTTTCATAATTGGTTACAAAACCCCTTTTATATTCATAAAGTGCGATGATATTTCCGATAGTATCATATTCCCGCGCAATCCCACTCTCCAGTCCATTCTCAAAATTAACGGCTTTTTTAATTCTCCCATTAGGATAATAAATGCGTGTTATTCCTTGCTTTACATCATTTATAAAATTTTCTTCCGTTATTTCCTGCTCACGGTAGGTTTTCTTTATTCCATTCTTTTTATCATTTTTATAATTTATCTCTATCAGAAGTTTGCCAGTTTCATCACAAAATTTCCATGTACTGTCGAGCAGATAGTTTTTACGGTTTCCTTCCGATTTTAATGTACCATTCTCATTGTAATTTTTCCAGTATCCATCGGGTTTACCATCTCGTATATTGCCTTCGCTTTGTTTTTTACCGTTTTTATAATAAAAAACATTGTATCCGTTAGGATTAGTTGTTTGCTGTCCAAAAGCAAATACATCAATTGCAATAAAAAATATAACTGTAAGAATATAACTTATTACCTTACATTTTGATTTACGGTACATAACGATATTTAATTTTTAATTTCAAATGTCGGATATTTAATCATCACTTCTTCATTTTTAACTCTTATTTCTCACTTTATAATATTTGCCTTTTTAGATATATCAAGCATCCGCTGAATGGGTATTCTCGCCTTATTCATTAACTCTTCATTCATTAAAATTTCAGGAGTTTCATTTTTCAGTGCAAGATATAATTTTTCCATGGTATTCATTTTCATGTAAGGACAATCATTACAAGCACAAGTTTCATCTTTCGGCACCAAAATAAACTCTTTTTCCGGCGAAGCTTTTTTCATCTGGTGAATAATCCCGGTTTCTGTAGCGACAATAAACTGTTTAGCCTCATTTTTCATAGTATAATTTAATAAAGCGGTAGTTGAACCAATAAAATCTGCTAACACAAGTATTTGCGCTTTACATTCAGGATGAGCAATTAATTTTGCATCTGGATTTTCTGCTTTTAACTGTATCACTTTTTCAGTTGATAAAATATCATGTACCTCACAACTCCCGTTCCAAAGCACCATATTTCTGCCAGTTAAATTATTAATATATCCACCTAAGTTTTTATCTGGTGCAAATATCAATTGCTGATCAACAGGAAACGATTCCACTATCTTTATTGCGTTGCTCGATGTACAAATTACATCCGACAAAGTCTTTACTGCTGATGAACAGTTGATGTAGGATATTACCTTATGTCCTGGATAATTATTAATAAATTGTTGTAAATCTTCTGCCTGACAACTATCTGCCAGCGAACAGCCTGCATTTAAATCAGGCATTATTACCTTTTTTGTCGGGTTTAAAATTTTTGCTGTCTCCGCCATAAAGTGTACTCCCGCAAATAAAATTATATTTGCATCCGTTTCCACAGCATTTTGTGAAAGTTGCAAACTATCACCTATATAATCAGCTAAGTCTTGTATTTCTGGAACTTGATAATAATGCGCCAGAATTACAGCGTTTTTTTCTTCTTTCAGTCGAAGTATTTTATCTCTGAGATTGTTTTTCATAAATAATATATATCATTATAAAAGTTTATTATTATTATATATTCTGTTAGTAACGTTGGTAACTTTTTTTAAAATTATTTTGAAATAAACTTTTTCTATTTTCATCAACGGGTTATTAACAGCTATTTTTTTAATAAATTTTTGATTAAATGGTTATTGTATGTTATTAACAATGTAATTTAACGATTGTTATTGTTGAAAAATTATTTTTAAAGTAGTGTTTTAAATTGTTGAATACTCCTGTTTTAATAATGATAAGTAATGATAACAATGGTATTTTAAATAAAGATAGACAAATAAAGTATAAAACGTAATACTTTTTAGAAATTTGTAACAAAATTACACAGATATACACAAAATATTGTTAATAAAATTAAAAGGTTGAAAATAAAAAAGGTAAACGGAAAGTGGATATATAAAAATGTTTATAAAAACATTTAAACTCATAATTATAAATAAGTAGCTTAAATTTGATTTAAATTTGTGAGATTTTTAGTTATTAACAATGGATGAAAAAATGAATGTTTTAGCAATAGGTAGTGATCATGCCGGATTTATACTTAAAGAATTTCTTATTGAAAAACTTAAAAATAAAGGGTTTATAGTAATAGATAAAGGCACATTTTCAATGGAAAGTGTAGATTATCCGGATTTTGCACATAAAGTTGCTTTCGCAGTGGATAATGGAGAAGTGAATAAAGCCATACTTATCTGCGGAAGTGGTAATGGAGTAAATATTACGGCAAATAAATACAAAAACGTACGCAGTGCTCTTTGTTGGAACGAAAAAATTGCCGAACTTGCTAGGCTGCATAATGATGCAAATATTATTGCCCTCCCTGCCCGGTTTATAAGTAATTTATCAGGGTGGAATATAGTAGAAAAGTTTTTAAATACAGCTTTTGAAGGAGGAAGACATACGAGAAGGGTGGAAAAAATTAATCAAATATTAAGATAAACAATGGCAGAATTGTACGAAAAATTTTTAAAAGAAGCTGAAGAAAAAGCTTTTGATAGTAACCACCGAAAAAAGCTTGATTTTAATATTTCAAAATATGATTTGGCGGTCGTAAATGGGAAAAAACAATATAGTAATTTAGAAACTGCTAAAAAAAGAGCGGCACATATAAAACATAAAGTAATTAATGAACTGGATAAGTATTTAATAGAATTCGAACTGAATTTTGAGAAAAGAGGCGGAAAGGTAATTTGGGCAATCGATGCAGAAGATGCAGTAAAAGAGATTTTATTCATCATGAAACGTCATCATGCGAAACATGTGGTAAAATCAAAGTCAATGATAAGTGAAGAACTTGAATTGAATGAAAATCTTGAAAAAAATAAAATAGAATCCCTTGAAACCGATTTAGGAGAATTTATCGTGCAGATAGCCGGTGAAAAACCTTACCATTTACTTACTCCAGCTATGCATAAATCAAAAGAGGATATAGCAGAATTATTTCATAAAAAATACGGGTTAAATCCTCAAAGTAAACCGGAAGAAATTACTGTATTTGTAAGACAATTATTGCGGGAAAAATTTTATACATCGGATATAGGAATCACTGGAGGCAACTTTATCATTGCTGATATAGGTGCGGTTGCATTGACCGAAAATGAAGGAAACGGAGTGATGTCCATTGCTTTTCCAAAAGTGCATATCGTAGTTACTGGAATAGAAAAAGTGATACCTTCAATTAAAGACCTTAGTCTTTTTTGGCCACTGCTTTCCACGCATGGTACGGGGCAAAAACTTACAGTGTATAATTCCATTATAAGCGGACCAAAACAGGATGAAGAATCAGATGGTCCCGAAAGCATGTATGTTATTTTACTTGATAATAACCGTTCAGAAGTTCTTTCTCATATAAAACAGCGCAGAGCAATGTCGTGTATCCGTTGCGGAGCCTGCGTTAATGCATGTCCTATTTACCGGAGTATAGGTGGATATGTTTATAATACTACTTACAGCGGCCCAATAGGATCAGTAATTTCACCACACCTCAGAGGTATGGACGATTATAAACATTTAAGTTTTGCTTCCTCGCTTTGTGGCAGATGCACCGAAGTATGTCCAATGAAAATTAATCTCCACGAATTACTTTTATATAATCGCGACCTTTCTGTGAAACAACATTACAACAAAACTTCAGAAAAAATCTTGATGTTTGGTATGAAAAAAGTATTGTTAAGTAGAAAATTGATGAATACCGGAGCAGGTGTTAAAAACAAACTATTTACCCGTTTTTTTGCAAAAACATGGGGTCGAAGAAGATCATTGCCCATTTTTCCTCCAAAAAATTTTAATCAGCTCTGGATGGAAAAGAAAAGCAATTAATATTTGTCAAGAATTGTTTCTATAGAAGATAAGTAGCTTCCACCGAACAAATTTACATGAACAAGCAAGGGATACAGATTACAAATATCCATTCTTTGTTTCCAACCTTTTTCTAAGGGATATACAGAATTGTAGGATTCGTAAAAAACAGGAGAAAACCCTCCAAACAGAAGGCTCATTGCTAAATCCATTTCCCGATGCCCGAAATAAATTGCCGGATCAAAAATACAAGCTTTCCCCTTGGAATCTACCATAAAATTACCATTCCACAAATCTCCATGCAATAGTGCCGGTGGTTCAATAGGAAATATTTCATGTAGTTTATTATATAATCGTTCGAACTTATTAGCTATTTTTTTAGGTACATTATCATTTTTTAGTGCAAGTTGTAACTGAAAATCCAACCTTTCAGTTATAAAAAAATCTATCCAGTTATCATGTTTATTATTTTTTTGAACCAATGAACCAATGTAATTACTGTTATCAAGCCCAAAATGAGAATCAGAAACCCGGTGAAGGCAAGCTAAGGCAATTCCAAAATCATCCCAAAAGTTTTTAACCCTTTCAACCGATTCAATAAATTCAAGTAAAAGAAAAGAATGATCCCATGTATTACTTTGAAAAATAACTTGCGGAACTGTTATTATTCCTGTTTCATTTAATTGGGTTAATCCTTTTGCTTCTGATGCAAACATTTCAGGATAACGATTTACGGAATTCCATTTAAGAAAATATTTTTTATAATTGGTTTGGAAGCAAACGGCTTCGTTAATACAACCTCCCTGTAAACTATAGCTTCCGATAAAAGAAATAGAAGGACTAATATTTTTTTTAAAAAAGACAAGAATCTTTTCTTCTATTGCATGGGGTACCATTCTCAGAATATTGAATACATTTTTCCGGTTTGGGGTTTATTAATTAATTTATCAAATCCGATAAGGAAGGGTATCGCAATAAGAAAGGGTACAACAACTGAAAACTGACGTAAAAAATTAAGAAGCTTATTAATTTGATGAACCCAATTAGTAATTGCAACGGAAATATTATTCAGAAATGAAAAGTTCAGCACAATATCACGGAATTCAAATGTCCTGAAATCGAAGAGAATGAAAAAAATGCAGCCGACAAAAAGGAATAGGGATAAAAATATCCATTTCAGTATGTCTGATAAGTGTTTTGTTTCTATTTTTTCCGTTACGGGAAGCTGATGAATTTTTTCCATAAGAGAAACTGTAAAATCCATCGAAGGAGATTCATTTATTTTATTTTCACAAACTTTCCGGATCAAAGGGTCCTTGATAAATTCCTGTTTTTTCATAGTTCTGTTATTAATATACTGTCATTTTATTTTGTGTAATTTCACAAATACTATCATATAGCTTTTTTCGTATCCTGTGAAGTTTCACTTTAACATTTGAAGAACTTAATCCTGTAATTTCGGCAATTTCTTCAATAGTATTGTTGTTTTTATAAAATAGAGTAAGCAGCAGACTTTCATTGTCCGGAAGTTCATTTATTGCCCTATTCATAAATTTGAATTGTTCGTCATCAGATAAATAATCAACATTAATACTGATTTCATCCTCGGTAAAATTGTTGATAATAGTATCGTCCAGCACAGTCCATTCCAATGCTTTTTTCCGGGTTTTTGAAATGGCTGTATTGTACACGATGCGGTATAGCCATGTAGCAAATTTTGCTTCTCCTTTAAAAGATGACAAAGAACGGAAAATTTTTAAAAATGAATCCTGAGAAATTTCTTCGGCATCCTCACGGTTTTTCACAATTTTATATGCGATAGTAAAAACCAAATCTTTGTGTTTTTCTATCAGATAAGCAAAAGAAGAAACATCACCATTAACAACTTTGCTTATATAAAAATTGTCGTCTTCGTACTTCATCCGGATTATTAGACGCACAAATGGAAAATGGGTTACAAGGTAATAAAATTTTTCCAAAATGTAACCTTGTGATATAATCTGCGTCAATAAAAGCAGGAAGACAAATATTAACTTATTAAATTATCAATTATGGAAGGGTTTTTAATAACAACAGCATTTTTTGTAACGGTTTATGGAATAGTACGTTTAGCTATTAGAAGAAAGGAAAGAATGGCTGCAATTGAAAAAGGGTTGAATCCGATGGAATGGGAGAAAAAAGAAAATCCTACGTTGGCTGCCTTAAAATTAGGTTTAGTGCTCATTGGCATCGGAACCGGCGTGTTAATCGGCAGTATTCTTGTGGAAACAACTACAATTAACCCCGATCAAGCTTTTTTTTCTATGATTTGCCTGGGAGGTGGCATTGCCTTGGTTCTTAATTATGTACTTGGGAAAAAAATTATGACAGAGCAGCAGAAGAATCAAGAAAATCAAAATGTTCAATAATCTTGTATAAAGGACCTTCGCGCCTGAGAATGCTTTCGTAAAGAGTAAAACTATTTACGAAGGCATCCTGCAAACAGACTGTTTTATATTTTTCTAAGGTTTGCTGAAACAGCTTTTTATCGGTAATGTAACGGATTCTGCCAATGGTAAGGTGGGGAACAAAATTTTGCCTGTCGGTTTCATAACCGATGTTTTGCAATTCTTCCGCGATATTCCAGAATAATTTTTGCAACAAAGGATTTTCGTCAATTCCAAACCATATAACTTTAGGCTGGTACGAACTGCCGAAAATACCTGTTCGGTTTATTTTTAAGATAAAAGAAGAATTTTTTGCCACAACATTCATAAAAATTTTGCAAATAGCCGGAATTTTCTGTTCGTCTGTTTCACCAAAGAATTTCAGGGTGATGTGAATGTTTTCTCTTTCTACAAATTTAATATTGTCGTGACGAAAGTCTCTTATAAGTTGATCGTAAATACTTAAAAATTGCTGGGAAGGATGAATTTTTATAGCTGCGAAGAGACGTTTCATAAATGGGTATTAAGTTGTTAATTATTAGGTTACTTGAAGTTGTTATTATTATTTTGCCGAAAATAAAAATTGTTTATTTTTGCAGTCTGTTTGATTTTTGAGAAACGAAGATAAAAAGGATCCCCAATCTTAAATCAAAAATCTGCAATTTTCTTGGGGTATTAGCTCAGTTGGCTAGAGCGTTTGACTGGCAGTCAAGAGGTCAGGGGTTCGACTCCCCTATACTCCACAATTTTTAATGAATGCCACTCGTAAATTAACAGTTTATAGATGGCTTTTTCGCAGCCTCCAACAGTTTAATGGCTTTTAGGAGATCGGGGTTTTGAAGCACAATTAATAACTATTGTACTTATTTTACATTTTTTTTATTTATGTTTAGATAGTTGTGTAATTAGTTGAATGTAAACCGTTTGAAATTTATTAAAAAATCTGCTTACAGACATTTATGAACGAAAGTTAGTATTTGCTTTCAATCCATTGGCAAATATCTTCTTTGGTTGCATCAATATCGAATACATGGTGGGGCTGCAGATAAAACAACTTCTTATTTGCTTTGAAAAGGTGCTCCCCACCCCCGGTTATATTAAGCATTACAATAGCATCTTCTTCTATCTTAAGCTCTTTTATATTCTTCATCAGTGAAGCCGTAGCTACTGCTGCTGCCGGGTGAATATCTATTCCTTCGGTTTTGGCAAACAACTTAGCTGCAATGGTTGTTTCCCTGTTGGTAATGGCAATAACATCTCCATTGGTATCTTTTAGTGCATCAAACAATCCCCCGGTAACTCCGTAAGGTGGTTTACGGTTCGAAAGCACTTTTGCCTTTATTTTCCGGATCTGTTTTCGGGCAATGCTATCTTCCATCGGAAGAATATTTCTCGAATCAGCTTTCCAAGCTTCGTAAATGGGTACAAACGGAAGGTTTTGTGAAACCATCAGTTTCATCTTCTTGTTTCCGAAACGTCCATCGCCTATCAGCCGCTGGTTGGCTTCCCATGCGGCAATACCTCCAGTTCCGCTTCCTACTGCTTGGAAATAATAATCCGGGATTTGACCTATGTGTGTAACCGCCGATAACACTGTGGTAGCCATTCCGTCGCGGCGAGCCACATTTTTTGCCCCGCCTTCAGGCAAAAATTTTGTGTGTGCACACACAAGGTTGGATAAGTTAATGGCATCGAAGTAATCGCTGCCACTACGGGTAACTATTAGTTTTACACATTCGCTTACCGGCTCGTCGAACCACATGGCATCCAGAGAATCTTGGGGCATGCAAAGTAAAAGTGGTATTTGATTGTCTGAACAAACCTTTGCGAAAGCCCTTGCGGTATTTCCTGCCGAGGCTACCACCAAGATTTTATCATTATTTGAATTCAAGCGGGCACATACGGAGTAAGCTTCCGTTTCTTTAAAAGAACAGGTCTTCATTAATGCACCCATTTCAGGCCAATATCCGCTGAAAGTGATATATAAATTATTTAATCCCAACGAATTTGCAAGCCCTATGCTTTTATAGGTAACCGGAGCACACGATCCGTTCAGTATCCTGTTCACTGGAAGCCAGTCGGCAAATTTGTATAAACCAGAAAATTCGTTTACCGTGTTTAATTGTTTCTTTTGATAATTTGTTCTGATGAGTGAAGGTTTTTCTTCCTTTTCTGCATCCAGACACCAACCTGCATCTTCAAATTCTTTACCACTAAGTACAGATTGCAGGGTGTATAGTGTTTTAGTAAAATGTTCTGACATAACTTTCCTTATAAGTCAAAGATTTGACTATTGAATAATCCGGCAGTAAAACTAAAAAAACAGGGTGAATTTTTTAACAAATTATTCTACTGTTACCGATTTTGCAAGATTCCTCGGCTGATCTACATTGTTACCGCGCATTACAGCAATATGATAAGCCAAAAGCTGAAGCGGAATGGTTGCCAGTAATGGAACCAGCATTTCTTCTGTTTCTGGGATTTCGATAGAATAGTCTACAAGGTTTTTTACCTGAGTATCGCCCTCGGTAACGATGGCAATGATTATCCCTTTTCTTGCTTTTATTTCTTCTATATTCGAAACCACCTTTTCGTAAATACCATGTTTAGTTGCAATTACAACAACAGGCATATTTTTATCAATCAAAGCGATAGGACCATGTTTCATTTCAGCAGCAGGATAGCCCTCGGCGTGAATATAAGAGATTTCCTTGAGTTTAAGTGCGCCCTCCAGTGCTACCGGGAAATTATAACCACGTCCCAGGTAAAGAGCATTAGTGGAATCTTTAAGGATTTTCGAAAGTTCAACAATCTGGTCATTTACCAATAGCGTTTTTTCCACCTTTTGGGGAATGTTTTCCAATTCGTTGATGAGCTGCTGAAAGTGGGAGCGGGAAATGGTTCCGCTTTTGTGTGCAATGGATAAAGCCATGAGGGTAAGTACGGTTACTTGTGCAGTAAAAGCTTTGGTAGAAGCAACTCCGATTTCCGGTCCTGCATGGGTATAACTGCCTGCATGCGTTGCACGGGCAATAGAAGATCCCACTACATTGCATATACCTATAATGGTAGCTCCTTTGGATTTGGCAAGTTCAATAGCAGCCAGGGTATCAGCGGTTTCTCCCGATTGTGATATGGCAATCACCACATCTTTTTCACATATGATGGGATTACGATACCTGAATTCCGATGCGTATTCTACTTCTACCGGAACGCGTGCCAGTTCTTCAAACAGATACTCTCCAACAAGTGCCGCGTGCCAGGAAGTTCCACATGCAATGAAAACGATACGTTCCGCATTCATTATCTTTTGTTCAAATTCGGCAATACCGCCTAATTGTACAAAACCTTGTTGTGAATGTATTCTTCCGCGCATACTATCCTGAATAGAACGGGGCTGTTCATAAATTTCTTTCAGCATAAAATGCGGATATCCTTCTCTTTCCAATGCACTGAGGTTTATTTCCAGATGCTGGATATAAGGTGTTTTATCCTTATTGGCAATGGTTTTAATCTTAAGAGGTTTGTTACGCCGGACGATGGCAATTTCTTCCTCGTTCAGATAAACCACATTATTTGTATATTCTATTATAGGCGTGGCATCAGAAGCTACAAAGTATTCATCTTTACCAATACCAACAACCAAGGGGCTTCCTTTTTTGGCAGCAAGTAACATATCCGGGTAATCTTCAGATATTACTACAATGGCATAAGCTCCAACCACCTGCGATAAAGCCATCCGGAAGGCTTCTTCCAACATAACCTTTTCATTTACCTGTATATCTTCGATAAGGTGAATTAAAACTTCGGTATCCGTCTTGCTGGTAAAAACAGATCCTCTTTTTTCCAGTTCTTTTTTCAGGGAAGCATAATTTTCGATGATGCCATTATGTATAATAGCCATTTTTTTGGAAGGAGAGAAATGGGGATGTGCATTTATTGTATTGGGTTCCCCGTGGGTTGCCCAGCGTGTATGTGCTATTCCGATAGTTCCACTTACGTCTTTATCTTTAATAAGTTCTTCTAACTCCTGAACTTTTCCCTGGCTTTTAAAAAGTTTCAGATTACCGTTGATTACAGCAATTCCGGCACTGTCGTATCCTCTGTATTCCAAGCGATGCAATCCTTTCATAAGGATAGGCTGTGCTTGCCGGGGTCCTAAATAGGCAACAATTCCACACATAACAACAAATTTAATAATGCAAAGTTATAAAATATGCTTGCATTATTATAATGCAAATGTATATTCGCTGTTAATATACGTTAAAATCGTGGTAATTTCCGAAGTATTCGCTTTGGGTTAATTTTTCAGATGGGTATAAAATATCTGCAGACGTAACCTGTCAACCGGAGTAGTTCTGCCGTTAATCATAACACGGTACGCTTTATTTCGGGTGAACAAAAACAGCTCCTGATTTGGTTCAGCATCCTCTTCAAACATGGATTGTACATAACGGGTTATGCGAAAGCGATATTCATTTTTATTGTTTAAAGTACCGCCAAAATAGCCACTTCCTTCTGTCTCGTCAATAAGTACACTCATGCTTGTATCGTTGAGATTTTTTCTTAATGTCAATGATGGTGGGGCTGATAAATATTTGCTTCCCCCAAATGTTGGCATGTCAGCTTTTACAACAAGTTCTGCCTGGTTAATAACTATTTTTCCTGACTTAGCTAATTGTAACAGGTAGGGGATACGGAATTTAACCTTAGTACCACCCATTGATTGCAGGTAGAGTTTTCTCTGTGCTGCAACAGAATCTCCGGCAAGTTGCGCCTTAAGTTCATTGGAGGCATGAGCATATCCATAGTGATCAAAATGAGTGAAAAAGGCAGCATATTGGTTTATTACAAAATTTTGTTTCAATGAATTAGCGCTATCATTTTGATAATAAAGCACCATTTCGCTTTGTGGGTTCAGCAGATTAAAATACAGCATAGCTCCTTTTCCTATTGTATTTACAGGATCAGAAAATATACATATACCCTTTAAAAATCTCAGAAAGGCTTCATTATTGAGGAAAATACTGTCAGCAGCATGGATAAATTTATTGCCAAATTCGTCAGATAAGCGGATTCGTAAATGGGGTGCATAGTTTATGGTATCAATTTTTACGCTGTCGTATGGGTGTGGAAAAAAAGTGACATTGCCAATTGCCTGGTCGTAATGCGGTTTTGTCTGATTGGAATAATAAGCGGTATCTTTTATAAGGTTGCCGGAAAGTTCATAAACGGTAAAATGCTGTGGTGTATTTGTTTCGCCATAAATCCCATCGTATTGCAGTTTTAAAACAATAGAATCCAATGTGGGATTTTCGCCAAAGCTAATATCTGTTGATTTTAACCGCAACTGTGTGTAGATGCTGGCTGTAGTTTTTCCGAACTCTGGGTCGTAAAACGAACCTAAAATTACAGGTGACGTTTCGTCAGTACGAATCGAGTCATCTAATATGGTTCTGGCATCAATAGTGAGCGTATCGCAATATTCAAAATTCAATTGATCGCCAGCAGGAGTAATATCCAATCCAAGTTCAGAAGGTTCTTTTTTGCAGGATTGAAACAGGAAAGTGGTTATAATCGTCAATAATACAAGCTTTGTTCTGATGTTCACGTGAGTACAAATTAAAAAGTTCAGTTTTTGTTTTAATCAATAGTCTCTTTCGTCAGGATTTCATTATAAAAATTGGAATATTTTTCAATAAAGTTATCAATGGGCTGATAGGGCAAAAAAGGTTTTCTTGAATTGGTTAGATAATCAGACACTTCCGCATTTATTGTTTCACAACTAATTATTAAACCGTCAGAATAGTCAATAGCACTTTGCATTAAACTAACGAAGTTTGATTTTTTATAGTATTTGAGATCTTTATTTGTTATTCCTTCCATTTTAATTTTCTGGGAAAAATCTTTGCTCATGTTTCCCTCGAAAGCATCATCATAAACAGAATAAATCACTTTTGTTTCTGCAAAAAGAGGGTTATCCCTGTAGGCACGTTTAACATACAAAGGCAATAAACTGGTCATCCAGCCATGACAGTGAATAATATCGGGCGACCAACCTAATTTTTTAACCGTTTCAAGCACTCCGCGAACAAAGAAAATAGCCCGTTCATCATTATCTTTAAAAAACTTCTGGTTTTTGTCGTGAAAAATAAATTTTCTTTGAAAATAATCTTCATTGTCAATGAAATAAATTTGCATCCGGGCACTTTGAATTGAAGCAACTTTGATGATAAGAGGATGGTCTGTATTGTCAATTATCAGGTTCATACCCGAAAGACGGATTACTTCATGCAGTTGATTTCTCCTTTCGTTAATGTTTCCAAACCGGGGCATAAAAGTCCTGATTTCTTTTCCATTTTCCTGTACCGCTTGTGGCAAATACCGGCAAATGGTTCCCATATTACTCTCCGGTAGGTAAGGTGTAATTTCCTGGGTTACAAATAATATCCTGGTTTTTTCCATGCTTTTTTCCTACTTTATATAAAATAATTTGCAAAAATACTAAAAATAATTTGCAATTCATTTTTAAATCATTAGTAAAACGCAAGATAAGTAAAAATAGTGTGTATATCTGTTTGTTCTATAATGATATCCGGATGAGGGAAAAGTATTTGTGAAAACAGACTTAAATTTGTGAAAAAGCGATGCTGGTACAAAAGAAAAATTTTTCAGAACCCTTTTCCCGTTTAAAACTTAATAAATGATAATTTTGCCACCGATTTTTCTGAGAGAAAAAACGAATTTAATTATATTATTCTGATAATAAATCAATTATCATGCATAAAATCGAAAAACATCCCATACTTGATGTTCCTGTAACCGAAAAAACCACTTTTCTTTTCAACGGAAAAAAAATAATGGGTGAAAAAGGTTTTACCATTGCTGCAGCACTGCACCAGGCAGGATACCCTGTACACAGCCACAGTCTTTCTAACCGGGAGCGTAGCCTCGAATGTGGAATTGGGAAATGTGGTGCATGCGAAATGCTTGTTGATGGTGAAATAAAACGCATATGTATTACCACCGTTGATGGTATAAAAAATGTAAGTGAAATACCCAAAAACTTTATCCCCAATATTATTGAGGTGGGTAAAAACGAGCCGGTAAAAATTTATAAAACTACCGTAACGATAATTGGCGCAGGACCTGCGGGTCTTGCTGTAAGAGAAGAACTGAATCGGCATAAGATTGATAATATTGTAATTGACAATAATTCAAAAATTGGCGGGCAGTTTAATATGCAAACGCATCAATTTTTCTTTTTCGAAAAAGAAAAAAAATTTGGCGGTATGCGCGGTTTTGAAATTGCCCAAACTTTAGCAGGAAAAGACTTGAACGGAATATTTTTGAATTCTACTGTTTGGGATATTTTGGAAGGGAAAAAACTGGCAATTAAAAACATTAAAACCAACGAAATATTTTATATAGAAGCACAATACCTTGTAATATCAACAGGCGCAGTGCCATTTATGCCAACTTTTGAAAATGATGATCTGCCGGGGGTATATACAGCAGCCGTTGTACAGAAAATGATGAATACTGAATTTACCCTTTTGGGTAAAAATGTACTCACCGTAGGTGCAGGAAATATAGGATACCTTACATCTTACCAACTGATGCAAGCTGGTGCTCATGTAAAAGCCATCATAGAAGCCCAGCTAACAGAAGGAGGTTTTCCGGTGCAGGCAAACAGGGTACGAAGACTCGGCATCCCAATTTTAACATCCCATATTTTGCTTAAAGCTATTCCCAATGCTGATCATGATGGAATAATTGGAGCCGTGGTTGCTGAATGTGAAAATTTTAAACCCATACCAGGCACGGAAAAAATAATTGAAGGAATAGATGCCATTAATATTTGTACCGGTTTGGTTCCAGATGACCAGTTATTGATAAAAGGTAATGAAGTTTTTGGAAGAAATTGTTACGGTGCGGGCGATGCTTTAAGAATAGGAGAAGGCACAAGTGCTGTTTTAAGAGGCAAACAGGTTGCCTACGAAATTCTGGAAGCATTGGATGAACATTATTTGTATGATGATTATCTTGCACTTTCAAAAGAATATATTGATTCGCAACAGCATCCTTTAAAGGTGATAGATATACCTTTCTGTCCTTCTGATGAAAGAATAAAAAGTAAACCATTTGTTCAGATTGACTGTCTGTATGGTTTTGCCTGTAATCCCTGCGAATTTGCCTGTCCACATGGCGCCATCACCAAAACCTCTACGAGTACAGTTCCGCAAATTGATTTTGACAAATGCATAGGGTGCATGGATTGCGTTTACCAATGTCCCGGGCTTGCAATTTTTGGATATGCTGTAAATAAAGACTGGTTGTTTCTTCCCATTGAATACGAAGCCTCGGAAAAAGCGGAAGTTTACCTGGTGGATAACTATGGTAAAAAGCTGGGAGAAGGAATAATTGAAAAAATTCTTTATAAACCAAATAAAACAAATATAGCCAGGATAAAAGCCCTGGATATCCACGGGAAAGATCTTTTGCAGATAAGAGGATTTATTGTAAAAAAACAATATCCCAAGCCTATCGAAATGATTCCTACCCAATACCAATACAATGCCAATCCCTATGTTTGTCATTGCGACGATGTTACACTAACAGAAATTTTAGATACCATCACTGATAGAAAATTTATTTCTGTTGATGAAATAAAGCATACCACCCGTTTGGGTATGGGTGCCTGTAGGGGAAAAAGATGTATAAAAAGACTAAAACAAACTTTGATTGGCTCAGGTATTTCGATAGTGGGGGAGGCTACACCGAGAGGTCCTCTCTCCAATCAATTATCATTAGGCGAATTGTTTCCGAGAACAGAAAAAGATAAAATTATTCCCTATCTAATTGGAAAAGAAATTAAAAAGGAAATCGTGCAATCTTTTGTTGCAGGAGGAGGAATTGGAGGAAGCGCTCTTTTCCGGTATCTTTCCGAAGCCAGATTAAAACCTATAATGATTAATTTTGAAAGAGGTTCTTCGTGGCGAAATATTGCCGGTGGACGACCAGCCTTCAGCTTGCCTGAAATAGCAGAAATAGCCCGCAAAAACCATGAAATATTCGCCGAATTACAAAAAATTCACAATATTAATTTTCGCAATACCCGGTATGTAACTTTTGCGCACGACGCACCCACTTACAAATCTCTTGAAGAATCCTGCTCCTGGTCGGATGCCTACATGGTTGAACCCCGTGATTTTTCAAAAGAAATTTCACCTTTTATTAACCCGAAACTCAATGAGACTTATTTGTCGGCTTTAATAACCCGTGATTGCTGGCAAGCAACTCCAGGCAAGGTAATTGACCTGATTCGCCGAATAGGTTTGGATAATGGAGGTCAAATCCTTGAAGATTGTAAGTTGATAGATGTAAAAAAAGAAAACTCTACCTATTACATACTCATACAAAACCATAACAAAGAGTATGTGGAATACCAGAGCGAAATTTTTGTAAATGCAATGGGAGCCGGAGGCGAAATTTTTGCCCGGAAATTAGGCATAGAAACAGGATTGTACTCGATAAAACATCAAGCGTTTATTACCCGGCGCTTACCCATGATGGGCATAAACGGAAGTCCACTCGACATGATAATTGACCGTCGGAAATACAAAGGTTTTAGTGCCGTTTATGGACAACAATTAGGCGAAACAGGTCAAATAATAGGCTGTGCTTCACCGGCTGTAGAGCCTTTGGAAGCAGATAAAAATTTAAAAATCAATTCCAAAGAGTTCCTCGAAATTTCTGCCGAAATATTTGTCAACTGGTTTCCAAAACTTTCTTCGGTGGGTTTCCAGGCGGTATGGGCTGGTTATTATGTTGAACCCCGCATGTACATTGACCCCGAACTCGGATTATTCCTCGGTTTACGTGGACATGGGTTTATGTTAAGTCAATACCTTGCAAAAATGTATGTTGACAAACTCACGGGAAAAGAAATTCCCACTTATTTTGAAAGACTTAAACTGCAAGGCGACGGGCTGCTGGAAAGCGCTTTTAAATAAATATTTGTTATTCATAATATTAATTTTTAATTTTGCCCCCCTATTTTCAAAAATATGAAGATGGATTACATAAACGGTTTCGTAGTCCAATTCAGTGGGTTAAGTTTAGGCTTACATCCATTTGATTTTGAAATTGACCAAAGGTTCTTTGACCAAATTGAATATTCCGAAATTCGGAATGGTAACATAAAAGTGCATCTTGACTTCGACAAGCATGAACGAATGTTTATTCTCGATTTTCACATATCGGGTGAAATTGAAGTGATATGCAATCGTTGTGCAGAACTTTTTGCATATCCCATTCAGGGCAAAGAAAGGCTTATTGTTAAAATAGGGGAGACCACACCAGAAAATACAGAAGAAGATATTTTGATAATAAGCGAAACAGAATACAAATTAGATTTAAGCGGATTGCTTTATGAGTATATCAGTTTGATGCTACCGTTTCGTGTTGTTCATCCTGAAGATGAATATGGAAATAGCAAGTGCAACCCGGAAATGATTAAAAAAATTGAAGAAATGGCTCCCCGGCAACAACCCGATCCCCGGTGGGATTCGCTGAAAAAACTGATTAATAATGAACAAGAAAATAATAATTAATAATAATATTTAAGAACCATGCCAAATCCAAAACACAGGTTTTCAAAAACAAGAAGCGCAAAAAGACGCACGCATTACAAAGCAGAAGCACCTACGATTATTGTTTGTTCAAATTGTGGCGCATCTGTTCTTTATCACAGGGTTTGCCCCGAATGCGGTTATTATAAAGGGAAATTAGCTATTGAGAAAGAAGCAACTGCTTAAATATAGCATATTCATTTATTAAAAAATGCTTCCATGAAAATCGGTTTAGATGTAATGGGAGGTGATTTTGCTCCTAACGCAACCATTGCTGGTGCAATTCTTGCTCACAAGCAATTGCCTGCAACCGACAAAATTATACTTATCGGAGATGAAAAAATTATCGTAGAAATATTGCATCATGAAAATTATGCACCTGATAATTTCATTATTGCTCATGCTCCAGATGTAATAAGTATGGGAGAACACCCAACAAAAGCGTTGCTTAAAAAGCCACACTCAAGTATTGGCGTTGGTTTTCACCTTCTTAAAAATAAAAAAATTGATTCTTTTGCCAGTGCCGGAAGTAGCGGTGCGATGCTTGTAGGATCCATTTTTAGTGTTAATACCGTTCAGGGGGTCATCCGACCTTGCACTTCCGCAATTTTGCCTCAGGAAAACGGTAAAACAAGCATTCTACTTGATATAGGCACAAACCCTGATGTGAAACCAGATATACTGTACCAATTTGCTTTACTGGGTTCATTATTTTCGCAATATGTTTATAAAATTTCTCAACCCAGGGTAGCATTGCTCAACATCGGAGAAGAGGAAGAAAAGGGCAATATAACCTGCCAATCTGCATTCAAATTAATGTACAATTCCAAAGATTTTAATTTTATAGGTAATGTTGAAGGCAGAGATCTTTTTAAAAGCAAAGCAGATGTTATCGTTTGCGATGGATTTACCGGAAATATCGTCCTCAAAAGCGTCGAAGCAATGTACCGTCTGATGGTTAAAAGAGGCTTTTCTGATGATTATTTTAAGAGATTTAATTATGAAAATTATGGAGGAACACCCTTACTGGGAATAAATGCTCCTATAATTTTAGGACATGGAATCTCAAACGATATTGCGATAAAAAACATGATTTTGCTTTCTAAAGAAGTATATATGGCAAAACTTCCCCAAAAAATTAAAAATGCCATTCAAAACTACAACGATACCAACGAAGTGTAGTATTTAATAATTTAAATATGAGAACGATTAAAGCAGCTATTACCGGAGTGGGAGCCTACCTGCCGGAATATATCCTGAAAAATGACGAACTCAGCCGAATGGTGGACACATCCGATGAATGGATAATGACCCGGATTGGTATCAAGGAAAGAAGAATCTTGAAAGGAGAGGGAAAAGGAACCTCTGATTTGGGAAGTAAAGCGGTAAAGGACTTGCTTAAAAAAACCGGAGTTCAGCCGGAAGAAATAGATTTGCTGATTTGCGCTACCGTAACCCCCGATATGCAGTTTCCGGCTACAGCCAACATTATCAGCGAAAAGTGTGGTATTAAAAATGCCTTTAGCTACGATTTAAATGCCGGTTGTTCGGGTTTTTTATATGCCCTTACCACTGCTTCCAAATTTGTGGAATGCGGTACCAATAAAAAAGTAATTGTTGTCGGAGCAGAGAAAATGTCTTCTATCGTTGACTATAGCGATCGTGCTACCTGCCCAATTTTTGGAGATGGCGCTGGTGCAGTTCTGCTTGAACCAACCTTCGAGGATATAGGAATTATTGACACATTGCTGCAAACCGACGGCTCGGGAAAAATACATTTACACCAGAAAGCAGGAGGCTCAGTACTTCCTCCTTCGCACGAAACTATTGATGCACGATTGCATTATATTTACCAGGAGGGACAACCGGTTTTCAAATGGGCGGTATCGAAAATGGCTGATGTTGCCGTTGAAATGATGAACAGGCACAATCTGAAACCAGAAGATATTGCGTGGTTAGTTCCCCATCAGGCAAATATGCGGATTATTGAAGCAACAGCTAATAGGATGAAAATCAGCAAAGACCAGGTTATGATAAATATTCAGAAATATGGGAATACCACTGCTGCTACACTTCCTTTGTGTTTATGGGAATGGGAAAAAAATTTATATAAGGAAGATAAGATTATTCTTGCTACCTTTGGAGCAGGATTTACTTGGGGTGCCATATACCTGAAATGGGCATACAATCCCCGGTAATCTTTCATTGTTTTCATGGTTTTTTGGTTGAAGACTGCCCTCCCAATGAGGGTGGTCTTTTTTTATTCAATACATTTGCATTTATTTGATAAAATTGCAAGATGAAATATCCATAAGAATAATGCTCCTACAAACCGAAGATGATATTTTATGGATATTTCCCAGAGTTATCGGGACAAGCGATGTAACCAATAAATTAAAGAATTAAAAACACATGAAAAAAAGGGTTTTTTCTTTAGGTATTATATTGTTAACCATTTTATTAATGCCAAATGTACAAGCACAAAAATTTGGAGGCGGGTTTCAGTTTGGGCTTAGTACCAGTGAAATTTCTGGCGACAGATTTAATGGACCAAGCAAAGCAGGAATTTATTTAGGCGCATTTACCAACTTAAGGTTATCAACAAAAACTTCATTGCAACTTGAATTAAATTATGTGCAAAAAGGCAGCAGAAAGGTTCCGGATTCTACTTCTACCGATTCATATTTATTAAGAATAAATTATATGGAACTTCCTTTATTTGTTAAATATGACATTACTTCAAAAATAATCTTCGAAGCAGGTCCCTATATTGGATTCTTAATTCACCATTATGAAGAACAAAATTATGAGGAAGTGATTTCAGATCCACCGTTTGAAAAAACAGATATTGGTGCTAATATAGGGTTATATTATACTTTGTTAAAACATTTGCGTGCCAATGTTCGCTATTCCAATACCCTGTTTTTCCCAGTTCAAAAAAGAGGTTCGGGAAATACTTACTGGCTTAAAAAAGGCAGGTATAACGAAGTGTTGAGCTTTACCCTACATTACAATTTTTAAAATTTCGATGTATGCGTTTTCTGTTGAAAATAATTGTTGGAATAACCGGAGCCAGTGGCACGGTTTACGGACAAATGTTGCTTAATAAATTACAACAACTTACTGCGCAAATTGCTGATTGCCGGGTAATTTTTTCTTCTACTGCAAAACAGGTTTGGGAATACGAACTACAAAACAAAGCATTTACCAACATACCATTTACTGTACACGAACCTGACGATTTTTTTGCCCCCTTTGCGTCAGGATCTTCATCCTACGATGCCATGATAATATGTCCATGTTCCATGGGAACCTTAGGAAGAATTGCTGCCGGCACTTCGGGCGATTTGTTAACACGTGCTGCCGATGTTATGCTGAAAGAAAGAAAAAAATTGTTGCTGGTTACTCGCGAATCACCGCTTAGTCTTATACATATCAACAATATGAAAACGGTAACCGAAGCAGGTGGCATTATTTTTCCGGCATCTCCGTCGTTTTATAACCGTCCACAAAACATTGATGAACTCGTTGCTACGATTATTGACCGGGTATTACTGCATGTTGGCTTCGATATGGAAATTTCCGCCTGGGGAAGCAAAGAGCATTGATAGATTTTATCCGTAAACAACCTTGATCTTTTTTATCCGTCTTTTATCCGATGCTTCTATAGTAAACAGATATTCATCAATTTTTAGGCTGAATCCTTTTTCAGGGATCTGTCCGCTGTGTTCGAGTATTAAACCGGCTAAGGTATCGGAATCCCCCTTGTATTTATCAAATGTCGTATCACTTATGTTGAGAATTTTATAAAAATCGTTTAAACTGGTTTTGGCTTCAAAAATATAAGTGTTTTCGTCAATTTGTTGGTAACGGATTTCATCGTTTTCGGTATCCAGCTCGTCGCTGATTTCCCCGACAATTTCCTCAATAATATCTTCAAAAGTAACAATTCCGGAGGTGCCTCCATATTCATCCACCACTATTGCCATGTGAATTTTTTTCTCCTGAAAATCACTCAATAAGTCATTAATTTTTTTGTTTTCAGGTACAAAATAAGCGGGACGAACTAACGACAGCCAAATATTATCATGAGATTTATCAAGATAGGGCAATAAGTCTTTGGTGTATAAAATTCCGGAAATGTTGTCAATCGAGTCGGTATAAACGGGTATTCTTGAATACCCTGAATCAAGGATTACCTTTAAAACTTCTTCAAAGGATAATTCAGTATTTATTGCAGTTACGTCTATTCGGGCTTTCATAATTTCTTTAACTTCAATATCACCGAATTTAACGATTCCTTCCAACATTTTTCTTTCGCCTTCGGGTGAGTTTTCATCAGCGGTAAGTTCAATGGCTTTTGATAGTTCGTCTTTTGAAATGGTTATTCCTTTTTTCACCAGCCTGTGGTCAATAAGGTTTGAAGAGGAAACAAGCAACCAACTTAGGGGATATATTATTTTTACGAGTATTTGCAGCGGTTGTGCCATGAAATGTGCAACATGCAATGAATACCTGGCAGCAAAAACTTTAGGAAGTATTTCTGCGAAAAGTAAAATTAAAGAGGTGATGATAACAACCTGAACGATAAACTCCAGAACAGGATAGGTTCCAAGGTGGAAAATTTCAGAACCCAGCAAAGTGGACAGAATTACAAATGTGATATTAATAAAATTATTACAAATAAGTATTGTAGCCAGGAGTAATTTAGGTTTGTCAAGCAGTCTTACGATGACATCATCCTTTGGATTTTCGTTGGTTCTGATTGATTTTAGTTGGGAGGGAGAAAGTGAAAAAAAAGCAACTTCACAAGCCGAAATTAAAGCCGATGCAAATAACAATAAGGGCAAAAGAATAAAAAGAAAAATAATGCCTAATGAAACCACACTTGTTAAATTATTGTATGAATATATACTCTCCAGACTCATAAATTCTGGAATCAGAATTATTTTTTACGAAAAAATCTTCCCTTAAATTGTCAAACAGAAGGAAGCGTAAACAATAAATTGCAATATACTAAAATGGCAAATCATCTTCCGGCAGATTTGTATTGCCGGCGTGATTGTTATAATCATCATTCATTACCGAACCTTCAACCACAGGATGTTCGCTTTTCGGACTTCCAACAAGAACAAGGTTTTCGCCGATGATTTCGGTAATATACCGTTTGTTGCCATCTTTGTCTTCCCATGAGCGTGTACGGATTTTACCTTCAAGATATACCTGTTTACCTTTTAGAAGATATTTTTCGGCAATTTCAGCTAAACCTCTCCATAATACTACATTATGCCATTCTGTTTGTGCTGTTTTGCTTCCGTCTTTGTTTTTTATAACTTCAGACGTTGCTAAAGAAAATGTAGCCTTTTTAACGCCATTTTCCAGGTTTTGAATATCCGGGTCCCTGCCCAGATTGCCCACTAAAATTACTTTGTTTACTCCAGATGCCATTGTACATAGATTTAATTAAACCAAATTTACTTTTACAAAGATTTACAAATATAGACTAATCTTTTTCCAAAAGCAAATATTTTTTATAAAGCTGTTTAACAATAGAGGATTAAGTATGAAAAAACCAATGATCATATTTGCTTAAAAAAGTTTTAATCAAACTGGATACAGGATAGTTCTGTAATAATTCAGTATTTATCATTTTTGCTTCGGGAAAAAAGTTGTTTCCGCTTGCTGTTATTTTGTAAAATGTAGCGTTAATTATTTGATGGGTAAGTATATGCTTGAATATTTCGGATTGTCCGATAACAGAATCAACCCAAGAACTATCTTTTTCGAATTTGTTTATATATTCAGGTAATTGTCTGACAGATACTGGTATTTCAGTTTCTATCAGTGGAAAATCATATAATCCGTTCCAGATATCTTTTTTATTTCTTTTTCCGAATAAGGTGTAAGTGGAGTTTTCTTTTGGAATGATAAAGACCAGGTAATGAAAAAATCTGTTTTTTATGTTAATGGTTTTATTTTTAAGAGGAAGGGTATTTACTTCGTTTGATAAAAAAGCACTGCAATAATTTTGCAAGAGACATGATACACATTGTGGCGATACCTTTTTACAAACGAGCGCGCCAAAATCCATCAATGCAGAATTAAAAATACCAGGTTCGCTTTTAAGCAAAAGCTTATCGGCAAGCAGGTAAATTTGTGCTATGCCCGTTGCGGTATCCACAGGAGTTTTTACACCAAAAATTCTGCTGATAATTCGTATTACATTGGTATCCACGGTAGCATACGGAACATTATAAGCCAGCGATATTATGGCAGCAGCGGTATATTTACCCACACCTTTTAGTGAAAGAATTTCTTTATAGGTGGAAGGAAAAATACCATGAAATTCATTAACTATTTTTTTTGCTGTCAGGTGAATGTTTTTTGCACGTGAATAGTACCCCAGTCCTTGCCAATATTTCAAAACTTCGTCTTCAGTGGCGGATGCCAATTGAAATATTGTGGGGAAACGGGTAATAAAACGTTCGTAAAATACAAAACCTTGGCTGATTCGGGTTTGCTGGAGTATAATTTCGGAAATCCATATTTTGTAGGGGTCAGTAGTATCTCTTCATGGGAAATCCCGTTTATGTTCAGTAAACCAGTGTAGTATGAGGTTTTGTATTTTGCTGAAAGTTATTTTATTGGGGTGATTTATCATTTTTTGTGAAAAAATTTATATTTTTTTTCTAATTGAATTAAAATGAATTATATTTGCAGCCATATTAAAAATTTTATTTTCAAAACTTTAAAAACCTTTGAAGTATGACAAAAGCAGAAATCGTAGCAGACATTGCTAGCAAAACCGGCGTAGAAAAAGTAGCCGTTCAAGCAGTTGTAGAATCCTTCATGGATTCTGTAAAGGATTCATTATCAAAAGGCGAAAACGTTTATTTGAGAGGCTTTGGCAGCTTTACAATTAAACGTCGTGCTGAAAAAACCGGAAGAAATATTTCAAAAAACACCACCATTATTATTCCGGCACATAATATTCCTGCATTTAAACCGGCAAAAACCTTTGTTGTTGAAGTAAAAAACAAAGTTAAATAATTTTCTACGTTTACAAAATTAGTATCATGCCTAGCGGTAAAAAAAGAAAAAGACACAAAATGTCGACGCACAAGCGTAAAAAGCGCCTGCGCAAAAACAGACACAAGAAGAAATAGGCTTTACCGCCAATTTTTGATGAGGCTGTCCAAAAAGTATTCGGTTTCATATTATTGTCGAGTATTTTTTGGACGCCCTCTTTTAATACTCCTTGTTTCCCGTTCTCCTTAACCCACCGGTACTTTATCTCTGCATTTCGCTGGTAGCAATCATTCATTAAACTGATTTGTTTTGAATAAGGAGTTAATCATAGATTCAAATTCTTCCGAAGTCAATGTTGCATTGCTCGAAGAAAAATGCCTTGTTGAGTTAAACAAGGAAAAAAATGATCATAGCTTTTCCGTGGGTGATGTGTATCTTGGGAAGGTTCGTAAAATTATGCCCGGACTTAATGCCGCTTTTATTGACGTAGGTCATGAAAAAGATGCTTTTTTGCATTATTTGGATCTGGGACCGCAAATAAGTTCACTCAATAAGTATACCAGGATTGCTTTAGCCGGAAAAACCCCCAATCTTGCAACCAATTTTAATCTGGAACCAGACATTGAAAAAACTGGGAAAATTTCATCAGTACTCAATCCGGGGCAACAAATACTGGTGCAAATAGCTAAAGAACCCATTTCGACTAAAGGACCCAGGGTTACTTCCGAAATTTCCTTTGCCGGTCGTTTTCTCGTTCTTGTTCCTTTTTCTAACCGGATTTCTATTTCTCAGAAAATTAAAAGTCTGGATGAGAGAAATAGACTAAAACGTTTAATTACAAGCATTAAACCCAAACACTTCGGAATTATTATCCGTACTGTTGCCGAAAATAAAAAGGTCGCCGACCTGGATGCAGATTTAATTAGCCTGTTAAATAAATGGGAAAGTATAAGTACACAGTTACCCGGTGCGAAAGCTCCGTTAAAAGTTATAAGCGAAATGGCTCGTACTTCGGCTATTCTTCGTGATGTACTAAATGAAACTTTTAACAATATTCATGTTAATGATATTGTCCTATACGAAGAAATAAAAAATTATATACGAACCATTGCATCCGAAAAATTGGATATTGTAAAACTTTACAAAGGGAAAGTTCCTATTTTCGAGCACTTTGGAGTAGAGAAACAAATAAAAAATTCTTTTGGTAAAATCATCACTATCAAAAGTGGTGTGTATTTAATCATTGAACACACTGAAGCTTTGCATGTTATTGATGTTAACAGTGGGCATAGGGTGAATGCACAAAATTCACAGGAAGTAAATGCTTTGGATGTAAACATCGAAGCGGCTATAGAAACAGCTCGGCAATTACGCCTTCGCGATATGGGCGGGATTATAGTTATTGATTTTATTGATATGCACGAACCGGGAAACCGCCGCAAACTCTACCAAAAACTGAAAGAGGAAATGGCTAGAGACCGGGCAAAACATACCATTTTGCCTCCCAGCAAATTCGGTTTAGTGCAAATTACAAGACAAAGGGTAAGACCGGAAACCAATGTGCAAATCGTTGAAAAGTGTCCTTCGTGCGAGGGTACCGGCGAAATAAAACCCAGTATTATTTTAACCGATGAAATTGAAAATAACCTCAGGTATTTGATTCATGATCAAAATGAAAAAAAGCTAAAACTCAATGTCCACCCCTTTATTCATGCTTACCTTACCAAGGGAATTTTTTCCATCAGGTGGAAGTGGTTTTTAAAATACGGGAAATCAATATCAATAGGCAGTATGCAATCGTATCATTTTTTGGAATATCATTTTTTCAATAAAAACAACGACGAAATCAAAATGTAATTTTATTGCTATATGGAAATAGTAGTTAGCGGAATACGGTCTACCGGAGATTTACATCTGGGGAATTATTTTGGAGCCATCAGGAATTTTGTGAAAATGCAATACGAAAACTATTGTTATTTTTTTATAGCAGATTATCACTCGCTTACGACGCACCCCACTCCCAACGACCTACATGGCAACGTAGAAAAAGTATTAGTTAATTTTTTAGCTTGCGGACTGGATCCGGAAAAGACGACACTGTATATTCAAAGTGACCTTCCCGAAGTTGCCGAGCTTTATCTTTTATTAAACATGAATGCTTACCTTGGAGAGCTGGAACGCGTAACTTCGTTCAAGGATAAAGTTCGCAAGCAACCAGACAATATTAATGCCGGGCTGCTTACTTATCCTACCCTCATGGCTGCAGATATTATTATTCATAAGGCACATAAAGTGCCGGTGGGCAAAGACCAAGAGCAACACCTTGAAATGACACGGACTTTTGCCAATCGTTTTAACAGAATGTATAAAGTAGATTATTTTCCGGAACCCCAAGCATATAATTTTGGAGAAGCATTGGTAAAAATACCAGGTTTGGATGGCGGCGGGAAAATGGGAAAATCGGAAGGAGAGGGGAATGCCATTTTCCTTTCCGATACACCTGAAATGATACGTAAAAAAGTAATGAGGGCAGTTACCGACTTCGGTCCGGTACAAATGTGCCAGAAAAAACCAGATGCCATAGCAAATTTATTTACTCTTTTATCAGTTGTTTCTACTCCCGAAACCGTGGAATATTTCGATAATTTATACAATAAATGCCAAATACGTTATGGAGATTTAAAAAAACAACTTGCCGAAGATATTATTAAATTTACTCAACCATTCAGAGAAAAAATTACAGAATTATCGGCAAATAAATCCTACCTTCGAAAAGTAGTAACCATGGGCGCCGAAAAAGCTCGGGTAAGTGCTGCACAAACCATTAAAGATGTGCGTTCAATTATTGGGTTTAAGTCATTTTAATGCAATGTCATGCCATCACAACGAAAAACATTGGTACAATTTACAGAATGGTTTTTAAGAATTGCTATAATAATATATTGCTTTTCTTTTTTATACAATGTTAATAACGATCTTTCTTTGGAGAATAATTTTTGGGATGGATTTGTAAAAATTGTGTTACTGCTTATTTTCATAATATTACTCGTTATTCTGATTTCCATTAGCCGTTCAAATTTTGAAACATTCGGTTTTTTTCTTGTGTTTATCGGAACATTATATAACATATTTCAGATTATTTTTGTAAAGGGTTTTTCATCCGAAATAGCCCTGCATTTTTTGCTGATTTCCGTTTCTTTTTATTTTCTAACAAAACCTATCCGAAGCAAGAAGAAACAAATTACTACATTTTAACCATCATGCAGTGAGTATAATAAAACGAATAGCGGCAATTTTATTTGTGTTGGCTATTGTGGTTATTATATTATTGTGGTATGTTGGCTTTTTTGGTTCTTATGGGGTAATGGAGAAACTGGTTGGTCCATATATTTTTGTCTATGAAAATGTAAATGAAAAGATTGAGAACTCACAAGAAGTTCAAAACCGTGTTTTTAATACATTGCGTTCCGATGGATTTCATCCTCGTAAACATTTTGGAATTTATATTTTCGGGAAAGCAAAAAAACAAGATTCGATAAAAGCAGGTTGTTTAATAGAGACAGAGGATTCTATTAAATTAAATAATTACGAAAATAAATACAAAATTTTACGTTTTGAAAAACAATTTGCCCTTACGGCGGAATTTCCATATCAAAACAGGTATTCTACTATTTCGGGAATGATAAGAGTTTATCCTTCCATAAAGAAATACGCTAAAATTAAGAGCTTTGTACTTCTCCCCATCATTGAAATTTATGATTTACCACAAAAAAATATTATTTACATAATGCCAATACAATCATCAAGGTTCAATCCAGTTGACGCATTAACGCAATAAACCGATAATATAATTTGTATGTAAATGTTTTTTAAATCTTTCGTGTCTATCCGCATTCTTATAAGTTTTAGGAAAATTTAGGATGATTTGGTTTTTTACCGAAGAAAGATAAAAAAGGCTGCCCGGTGAAAGACAGCCTTTGTATGGTTTTTAAATTAATTTTTTACTGAATAATTAATTTTTGGGTAAGAGTTTCCGTACCACATTTCAAAGTAAGCATATAAACACCCCTTGACTGATTTTTCAGGTTTATCGTTTTGTTGACTTTATCAGTGAAGGAGAATGACTTTTCGCTAAACACTACCTTACCTTCAGGGTTTGTTATGGTAATATCAACTTGTTTCTGTTTTACAGTCTTGAATGAAATTTCAAAAATACCATTGTTGGGATTAGGGTATACTTTTAATGAAGCAAATGCTGAAATTTCATCTATACCTTCACAATTGCTCATTGTAACCACAATTTCATCAGTTGCCTGACATCCTTTATTGTCGGTAATGGTTACTAAAAATGTATTTGCACCAAGGTTAGCGTTAGTTGAGTCAACTATAATCGTTTGCCATGTTGAGCCATCACTCCAGCTATAGGTTACAAAACCGGCTCCGGCATCGAGAGTATGGTTATGGTAAATACACATTATAGTATCGTTACCCAAAAATACAGTTGGCAAAGGATTAACGGTAATTTGTGCTATACCTGTTCCCGAATTGCTGCACAAGTGTGCATCAAGTACAGATGTTACTGAAAAATCGGAATTGGATTCAGGTGTAACTTCAAGTGTATAAGGGGTGGTTTCGGTTGTCAATGTATCTGTAGAGGTATTCATAACGAAATTCCATGGTGCAGTTCCTGTGAAATCTATGGAAAGCAAAGCCGGTTCTCCTTTACAAATTTCTGTTGTGCCGGATATTGTAGCCGTAGGTAAGGGAAATACAGAAATTTCGAGGGGCAAAGAGGGTGTCCCGCTACCGCAGAGATTATTTCCGGTTACAGTAATTTGTGCCTGACCGGTAAATCCGGCATTCCAAAATACTTCTGCCTGTAAATTGTTAGCTGTAACTGTACCAGCGGTTTCTGGTATTAGTGTCCATGTGTAAGAAATTGCCTGTGGTAAGGAGTTTATTGTATAAATTTCTGAAACGGTCGTAGCGCAAATTTGTGTTTCTCCAATAGGAGTTTCTGCCATACCGGGAACGGTGAATATCGAAAGTGCCATGTTATCAACATCATTACCCATGTTTCCCAAACCAGTAAGGGTTAAAATTACCAAACCATTGCTAATATCGTTTGTACCAGGGGTATATTCTGGAGTTAGTAATGTGGGGTCGGAAAATGTTCCATCGCCAGAAGTTGTCCATGCAATAGACGTATAATCAGAACCACTGCCACTTAAAATGTAGTTTGAACCGGTGCAAACAGAAGCATCTTCTCCGGCATTTACTGTAGGAACGGTAAAGGGAGGAAGAACAATATAATCAACCCAGGCGGCATCGCTGCCATTGCTTTGGGAAACGTCTTTATTATAAATCCAGCTTAACGTATGGCTTCCTTCACTTATAGGATATGCTACTCTTGTCCAGTCAACTTCGCCAGACCATTGTGCAATGACAACACCATCAATGTAAAAAGTAAGAAAATCGTAGTCTGGTTCTGAGGATACTTTGCAGAAAAATGAAATACTATCGTTACTGGCACATTCCCATTGCAGATTCAGTTCACTAGAACCCATGTCTGCAATAGTACCTGATATGGCACTGAATGCACCTTCATAAATATTTTCATTCGAAACTTCCCATCCGGCATCGCCACCCGATGTCCAGTCGAATTGAGTAAAATCTCCTGTTTCCCAGTCTTCGAGAATAAGACCAATATTGCTGACAAAAGATTTAGCAGCAGAGTACAATCCGGCTGTTACATTATAATTAAACTGAACAGCCGTTCCTACCGGAGCATCTTCGCTAACTGTAATATTAAAAATAGCATTTGCTGTTTCCCCTGGTGTAAGAGTGTCATGTTCAAAGCTTGTATTATTTAATGTAACATATTCGCTGTTTTCAGAGATAATCCCCACGATATTAAGAACGTCAAAATCACCAGAATTGGTTGTAGCTATCCTGATGTCAGCGGTTTCTCCGGGATCAAGCCGGTTATTATTATTTCCCAGCGGGTCGGAAACAGACAATGTACCGATTTCAATTGCTGGTGCATGAGCTGTAAGAGTGAATTTGCTTGTCCAGGTACTGTCGCCGTCAGTTACATTGATGTCAAAATCAACCTTCATTTCGTCTGGAATATTTGGAGCAACGGTAAAAGTATAAGCATCGGGAACGAAAACCGTATCAGGAACATTGAAGCTGCCAAACGATTCCTGGTTATCGCTGATTGTAATATAAGGATTTGATGTAGATATTGTTGCAGTTACATTGTCTGCGGGCTGGTCGCCAAGATTCATTAAACTAATTCCCAGGTTGATGGTTTCGCCATAGTCCATTTGTCCGTTTCCGTTTCCGCCCGTAATGTCATTAATTTGATTTGATTGGTAAACAATCCAGGGCTGATTGGGTGGAGGACCGGTTTCGAATGGAGAAGTAAAAGACATTGCATGTCCTGTACGATTGTCGGTCCAAACAGGATATACTTTGCGTCCGTGAGCTGTAATACCCAGATAATCTCCAAAATAACTTGAAGCAAGCCCGGAAATTGGCTCAGGGGTAAAGGCTACATCGCTAACTTTAAAATCTTCCCATGTTTGACCTCCATCTGTTGAATTGGCAACAAAAACTTCACATTGACTGGAAGAAACATTGCGGTCGTCGTAGAAAATAACGCTCAGATAACCCGAAACATCATCACAGCAAATCCAGGGGAAGAAATGTTGTTTTCCTTGTCCTGGCAAATCCTGATTAACTTTTAAAGGTGTTGACCATGTTGCACCCTGGTCAGTAGATTTTATCATATAAACATCAATATCGCCGTCAGCATTGATACCAGGAACGCCGATATTGGTCCAGAGAACATAAATAGCTCCACGGTTTGGTCCGTTGCTTATGTCAACAGTCATTGAAGGGAATGAGTTGACACGCATGTTTTTAGAAGTCCCCGAAGTACGTATTCCCCTGATGTCTCCAATGATGCGGGTAGCAGGTTGCCATGTTGCACCTCCATCAAGTGATTTGGAAAAGCCTATGGCACTTTCATCGGTTGGCCATCCGTCATAGATTGCCCAAATAGCGTAAACTTCACCATTCGGACCTGTATGCAGGTTAACACCTTGATTATGACTTCCTGCATTAACGGCAGAACTTACATTTACAGCGCTTGACCAGGTATCCCCACCATCAGTAGTACGAGATACTTCTATTTCGTTATTATTGGTTCCTCCAAAATTAGTCCATGCATCGTACAAATTACCGGCATAAGGGCTCGAAGTGCTGTTATCTATCCAAAGATGATTTTTATCGAGCATATTTCCCCATCCTGATGGAGGGTTAGCAACTAATTTTGCAGTCCAGTTTTGACCTCCATCGTTGGAATAAGAAACACCTTGTCCGGAATTAGCATGAATATACCCAACATACATTCTGCCGGTCAAGCTAATAGCTGTTGTTGGGTCACCGGAGTTTGCTCCACCAGCACCTTCTACTTCGCCTTCCCAGGATTCGCCTCCATTGGTAGTATAAAAATCATTGGCTCCGTAAAGATCACCTACCGGGTTTTCTGTTGAATTATTTGAATTCAAAACATGATCCTTGTCATTAGGATTAACAAAAACAGAATTTTCACTTTGTGTTGAATTAACTTCGGTTAATGGAATATCAGGTGAGTCATCAACCAAAACGGATTTTGCATTTATCCCACTCCCTGTGTTAACGGCTTTAGGAACTGGTAAATCTGGTGCAACCGGGGTTAACCCCAATTTTGCCATGTTTTTCCAGTACCGCATGTTGTCCACTCGGGTATCAACAGTAAGCCTGTCCGGATATTTTTTCTTCAGGTTCTTTTTTGCATTTTGTTGTGCAAATAAGGAAAGAGATAAAAAAGAAAATATCAAACAAAAAATAAAGGCAAATTTAATTTTCTTCATCATGTGTGTATTTATTATTATTTTTGAATAATTAGTTTCTTGCTTTTAATCATGGAGTTGTTATTGACGATAATAGTATATATTCCCTCAGATAAATTATTAATATTTAATGGGAATTCATTATTGTTTAACGATACATTTTTATTATACATTATATTTCCAACAGAATTCATAATTTTTATATTAACATCTGATTTTGCGGTTTGTTCAAAATGTAGCATTATTGAACCTTTGCATGGATTGGGATAAAATGAGAAAAATTCATCATTTGCAGGTTTTTCTGAGATACTGGTTTCAAAATCCACAGGGGGAAATACGATGTAATCAATATTTGCCTGGTCGTTGCCGCCACTTTCCATCCAGTCTTTTGAGTAAATCCACGAAAACGTATGTATTCCGACTGTAACAGGATACTGTACCAATACCCAGTCTTTTTCTCCTGACCATTCGTCCATTTGCTGATTATCAATGTAAAATCTGAGGAAATCATAATCTTCTTCGGAAGAAACCTTGCGGAAAAATGAAATTGTATCGGCTGAAATCACTTCGGCGGTAAGTGAAAATTCCGACGACTGATTATCCGTTATTATTCCGGATTGTACACAATATGTACCCTCGTAAGGATTGGTAGAATTGATAATCCAGGGTTGATCGCCTCCATTTTGCCAATCATATTTTGTAAAATCACCCGTTTCGAAATCCTCAAAAATTAAGCCTACCGATATGTTGTAAGTACGTTGTAATCCATAATTCCCTTCAATCAAATAAAGAAAATCCACCACCGTTCCGATAGGTGTAACGTTATCAACTGTTACCTCATAAGTTGCTGTAACTGCATTTCCGGCTGTGATGTTTTCAATATTAAAGGAGGGGTTTATGATGTTAACATAAGGATTTGTTGTGCTCAACATTGCCGTAAGTCCTGAAATATCACTAAGTCCTGAGTTGGTGGTTTGAATTTGTAAAGTTGCTGTTTCTCCGGGATCAAGCTGATGATTACCATTGCCACCGGCAATATCGTCGATGCTGATATTTCCTGTAACCAGAGAGGGTGCATTGGCAGAAAGTGTAAAGGAAGAATTCCAAGAACCGCCGCCTTCGGCAGTGATATTAAATTCGATAAGGTGATTATTGGGGATATTATTTGCAACCGTGAAGGTAAAAGCATTGTCTTTAGAAACTGATTGTCCGGCATTAATGTCCCCGTAATTTTCGGTATTGTCAGTAAGGGTTATGTAGGTGTCGTTTGTTGTAAGAGTTGCCATAACATTTGGGGCGGTAAAAGAGCCTACATTATTTAATGTTACTGTTAGCTGAATATTTTCGCCATAGTCCAACATCCCATTGTTATTTCCCTGGGAATCGTTGATAGTATTGGAAAGATAAATTACATAAGCCGTTCCGCTGGGGATTACAGTTATCGTGAAATGGTGAGGAAGACAGTTGTTACCTGAAATAATCAAATCGGCATCACCAGGAAGGGTAATTGCCGGGTCAATGGCAATTTCAGCTTGTCCGTTTTCATCTGTTGTAGCAGTGCCATAGACTATTCCGTCTTTCATCAAAACACAATTAAACAAAGCAAGTGGTGAGCCGTTACTGGTTACTGTTACTGGCATTGATATCTGCCCGATTGTGATAGATGTGGGATAAGTAGCTTGGATGCTAATGGGTTCAACAGTCCAAATGCGCATGGCGGGATCTCCCAGCACATTGCAATCGTAGAAACACCAGCGCAATGCACCATCTTCCCATTGTCCTGGTGCATTCACCCAGGGAGAGGTGGCGGCTTTAGATTCGGCATGTGCTTGTCCGATTTGCAACAGATGATCATTATATAAGGCATCTACAAATTCCCTGTGCAAATGGGCGGAGGGTCCTTCAGTTTGCCCTTCGTTAAACCATCCATATCTTGAATTTCCCACAAAAGCAGCAGCAAAATTGGCAATACCTACCATTTCTTCTGCAATACAATCGTTATAATCAAATGAGCCACATAAACATCCGTGTGTGTAAATTAATGCATAGTTGTGTGTTGTTCCGTTTACGGCATAAAAATTCTGATCGGTGATATCACTATTCGATAAATACATTACGTAAGTTTCATTAGCATGCCCCACATGATGTAAAAAAGATTTACCAGTGTTAAGTTGTTCAATCAGATCGCCTCCGGACCAATTTACATGTTCTGAGAACATTGAATCTATTACATTGTCAGAAGTAATACCATCGGTGGTATAACCATTATCTTCGTGGTGTCCGATAATCATACGCAGGTAATCGCTTCCTTCGGTATTGGGTTCATCATACAAATGTTCTCCGGCGAGCAATGGATTGGTCATTTCACCAAGCACAGGGTTACCCTGGTAACTCATGGTTTTGTTAAGCATATGAGTAAGCTCAGTTTGTGTGCTGAATGGCATCCGGGCTACAGAAACATCCGGCAGTAAGTCGTCTTCCCCAATTTCTCCCCATTTGTCGTCGCCATCGGTATTCCAGTTGCCATCTAAGGATGAATAATAAAGGTCGGAAGGAATATTGCTGTCCTCCTGATTTCCCCCTCCGGAAGTTACAAAACAATAAAAGCCGCGGTAAGGAACTATTTCCACATCACCAGCGAGCAATACGTATTGAATGCTTTTTTCCTGATATTGCTGAATTATATAATTACGAATTTTTTCAGGCAAATCCTGTCCCGCAATCTGTGAACTAATAGCATCCGTTGTAACTTCCTGTACTTTTAACCCCCTTATCTGGTAAAAATTAATCAAGGACAAAAATTGTCCGGAGAACGCGTTAGAGGTAATGATAAGCATGTCGTAAGAATCTGTCCTCGGTTTTTGTATGGGGTATGATGCAATGAATTCGGGATTTTGTGCGAGATTTTTAACAGATTGCCGTACATTTTCTTTTGAATTCAGGTTTTTAAGTGCGTCGGCAGCATCTTTGCCTGAAGCTGCAACAATACGGATAGTAACCTTTTTATAATAGAACAATTTACCTGAAACAGGGTTGTATTTTACAGGTGTGAATGCCGACTGGGCAAATCCGTAACCATTCATAAACTGGGTACTCAAATGTCCATAGGCTTTGACAGGATAATCTGCATTTTTGTTGTAAATGATTTCATCCAATGCAAATTTTCCGCTTTTACCTTTGGAAATAGGACGCGAATACTGTTGTGGGTACAATTTGAAGAAGCCGTTGATGGCTACTTCATTTTCGCAGATTACCTCAATACTTATTGCACTTTCACCAGGAGGTAGCAACAGAGATACCGACTGATAGGGCAGTGCGGGTTGTCCGGCTATTCCGGTTAACAAAGTGTTTTTGAATATAATAGATTGATAATCGCCATGATTTGCGATCTGGTAATCCGAAAAATAATAGGTCTTTTCAATAACCGTTGCCTGTACAGATACAATGGCCATAATAGCACATAAAGCAAGTAAAATTCTTTTCATACAATTGATTAATAAAATGTGCCCAAATGTAGATAATATCTTTTTATGAAAAAGCATTCCGTGTGCTCAATTGCAAAAAACAGCAATAAAAAAGCCATTCTGATTTTTCAGAACGGCTTTCTCATATAAAATAAAACAGTAACTAACGAATAATCAATTTTTCAGACGATATGCTATTTCCATGTTGAATAACAAGGAGATAAATTCCGGAAGGAAGATTCAGATTAAATATTTCATTAGAAGAACCCATAACTCCTGTTTTTTCAAAAACGACAGCATTATAAGCATTTACAACTTTCACGGTTGCTTTATCTGTGGTTGCTTTAAACATAACTGAAAAAGTTCCATTATTGGGGTTCGGAATAATTGAAGGTTTACTATTGTTATTTTCGGTAATGCCATCACAGATAAGAACCGATACCTGTAGTTCAGAGGAAAAAGCACTTTCGCCACAGTCGTTTATACCTTTTACTTTAACAGTAGCCAATCCAGTGTAGGAAGTATTCCAAGTTACGGTGGCTGTTAATCCGTTGCCATCTATGGTTCCGGCTTCAGCAGGAAGTAATTCCCAGCTATAAGACAAAACATTGTTTGCTTCCTGTGTGGTATAAGTGGTAAATGGCTCTTCAGCAGGACATATTTCGACATTGCCTGTCGGGGTCTGGGGTATTTCAGGCAGCAAGTTCTTGATTATGGTTGTCGAACCCTGCATAGGCTGCTCGCAATATTGCCCATAGCTATAAGCTTTTACTGTATAACTGCCTTCTAAAATCTGGTTGCCAAAACTGAGGGCTTCTCCTGTACCTGGTACCGGATTTCCTGTAGAAGTTTCATTCAAAAAAAGTTGATATGTTTTTCCTGATTCTGAATTCGATAGACCTACTTCTACGCCCAAAGTTCCTTCGCAATAACTGCCGCCTCCGGTGATTTCAAAAACAGTGGGAGCAGACAATTTTGTAATTTCCAAATTATCGGAGGAAAATCCTTCGCCACAAGTATTTGACCCTTTTACAGAAACGTAAGCTGTTCCTGTATAATTGTCGTTCCATGTAACTGTACCCACGGTGTCATTACCGACAATTTCCCCGGCTTCCAAAGGAGATAATTGCCAGATATACGAATTCGCCTTGGTGGCTCCAGAAGTAAGGTATTCGGAAACAGAAGTATTCGTACATACAATCGTTTCTCCGTAAGGAATTCCTGCTTGTGTAGGTACTGAATTTACTGTTATAAAATCGGCACGTAAAGTAGTATTGCTTGCTAACCCGTTAGTTACAGTAAGGCTTACATTGTAATTCCCAGAGGTAAGATAGGTTACCACGGGATTTTGTTCTGTTGATGTGGCCGGATCTCCGCCTGGGAAACTCCAGTTCCATGTTGTAGGAGGCAGTGGACTTGCAGTTGAAAGGTCGGTATAATGTACAATTCCTGCTTCACAAACTGTGGTAGTATCCGTATCAAAGTCCGCGATTACTGTACCGGAAGACAGTTCTTCAAGTGCTACTTTGGTTCCCTGTAAAATTTCTTTGCTTGTATTGTCCTGTATAAAGGCAACTAATTCACAATTTTCTGCAGGCCATGCTGTATTAAGGGTAAAAGTAAGCGTAACCAACTGGGTAGAATCAGTAGGATCAAGTGCAACAGTAGTACCCGACTGATTGGGCATCATTAACCGGTTTACAAAATTAAGTTCTGTTTGCCCTTGCCAGTTGTAGGCAATTTCCGATTGTGTTAAAGCCAGGTGAATTTTCATATTTGTGCTGGTAGTAGCTGCAACCTGTTTGGCTTTAACCAAAACAGTGTAATCAGCACCCGTATTGGAACCAAAAATTTCGAGCGTAAAAGAAGATGGAATTGCTTTACGTTGGTTATACTTTGGCAAATATGATGAATACATACTTTGGGTATGGTTTCCCCCTACTACCGTCAGCACTCCATCAAATTTTGCAGTCGGGAAACTCGAAATACCGTAATAACTATTCCTTGCATTCGAATAGGTGTTGGCAAAAATATCGCCGTTATGATTTTCAACTACAGCTACATCCTTGCCATTAGTGATTAAATCGTCAGCACCAAGAGCTGCACCGGGACAATATTGGCACCACGTTCCTGTGCCAATTTCAAGGACAACCATATCTCTTTCTACTTGCTGGGCATGTACCCATAGTATAGAAAAGAACATACAGATAAAAAGTACACTTTTTTTCATTTTGTAAATGCTTGTTAATTAATAATTAAATTGCAATGAAATATAAACCTGCAAATCTATATAAATTATTCTATATATAGATATATAGATAAGAAAAATATTTTTCAATAAAACGATACCAGAAATTCATTTAACCTTCATATAATGAACAATTATAACTAAAAAAGGTTGAGGTTTGTTTCTTTTAATAATTTATTAAAATGAAACCCGCATGCATTGCATCCGTAAAAAGCGCCAATGAAACTAATTTTCTGGATTATGGGTTTCTCTGGAAATCTTGAATGAACATAAACCAATTAAACACAGATTAAATAGTATATGATTTAAAAGCAGATATTTACATTATTCAACCTTTTTCAAACCAGATCATCTGGTTTGCTCGTATTGAATTTTTTATTGAAATTTTGAACGGGATAGCAAATAAATGTAAGCAGCTTTCGCAGTAATATCTAAATAATCAAATGCTTCACCAACTGTTTGTCCAACAGAGATGCACCCATGTTTTTCCCAAACAGCTACTTTATGTTTTTCCAGTGCTTGTAGTGTTTTTTCTGCAAGAACATGGCTTCCCGGCTCAGAAAAAGGAACAAATCCCACTCCATCAGGAATAAACAATGAAATTTCAGGATGCATGGAAAACAAAAGTGTGTTCAGCGCTTTTTCCTGGTTGAGCCCAGGAATATGTGTTAGAGCAATCATCTCCGTAACATGTGAATGCAATACTGCTTTTTCTTTTGCATTTTGCGCCACCAGTTGGTTTTGGATAGCCAAATGGGTCGAAAGCTCTGAAGTTGGGGTTGCATTGGAATTTTTACCGGGGATGTAAATAGTGGCTTTATTTCCCTCGGAATTGATGGATAGCAGGCAAATGTTTTCACTGTTTTTTTGCGAAAAACGGCGCATCTGGCTACCTGAAATAGTAACAACCAACGTATTGCAGGAAAGATAATGAAAAGGATATTCTAACGAAATTTCTATGAAATTATGTGTCGGATATATTTTCGAAGGAACCAGCCCGGTAACATTTACCGAAATATTTCCTGCATTTCGTTCCGCCCAGCCTTTGTTCCACAAAAATCCCCCAATTTCATCAATTTCCGATAAGATATCGTGAATATATGTTTGAAACATTGATAATTAATGCTGAATAACGATTTTAATTACGCATGGCATTCCATTAACCGATAGAACTCCTAAATACGTTCCGTTTGACAACGGGGAACCCTGATCAGATTTTCCGTCCCAGTTGAATTTTTGTACTCCTGCCGGCAAATTTCCATTGAAAACCGTTTTGCATTTTGTACCGGTAGCAGAAAAAACTTCCATTTTTACTAACGAAGTTTCTTTAAGTATGAACACGATTTCTGTTTTGTTGTACAGTGGATTGGGAGAAACGAACAAATCATAAACATTTTTTGGTAAATTCTGAATACCTACTGATACAGGGCCCAATAATCCGTTGGCTTGCAGATTCTGGGCATAAATATCGGATTCTCCGTTTCTTTGGTCTTCCCAAGCCATAATCCATTGATAATTATTCAGGATACCCGTATATCTGTGTACTTTATCACTTTGTACCGAACAAATTTCAACCATTTGCGGATTCCAAACAAAGGAACCGGATTCGTCCACCTTAGTACACATTACTCTACTATCAGTTACATTTCCAAAGTTGTAGTCGTCATAAATTACAACTGCATCATTTTCAAAGCATTTTGTAGTAACAAAACTAATTTGCTTGTCCGACAGATCAATAAACTTCTTCCCCAAATCTCCCCATAATTTGGTTCCATCAGGTGTAACCAATTGCCCGGATAAACCTTGGTTGTCCTGATTGGCATTTTGTTCACTCCAAAAAACAAAGAGTTTGTCTGATTGTGGATTGTATTTTACTGTAGCGTCCAGATGCTGTCTTGAATTATCTGTGCTCATTTCCACTCCATCGGCAGGCATAAGTAAATTACCATCATTATCCGTATGCTGAACAAAGGTGCTGTAATTCCAGTCGGCATTTCTGTCATCAAACCAGCTTATGTAAAATCCACCGTTTTCATCATAATCTGTGCTATAAGTTTGTGGGTAAAAAGGGATTCCGGTTCCTTCATAAACCACTTTTTCCTGTTGCCAGAGTAAGATTCCGTCAGGACCAATTTTTTGAAAATAGATATATTTTTCACCCATATAGCTGCCATATTGTTTTGAGTAGATCATAAAAACATTTCCATTTCCGGCATTCATAAGTATGGGAAAAGAATATAAACATGCGGTGTCGGGCTGATAAACAATGCCGTCACCCCACAATTTTTCTCCAGAGGGGGAAATTTTTTGAAGCATAATATATTCATTGCCGGTGTCGGGCGATCGGTTCCATGCTACGATGGTATTGCCTTCACTATCGAGAACGCAAACAGGAGTAACTTCAAAATCAACGCTATTGGAAAGCTCTGTGCCGTTTTCTCCCCATAAAAATTGCCCGGTTGGAGAAATTTTATAAGCAAAAATATCATTGTTTCCGGCGTTTCTTATATCCTGAAATGTAATAATTGCATTGGTGTCGTTGTCCACTGTAACATCATAATCTGTAAGCCAGGTCATGGATTGATTACTACTTATTAAGATGCCACCCGAAATCCAGAGTTCTTTTCCGGTAACATCCAGCTTTTGCAAACGAACATTATAGTTTCCGCTTTCAGAAGAAAACCAACAGATATAAGAAATTCCTGAAGAATGGGTAGCAACCTTTGGCAAAGCTTGTTCGCCAGATAAGTTTGTGATACAATTGTTTTCAGCAGGATTATTGCTCCATTGTGCAAAAATGGAAATTGCAATAATGGTGAATCCGAGGGTAAAAATTAGTTTTTTCATGATTTTTAGCATTAATACTAAGGAACAAAGTTACAAAAATCAGATTCTTTTTTCGCTAAAGAATTTTTTTATTATTTCTGAACAATCATTTTCGAGTATTCCGCTGCAGATTTGGATTTTAGGACGAAAAATATTTAAACCAGTTGTGGAATAGCCTCTTTTGGGATCCGCTGCACCATACACAATCCGGGTTATTTGTGACCAGAATGCAGCTCCGGCACACATTACGCAGGGTTCTATGGTAACATATAAAGTACAATCAATAAGATATTTGGCACCCAAATAATTGCATGCAGATGTAAATGCTTGCATTTCTGCATGAGCGGTAGGATCGTTCAGCGTTTCTGTGAGATTATGGGCACGGGCAATAATATTGTTTTGGCACGCAATTACAGCACCTATCGGTACTTCATTTTTATCAAATGCTTTCCGGGCTTCTTTCAAAGCCTCACGCATAAAATAATCATCTGAATATCTTGATATATCCATAATTAAAATACATTTTTACGTGCAAACATATAAAATATATAACAAAAACAATTAAAAGCCGTTATTAGCGAAATTATTAGTAAAATTGCACTCCATAAAATTCATAAGAATATTTTAATGATTAATTTCATAATGAATAAGTTGCGTTTTATACTATTGTTGGGTTTTGTCTCAATATTTTCCATTATTTCTAATAGTATTTTTGCAACTACACCACCTGTATCTGATAACAAGGCTACTCATGAAGCAGAAGTTTTCAAACCGGGAGAAATGATTATTGAACATATTATTGATAATCATGAATGGCATATATTTACATGGAACACCCATCATTATTCGGTGCCCTTGCCAGTAATTTTATACGATCGGGGAAAAATTGTAGTTTTTTCTTCTGGTAGGTTTCACCACGGAACAGCTTCCTATATCGGATATAAAATTGAAAATGAGGGAAAAAATAAGAGAAAAATAGTAAAGGTTTTAGATGACGGGGTTACAACGAATACAAAAGAGCCATTGCCTCTTGATTTTTCCGTTACAAGAACAGTTGCAGCCCTAATTTTGAGTATGTTTTTACTTATTCTCATTTTGAGTGCGGTAGTTAGAAGATATAAAAGACATCCTAATACAGCTCCAAAAGGGTTACAGATTGCCATCGAAGCTCTTGTAAATTTTATCAAAGACGATATTGCAATTCCGTCAATAGGAGTGAAGATGTACGAAAGGTATATGCCTTTTTTGCTCACTTTATTCTTTTTTATATTGATGAACAATATTATGGGATTGATACCTTTCTTCCCTTTTGGAACCAACGTAACCGGAAATATTGCCATTACAATGAGCCTTGCTTTGTTTACTTTTGTAATCACAACATTTTCGGGTAATAAAATGTACTGGAAACATATTTTTAATGCTCCAGGTGTACCTTGGTGGTTGAAATTTCCGATTCCCCTTATGCCCATAGTTGAACTTATTGGGGTGTTTACAAAACCATTTGTCCTGATGGTTCGTTTATTTGCAAATATAACAGCCGGTCATATTGTAATTCTGGGTTTTATGAGCCTGATATTTATTTTTGCCAGGATTCATACTGCCTTGGGTTTGGGTGTATCTGTGGTTTCAATAGCATTTACATTGTTTATGGATATGCTTGAACTGCTTGTTGCTTTTATACAGGCATACGTGTTTACCCTGTTATCGGCATTGTATTTCGGAATGGCAACCCAGGAACATCATTAATAAAAAAAATAACCATTAATTAACAAATAAAATTAAACAAAATGAGCCTTTTAGCAATTTTACTTCAGGTAGCCGCCGATCTCGTTCCTATTGCGAAAATGGGAGCCGGATTGGGAGCCGGAATAGCAGTAATTGGTGCTGGTGTAGGTATCGGAAACATCGGACGGGGAGCGCTGGAATCCATTGCGCGTCAGCCGGAAGCCGTGGGCGATATTCGTTCTAACATGATTGTTGCAGCCGCTCTTATTGAAGGGGTAGCCTTTTTTGCTATCGTTGTTTGCTTGCTTATTCTTTTTCTGTAAGCAAACGCATAAAACTGTGTACCTGACTTATAAGCGGGTACACCGTTTTGTATTTTACAAAATGTAATCAAGAATAAAAAATATTGTAAACTAAAGAAAAATTTTCGGATATGGAACTTGTAACTCCTGGAGTGGGCTTGTTGTTCTGGATGACATTATCGTTTGGGTTAATGCTTTATGTTTTGGGAAAAATGTTCTGGAAACCTATCGTTAAAGCAATGAAAAATAGAGAGGAAGCAATAAGCCAAAGCCTTAATGAAGCCAACAAAGCAAGGGAAGAAATGAAAGCCCTCCAGATAAACAATGAACAACTTTTATTGCAAGCCAAAGAAGAACGGGATCAAATTCTAAAAGAAGCCCGAAAGTTGAAAGATGAACTTATTGAAAAATCGAAAATACAGGCAAACGAAGAATACAACCGCATAGTGGAAAGTGCAAAAGAAAGCATTCATTACGAAAAAATGGCAGCTATTACCGAACTGAAAAACCAAATGGCTACACTTTCAATAGAAATAGCCCAGAAATTGATTCAGGAAGAACTGCAAAACAGCGATAAACAAAAAACCATTGTTGATAAAATGCTGAAAGAAATTAATTTCAATTAAAGCAAAGCGTATATTTTAATGAAAAATAGCAGGTTATATTCACGCTACGCGAAAGCCCTTTTCGACTTGGCATCGGAACAAAACCTTATCGAAAAGATTTTTGCCGATATGCAATTAGTACACCATACAATTGAAACAAATCGTAGCCTTGCTTTGATGCTTCAAAGCCCTATAATTAAAATAGATAAGAAAAAAAACATTTTAAAAGAAATATTTAGTAACTCCATCTCTGAATTAACTCAAAAATACTTGGATATTATTAGTAGTAAACGAAGAGATTCATCAATAATGGGAATTGCATCCGGATACCTTGATTTGTATAACGAATTTAAGGGTATTAAAAAAGTAGTTCTCCGGACGGCTTTTGCCATGAGGGAAGCAGACAAAGAACGTATAAAACAGTTGTTAAAAACACAAACCGGCTTTACCATAGAGCTTAAGGAAATAATTGAACCCGGATTAATCGGTGGATTTATTCTTACACTCGACGATAAACAATATGATGCCAGTTTACTGAAACAAATAAAACAATTACATAAACAATTTGACAATAATTTGTATATTAAAGGATTTTAATAATATATGGCAGAAATAAAACCCGCAGAAGTATCGGCAATTTTACGGCAGCAATTAGCCGGATTTAAAACCGAAAAAGAACTTGAAGAAATAGGAACCGTGTTACAGGTAGGCGATGGTATTGCCCGTATTTATGGTTTAAACAATGCCCAGTCAGGTGAATTGATTGAGTTTGAAAAAAAAGGATTGAAAGGTATTGTCCTTAATTTGGAAGAGGATAATGTCGGTGCCGTGTTACTTGGTGAATCCCTTGATGTAAAAGAGGGAGATACCGTGAAACGTACCGGGGAAATTGCTTCGGTTAACGTTGGCGAAGGTATGCTGGGTCGTGTTATCAACACTCTTGGCGAACCTATTGACGGAAAAGGAGAAATAAAAGGGGAAACCTTTCAAATGCCCCTTGAACGCAAAGCTCCGGGAGTAATTTACAGACAACCGGTAAACCAGCCACTACAAACAGGTATTAAGCCCATTGATGCGATGATTCCTATCGGAAGAGGTCAAAGAGAGTTAATTATCGGCGACCGGCAAACCGGTAAATCGGCAATTGCCATTGATACTATAATCAACCAAAAAGAATTTTACGAAAAAGGAGAACCAGTATATTGTGTATATGTTGCCATAGGACAAAAAGGTTCTACAGTGGCTAACCTGGTAAAAACACTCGAAAGCCACGGGGCAATGAATTACACTATCATTGTAACCGCTACTGCTTCCGACCCCGCTGCCATGCAATTCTATGCCCCGTTTACCGGCGCTGCAATAGGAGAATTTTTTAGGGATTCAGGAAGATCTGCCTTGGTGATTTACGACGATTTGTCGAAACAGGCAGTAGCTTATCGTGAAGTTTCTCTTTTACTCCGCCGCCCACCCGGACGCGAAGCTTATCCCGGTGATGTGTTTTATCTCCATTCACGTCTGCTCGAACGGGCTGCCCGTATCATTTCTGCTGATCACATAGCAAAACAAATGAACGACCTGCCCGGATCTATCCAGCATCTTGTGAAAGGAGGAGGTTCTCTCACGGCTTTGCCAATTATTGAAACTCAGGCTGGCGACGTATCAGCATACATCCCTACCAACGTTATTTCTATCACCGATGGACAAATTTTTCTCGAATCGGGATTATTTAACTCTGGTATCCGACCCGCTATCAACGTGGGAATCTCCGTTTCGCGCGTAGGTGGAAATGCACAGATAAAATCAATGAAGAAAATTGCCGGAACCTTAAAATTGGACCAAGCACAGTTCCGCGAACTCGAAGCCTTTGCAAAATTTGGTTCCGACCTTGATGCTGCTACCAAAGCCGTTCTTGATAAAGGCATCCGGAATGTGGAAATACTGAAACAAGCCCAATTTTCACCCATGCCAGTTGAAAAACAAATCGCTATTATTTTTTGCGGAACAAGGGGATTGTTACAAAAAATTCCCGTTAAGAGTATTAAAAACTTTGAAGACGAATTTTTGAATTATCTTGAGCAAAATCATCAGCCGGTACTCCAGTCATTAAAAAAAGGAGAACTAAAGGACGATGTACTGGCAACACTTGAAAAAACAGCCTTTCAAATAGCCAAAAGATACGAAAAATAAAAATTCCCTTTTCACAGAAAATAAACGGATTAATGTAAATGCTGAATTGAACCCATGCCAAGCCTGAAAGAAGTAAGATTACGGATTGCTTCGGTAAAAACTACCCAGCAGATTACCAGTGCCATGAAAATGGTTTCGGCATCCAAGTTGCGAAGGGCACAAAATGCCATTCTTACCCTACGACCGTATGCTAATAAAATCAACGAAATTCTGCAAAATTTAACAGCAGCTTCGGGCAATAGTGGCGATAATCTTTTCTTTAATTCCCGTTACCCCGAAAAAGTATTATTGGTGGTTATAGCTTCCAACAGAGGTATGTGCGGAGCTTTTAACGCTTCAATCATAAAAACCGCAATACAATACATTAACGAAAATTATCCCGGGCAGCAAAATAAAGGCAATGTGTCGCTGCTGTGTATAGGTAAAAAAGCCACCGATTTCTTTAAAAAAAGAAATTATAATATCTTAGCTATTCACGACCATTTATTCGACCAGCTCACCTTTGATAACACCACGGATGTAGCCCGGCAATTGATGCAATTTTTTGTTTCGCGACAGTTTGACAAAATTGAATTGGTTTACAACCAGTTTAAAAATCCTGCAGTACAAAAACTTATTGTTGAGCAGTACCTTCCGTTTAAACCGGCTGAGCCTGCCCCATCGGCTTTTACCGCAAAAAATGATTATATTTTTGAACCGGATGAAAAAACAATTACCGACGAGCTAATTCCCAAATCGCTTACGATTCAATTTTATAAAGCACTGCTCGACTCTTTTGCTTCGGAGCATGGGGCAAGAATGACAGCCATGCACAAAGCTACCGATAACGCTCAGGAAATCATTAAAAAACTCACCATTATGTACAATAAAGCCCGACAGGCAACAATTACAAATGAAATTCTTGAAATTGTGAGCGGGGCAAATGCGCTCAAGCAAAGCTAAACAGGATAAATAATCATCTTATTATCAACAGAAAATGTTTTTTGTTGAATTTACATAAACTATATCTGCACCTCGTTGTTATTAATAAGTGTTAAAGATTTTTCATCTGAAAAGATGAATTTATTATACATTTGTAGTTAAATAATAGAATTGCCCTATGATAAACAAAACAGTAGAAAAAGCAATAAACGAACAAATTAAACTGGAAGAACATTCCTCACGCATTTATTTAGCCATGGCATCGTGGTGCGAAACCAACGGATTACCGGGAGCTGCTGCTTACTTGTTCAAACAAACCGAAGAAGAACGGTTTCATTTACGTAAATTTATTAACTACCAGAACGACAGGGGTGGTTTTGCTAAATTGCAGACTCTTGATGCTCCAGAATTTGAATTTAAATCGCTGAACGATCTGTTCGAAAAAGTGCTGGTACATGAAGAATTGATTACATCTTCCATCAGCAATCTGTACGAAATAGCCGTAAATGAAAAAGACTTTACTACAGCCAATTTTTTGCAATGGTTTATTACCGAACAAATTGAAGAAGAAAGTACTTTTCGTACCATTATTGATAAAATAAAATTAGCCGGTACGGAAAAAGGTGGTTATTTTCTTATGGATAAAGAATTAGCTGCTATGGCAGCTGCTAAAATAGTTCCTTCAGCAGATACAGTAAACTAAAAAAAACGAAAAATTTGCGAACACCTCCGATACTTAAAAAGGGAGACACTGTGGCTATTGCTGCTACCGCAAGAAAAATTAATCCGGAAGAATGGCAAAATGCAGTTAATTTGCTTTCGTCCTGGGAACTGGAAGTAGTTTTCTCCGAAAACATCGCGAAAAGCGATCACCAGTTTGCCGGAAACGATAAAGAAAGACGTATAGGGTTTCAACAATTGATTGATGATGACAATATTAAAGCAATTATTTGTGCCCGGGGCGGATATGGAACAGTAAGAATTATTGACGACTTAGATTTTTCGCATTTTTCACAAAATCCGAAATGGATAGTAGGTTACAGCGATATTACTGTACTTCATTCTCATATTCACCGGCACTTTGCAATAGAAACTCTGCATAGTTGTATGCCATATGACTTTTCTGCTGCTAATCCCTCGCCTGAAACTATTGAAAGTTGCAGAAGCGTATTATTCGGACAACCATTAAATTACGAATTACAAGTCCATCCTCTTTCGCGAATTGGTGCATGCGAAGGGATTTTATGTGGCGGAAATTTGTCTATACTTTACAGTCTTACAGGAACAGCCTCAGATATTGATACCACAAACAAAATTTTATTTCTCGAAGATGTTGACGAGTATTTGTATCATATTGACCGGATGATGCTAAGTTTAAAACGTTCGGGTAAATTGAACTGTTTGAAAGGCTTAATAATAGGCAGCTTTTCAAAAATGAACGACAATGCCGTGCCTTTTGGTAAAAATGCTGAAGAAATTATTGTCGAAGCTGTAAGCGAATATAATTACCCGGTACTGTTCGGATTTCCTGCCGGACATTGCAATGATAACAGAGCCTTGGTTTTGGGAAGAAATGTAAAGTTTGACATTCAGGCTGCAAAAGCAACTTTGTGTTGTTGAATCACTAAGCAGGTCTGATTGCAAGCGCAATATTTAACAGTTGTCCGTTCTCATCACATATGGGAACATAATGGTATTTGTACCTTTTTCCATCTTTTTCCGTTTCTACAATTAAGGGCTCTTTATTGTCAATAACTTGCTGAATTATTTTGTAAATATTTGAAAATGTGTCGTCATTTGTAATTTCGCCAACTTTTTTCCCGATAGCTTTTTCTGGGAGCAGATTAAAAGATTTACAAGCTACTTCATTGATTTGAACGATATGAAAGTTTTTGTCAAATAAAATAAACTGATCGTGAGTTACTTGAAGGATAGCATTGGCAATCTGCCGAGTTTCAAACAATTTTTGTTCGTAGAGATTCCTCTCTGTAATATCGCTGATCATCACCAGCGTAAATTTTATTATGCCCGCTTCATAAATAGGAGAAACACTGGTATCGCACCATAAAACACTTCCGTCTTTTTTGACGTAACGTTTTTCGGTTTGAAAATGGGGGACTTTACCATCTATAAGCTGCTGCATGAGATATCTCGATTTGGTAATATCATCCTTATGCGTGATTTCTGTCATGTTAAACTGGTAAATTTCTTCCAGGGTATAACCAGTCATATTAGAAAAAACTTTATTAACCAGGACGAAATCCCCCTTTAGATTGCCAATGATGATACCGATAGTGGTATTTTCGAATATTGCTTTCAGTTTGGCTTCATTTTGCCGGGAAACGTAAACAATACTCTCAAGAAGCTCATGTTGTTCCTTATGGTAATGAAATTGCTTTTTCAACCGCATGTACTGAAAAAAGCCATACCCAAGCAGACAAAAAAGAATGGCAGATAAAATATGAATAACAACAAAATAGTTCATTATCTAAAAAACGACAAATGTATAGTTATAAAATACTCTTTTGCAAACTTTCTTTCAAACGCTTTATTTATTAAACAATTCGCTTGTAAATTGAAAAAAAGCGCAAACAGCTATTCTGATTTTTGTAACTATGATGTGAAAAAATAAATACTTTTTATCATATACACATCCTGCTTTGTAATGATAGACAACCTAAGAAAATATTATAGTCGCCTCTGATATTTTTTAATATCTTTACAAACCAAAAAGGAACGACCTGACTACTTAGGCATTCTTTTTCAACAGAAACCCAAGAAATATATGATAATGATAAAAAAACTTTTACTTTATTTTCTTTTATTAGCCGCTATTCCTGCCTATACACAACATACCAATATAATGATAAGTAGCAATAATGAGCCGGAAGAGCCCTCCATATACATTAACCCGCACAACACACAGCAAATAGTCGCCGGATCGAACATTAATAATTTTTATTTTTCACAGGACGGAGGATATACATGGGCAGAACATCAGCTTACATCATCTTTATATGGAGTTTGGGGCGACCCCTGCCTGCTTTTTGATACCACAGGAAGCATTTATTTTTTTCATTTATCTAACCCTACATCCGGTAACTGGATAGACAGGATTGTTTGCCAGAAATCGAATGATGGAGGATTGACTTGGGATGTGGGATCTTACATGGGACTTAATGGTACTAAGGCGCAGGATAAGGAATGGGTAGTAGTAGATCCGGCTACCAATACTATGTATGCAACTTGGACACAATTTGACTATTATGGGTCAACAAATCCATTGGATAGCAGTATAATTCTTTTTTCACGTTCAACAAATCAGGGAATAACATGGTCGCAACCACAAAGGCTGAGCCAACGTGCAGGGGATTGTGTTGATAGTGACAATACCGTTGAAGGGGCTGTTCCGGCAATAGGTCCCGAAGGAGAAATTTATGTTGCATGGGCTGGCCCTTCCGGGTTGGTATTTGACCGCTCGCTGGATGGCGGTTCAGCATGGTTGCCAAAAGATATTTTTATTACCGATATTCCAGGAGGATGGGATTATAATGTTCCGGGAATAAGCCGCTGCAACGGACTTCCGGTAACTTGTTGCGACGTAAGTAACAGCCCTTACCGTGGGCGTATTTATGTAAACTGGACAGATCAGCGTAATGGGACATCCGATACCGACGTATGGCTGGTTTCCTCTTCCGATGGAGGTAATACCTGGAGCGAAGTAAAAAGAGTAAACAATGATTTGCCAGGTAAACAGCAATTTTTTACCTGGATGACCATTGATCAAACAACGGGATACTTGTACTTTGTATTTTATGATCGTCGGAATTATTCCGGCAGAGAAACAGATGTTTATATGGCTGTTTCAAAAGATGGAGGTGAAACTTTCAGTAATTTTTCTATTAGCGAGACCCCATTTACTCCTAATGCAAACATTTTTTTCGGCGACTATACTAACATATCTGCACATAATAATGTAATAAGACCGATATGGACACGGCTTGAAAATAACAGTCTAAGTATTTGGACTGCTATTATTAACCCCATGATATTATCTTCTGATCAACAGCAATTTTCCTTATTTTCACTTGAACAAAATTTTCCTAATCCATTCTCTGATAATACTTATTTTTCATTTAAAATTAAATCCCCATGCCATGTAAGTTTGAAAATTTATGATGTTTTTGGAAAAGAAATAGCAACAATAATTAATAATAAATTATTGCAAACAGGAAAATATATTGAAATGTTTAATACTACGCTAATTCCCATTGCATCGGGTGTATATTATTTCTCCTTAGTAAGTGAAAATCAGATAGTAAAACATAAAATGCTGTTTTTAAGGTAGATATATCAATGTTGGTGGATTAAATTTTTTTTTATTTTTACTTTTTGTTTTAGATAAAGTAGTTAAAAATCAAATATACTAATAATGGAATTAGAATTCCAGAAAATTTTAGAAAAATCAAGAGACTTATCCTTTGACAAGGGAATCCGAAAAGCCTCAATGGATGATATTGCCAACGTGATAGGTATATCAAAAAAAACTCTTTTCAAATATATCAAAAACAAAACGGACCTTGTACAAAAAGTTCTTGATTTTGAACGTGACAGTTTTGGGAAAATATTTGATGAATACAACTTTGAAGGAGTAAATGCCATTGATATTTTACTTACGGTAAGTCGCGAAATAAGCAGGCGTTTTAAATATGTAAATCCTATGGTTACATACGAACTACGCAAATATTATCCAGCAATTTATCGTTTACATTTCGAAAAACGTATAGATTTTATTTTTGAAAAAATTAAAATCAACATCGAAAAAGGAATAAGCCAAGGTATTTATCGTAGCGATTTCAGCATTGAACTACTTGCAAGATTGTACATCAGCAGATTGATTGACTTACAAAACCCTGTGTTTTTTCCCCCTGATAAATTTTCCTTCGGAGTGCTTTTTGAGGTAATGTTTGATAATTTTATCAGAGGCATAGCCAATACGCAAGGGATGGCATATTACGAAGAAAGGCGCAAGGACATGGTTTTTAAATAAAAAAGCCGCATATAAATAAATTATATACGGCTGGAAGATATGAAAAAAAAGCTATTCGTATTTAATTGCATTTACTGGATTTTCAGTAGCAGCTTTTAGGATATGAAAGCTGATAGCCAACATGGTAACAACCCAGGCAATAATTCCAGAAAGCAAAAAAGTGATTGGAGAAACAGTAACATGGTATGCAAATTTTTCGAGCCAATTACTAAGGAAAAAATAAGATATCGGACTGGCAATCACAAAAGCAATACCCAATAACAGAGAAAACTCATAGTAGAACATTCCGGTTATAGAAGCAACTGATGCCCCGGAAATTTTCCTTATACCTATTTCCTTCGTTCTTTGTTCTGTAACGAATGATGCAAGACCCAACAAACCTAATAAGGCAATAAAAAGAGAAATTACAGAAAACACGGTAAAAATTTGGGTAAGTTTTTTTTCGTGTGCATAAACAGTATTGTATGAATCAGTCATTATTTTGTAATCGAAAGGATTTTTAACACCAAATTTTTGCCAAACACCATTAATATAGCCAAGAGATTTATTAATTGTTCCTTCTTTAATTTTTATTGTCAAATATCCACCGGGACGCTGTTGTAAAAAAATAACCATGGGTTCTATCTGATTGTGTAAAGAGATGTAATTAAAATCTTTAACCACGCCAATTACACGTGTATTTCGGTTGGCTGTACCGTCGAGATTAAGATCATATTGAATTTTTTTACCTAAAGGTTCAATCCAACCTAATTTTTTTGCAGCTGTTTCATTGATAATAACGGCTTTTTGGAGATCGGTACCCCTGGTTTTATCAAAATCTCTCCCTTTAACTATTTGCATTCCCATTATTTTTATAAAATCATAATCGGCAATAATATTATTGAGGGCAATTTCCTGCATTTTTCCACCGTTTTCTACCCGCATCACCTGGATGGAAAAATTGTTGTATGGAAGTCCGAACGAAGTACTTACACCAATAATATCAGGATTTTTAAGAAGCTCCTGTTTAAATGCCGGAATACTTTTGGCGAAGGTAGTATCCTGAATTTGGGTGAAAAGAAGATTTTCCTTATCAAAACCGATATTTTTATTCTGAAAAAAGCGAAACTGACTGCTTACAATAAGTGTGCTTGAAATCATAAAAATAGAAATAACAAACTGAAATACAACCAATATTTTTCGTAGAAGTGCATTTTTCCTTCCGACTTTGTTTTTCTCTTTCAAAACCACTGCCGGAATAAAGGAAGAAAGATAAAATGCAGGATAACTTCCCGAAATTAGTCCTACCAGCAAAGTAATAAGCAGGATACCCACAGAAATTAAAGGATCGGAAATTATGCCAAATGACATTTGCTTATCGGTAAGCGTATTGAACATCGGTAAAAACGACTGGATAAGGAAAAGGGAAATTATTAGGGAGATAAAAGCCAATACTACCGATTCGAACAAAAACTGTCGCTGGATTTGTACTCTGTAAGCTCCAATTACTTTGCGCATTCCCACTTCTTTTGCCCGGTTAGTAGATTTTGCTGTCGCCATATTCATATAATTGATTGCGGCAATCAATAAAATGAAAAAAGCAACAAATGAAAAAATATAAACGTAAAATATATTTCCGGTAGGTTCGTCGGCGGTGAGAGTTGAGTGCAAATGAATTTGCCCGAGACCGGTAGCCATCAGTTTAAAATTGGCATTAATTTGTTTTCCGATGGTTTCCATGTATTTTTTATAAAATTCCGGAGACTTTTGAAGCAGGGTTTCTATTTGCACATTGGGTTTTAAGAGAATAAAGCTGAATGGATTCACATTCCAGAATGCTTCGGGCTGCATGCTATTGAACCTTTCAAACCCGATAAATTTGGCTATGGTGGACATAGAAATTAACCCGTCGTACTGAATATGGGTATTCCCCGGCAGATTTTCAATAACCCCGCTTACTTTGTAACTGGTATTTCCATTTGTATAAATCAATTTTCCCAATGGATTTTCACTGCCAAAATATTTTTTGGCAAGTTTTTGTGTAAGTACAATGGTGTTGGGTTCGCACAAAGCTTTACCAGGAGACCCGTATATAAATTTACAACTGAAAATGGAAAAATGCGTAGAATCGGTAAACCAGATATTGTTTTCGTAAAATTCTTTATTATTACACCGTATCAGCATATTTTCGTTTCGAAACATACGGGTAAAAGATTCTATTTCCGGATATTCAAGTTTGGGAGCCGGAGCCAAAGGAAATGAAGTAATGGCAAATTTATCATGTTTTTCACCAATACGGAAGTCGGATTCAAGACGGTAAATCCGTTTATAATTTGTGTTGTATTTATCAAAGGAAAGTTCGTCGCGTATATATAACAAAATAAAAATGGTGGAAACCAGTCCAACTGTCAGACCGATGATATTTAATGCCGAATAAAACTTGTTTTTCAGAATATTACGGAAAGCACTGTTAATATAATTTTTAAACATAATGATCAGTTATTTTGTTAAATAACAAACCGTTCGCGAATATTTTCCGTAACAATTTGTCCATCGAAAAGACGAATTATACGTTGCGCATAATCGGCATCGCGTTGCGAATGTGTTACCATAATTATGGTAGTACCCGATTGATTCAACTTTTCGAGAATGCTCATCACTTCTTCACCATTAGCCGAATCGAGATTTCCGGTAGGTTCGTCGGCAAGAATCAGGTTGGGGCGGGTAACCACTGCTCTGGCTACTGCTACACGTTGCTGCTGACCTCCGGAAAGTTGCAGGGGAAAATGTTTTTTCCGGTGCATTATCTGCATTTGTTCCAATATTTGTTCTACTCTTTTTTTCCGTTCGCCGCTATACATTCCCCGGTAAATAAGGGGCAATTCGATGTTTTCAAAAACAGTCAGTTCGTCAACAAGATTAAAGTTCTGAAATACAAAACCAATATTTTGTTTCCGCAACAATGCACGCTGCCGTTCTGTAAATTTCGATACTTCCCGTTCAAATAAATAATATTCTCCACTTGTCGGATTATCAAGTAAACCCAAAATATTTAAAAGGGTGGACTTCCCGCAACCCGAAGGTCCCATTATAGCTACAAACTCTCCTTTTGTTATTGAAAATGAAACCAGATTTAGCGCAGTGGTTTCTACTTCATCTGTACGAAATACTTTTGAAAGGTTAACAGTTTTTATCATTGTGGTTAAAAACTTTTTCAAAAAAAAACTTTTTCTATTCGACGAATACCGTCAGAAAATGTTACACCGATCTTTCTTTTTTATAAACAATTTATTAATCCAGATATACCATTTCTTACATGAAGCCTTGTACAATACAGTTTTATATATTTTGAATTTAATATTTGTATTTTTTAATTTACTTTTGCTTTATGAAAATAACACCTCTGGTTAGCAAAACAGAAATAACCGTTCGCTTTTGCGAGGTTGACCCCATGCATATTGTATGGCATGGAAACTATATAAAGTATTTTGAAGATGGAAGAGAAGATTTTGGCGAAAAATACGGACTAAGCTATAGTACGATTTTCAATAATCAATTATTAACTCCCATAGTTAAAATGCAATGTGAGTATAGATGTTCACTTACTTTTGGCGAAAAAGCCATAGTGGAAACACAATATGTAAATACAGAAGCAGCAAAGATAATTTTCAAATACAAAATTTTCAGAAAATCAAATAGTGAACTAGTGGCAACGGGCGAATCTGTACAAGTATTTTTAAATATTCAAAAAGAACTGCAACTTACCCACCCACAGTTTTTTTTGGATTGGAAAAAAAGGTGGGGGATACATTAAAGATGCCTGAAATTATTGTTGATGCACATAATATAATTACTTCGCTGGGTTTTTCGACTGCCGAAAATATGAAAAACCTTCAGAAAGGCATTACCGGCGTAAAGTATTGCGACGATACGAAACTTTCGCCCAATCCATTTATGGTTTCACTGGTTGATTCCCTGCGTCTTGATGATGAATTTTCCGCATTAGGCAACCCCAGGCAATTTACCCGTTTTGAAAAACTATTGATTCTTTCTGTAGCCAACGCGCTTAAAAAGACAACTGTCAGCATTAATAATCCCAAAACGTTATTAATTATTTCTACAACCAAAGGGAACGTGGAGCTATTGACTCCTACAGGGAAAGCTTTTTCGAAAGAGCGGGTATATCTTTGGGAAACAGCACGTATTATTGGTAAATTCTTTAAAAATCCCAATACTCCGGTGGTTATTTCCAACGCCTGTATTTCGGGCGTTCTTGCCATTAATGTAGCATCAGCATTTCTTTGTTCCGGGAAATATGAAAATGTAGTTGTTTCCGGAGGAGATGCAATAACAAAATTTGTAGTTTCCGGATTTCAGTCATTTCAGTCGTTAAGCCCTAATCCTTGTAAGCCGTTTGATGTTTCAAGAGATGGACTTAACCTTGGCGAAGGCAGTGGAACTCTTATACTTACAACAAAAACAATAAAAACGGATGATAATGTGGTTATTACTGTAAAAGGTGGTGGTAGCAGCAATGATGCCAATCATATTTCCGGTCCTTCACGCACTGGCGACGGGTTATTTTTTGCTATACAACGTGCCCTTGACCAAGCTGGATACCTGCCGGATAAAATTGATTTTATTTCGGCACACGGAACGGCTACCAGTTTTAACGATGAAATGGAATCGAAAGCTTTCAATATGGCAAAAATGAGCAATATCCCCCTTAACAGTGTTAAGGGATATATCGGACACACACTGGGTGGTGCCGGCATCATTGAATCCGGCATAACAATAGGTTGCCTTAACCAAAATTTATTATTGAAAAATTTGGGGTATACCGAGTCCGGAATTCCTTTCCCGTTAAATGTAATTACCGAAAACTGTTCGCATCCGCTACATGTATGTCTGAAAACCGCTTCTGGTTTCGGCGGTTGCAATGCGGCAGTTATTTTTGAAAAAAAGAAATGAAAACACCAGTCATAACACAATTTTGCTCGATAAACCACAGCACTGTTTTTGTAAACGGAGAACCAGTTTTTTCATTCGCAGAAAATGATTTTACGGCATTTATGAAAGCTGCATACAAGAATTCTGGAGCCGAATACATGAAATTTTATAAAATGGATGGCTTGTGCAAGTTGGCTTTTATTACATCTGAATATCTGCTGAAAGGACCGTGTCCAGTAAAACTTTCAAATCCGGAAAAAACGGCTGTGGTGATCAACAACGGGAGTTCAAGCATGCAAAGCGATGTAAATCACCAATATAGTATTAATGATGCCCAAAAATATTTTCCAAGCCCCGCAGTTTTTGTTTATACTCTTCCTAATATCATGATTGGTGAAATTTGTATCCGGCATGCCATAAAAGGAGAGAATGCACTTTTTATTTCTAAAGAAATGGATACCGGATTATTACACAATTATATTACATATCTGTTTAATAATAAAAGAGTTGATTCGTGTATTGCCGGTTGGGTCGAACAAAATGAGAACCTGTACGAATCATTTTTATTGTTAATTCAGAAAAATTATTCTGATTTTTCGGATAATCATTTTACTTTTACCATAGAAAATTTAAAGAAAATTTATAAACAAGAAAGCAATTAAAGTATGGAAGAATTAATTAACAAACTGAAAGAACAAATTATAACCGAATTAAATCTGGAAGATATTAAACCAGAAGATATTAAACCTGATACCCCCCTCTTTGGCGATGAAGGTTTAGGATTGGATTCCATTGATGCACTTGAGCTTATAGTTTTACTTGAAAAAAATTATGGTATTAAAATTGAAGACCCCAAAGATGGGAAAAAAATATTCTATTCTATTCGTACTTTAGCCGAGTACATTACTGAAAACCAATCAAAAATTTAAAATGGTTTGATGCGAAAGGTCTTTGTAACAGGGATTGGAATTATTTCCGCAGTCGGAAATAATGTTAGGGAAACAATTGCTTCAGTACAAAATTCACGTTCCGGGATTGGCAATATTACTTTGATAGATACTATTTATAAAAATCTTCCTTTTGCAGAAGTGAAGTGCAATAATTCCGCACTTTTTAAAAAGGTTGGTATTGAAGAAGCAGAAAGTTTTTCCCGGACAGCATTGCTGAGCATGGTAGCTGCCCGCGAAGCCTTGCTTTACAGTAAAATAAACGATATCGCCGAATGGAAAACAGGCTTAATTTCTTCAACCACTGTTGGCGGAATGGACAAAAGCGAACTGTATTACGAAGATTTTTTAACCAACAATTCCAGAAACAATTATATTGATATTCATGATTGTGCCGATCATACTGAAAAAATTGCCGATTATTTAGGTATAAATGAATATCTTACTACCATCAGTACTGCCTGTTCTTCCTCAGCAAACAGTATCATGTTTGCTGCACGGCTTATCAGGAATGGTACACTCGATCGCGCCATAGCCGGCGGAAGCGAATGCTTGTCGAAATTTCATATAGATGGCTTCTATTCGTTGCAAATTTTAGATACAGAACCTTGTAAACCTTTTGATGCGTTTAGGAACGGACTTACTTTGGGCGAAGGAGCTGCCTACCTCGTTCTCGAATCGGAAGAAGCAGTAAAAACAAGCGGAAAAACTATCCTCTGTGAACTCAGCGGATGGGGAAATGCTTGCGAAGCATACCATCAAACTGCATCTTCACCTGAAGGGTACGGCGCCGTACTTGCCATGCAGAAAGCCTTGGCTGTTGCAGGTTTGCAACCCTCACAAATCAGCTATATTAATGCACACGGTACTGGTACACAAAATAATGATGCTTCGGAAGGTAATGCCATTGAAACGGTTTTCGGGAATAATATACCTCCGGTAAGTTCTACCAAATCATTTACCGGACATACAACCAGTGCTGCCGGAGCCGTAGAAGGTGTACTCTGCATCCTGGCAATGAACCGTGGTTGGTTGCTTCCAAACTTGAATTTTACCCATAAAATGGAAAATACCCACTTCGAACCTGTCAGAAAATTACAAACAAACATAAAATTCCGGCATATTTTATCTAATTCCTTTGGTTTTGGAGGAAATGATTCTTGCCTTATTTTTTCAAAAGTGTGATATGGAGGCATTTATTAACGGCATAGGCATTATTTCCTCACAAAATATCCCCAATACCGATCTTTTCCCCAAGGAAATCATCAATGATTCTTTGGGTATTTTAAAACTTATTACACCTGACTATAAGGACTATATTGACCTGATGGCTCGTAGGCGAATGGGGCGAATTATTAAAGCAGGTGTTACTGCGGCTAAAATGTGCCTTAATGATGCGGGTTTATCACAGCCAGATGCAATTATTACCGGAACAGGTCTGGGATGTATCGAAGACACCGAAAAATTTCTGGCTTCCATCCTTCAAAACAATGAAAGATTGCTCAACCCTGTACATTTTATGCAGTCAACATACAATACACTCAGTTCGCAGATTGCTATTGTGCTGAATTGCAATAACTACAATAATACTTTTGTCCACAGGAGTTTTTCCTTCGAAAGTGCAATTCAGGATGCGTTGATGCTAATTGCCGAAAAAGAAACACAAACAGCATTGGTGGGTAGCATTGATGAAATAACACAAAACCACTATCTTATAAACCGGAGACTCAATAAGTGGAAAACAGAATCATTGTATAGTTTAGATTTATTCAATAAAAATTCTCCAGGAACTGTCCCCGGTGAAGGAGCCATCTATTTTTTGCTTTCTGATGTACCAGCAACTACTACTTATTCAATTTTGGCAGGTGTAAAAATGTTTTACAAACCCCAATCGCCCACAGAAACCGAAAATAAAATTTTGCAATTTTTAAAAGAATGTGATACAGATATTCATGATATTGATATGATAATCACTGGAATAAATGGTGATAATCGTTTTGATGGAATTTATACTCACTTGCTTGAAGGAGTATTTCTAGGGAAACCTCACGCGGGTTTCAAACACCTCTGCGGAGAGTATTTTACTGCAACTTCTTTTGCTGTATGGTTAGCATCGGTAATTTTAAAAAACCAGGAAGCGCCTTCTGTTTGTGTTATTAACCATTCGCCAACTGCCCCATTACGCAATATTTTGATTTGGAATCATAATAAAAATATAAATCACAGTGTTTTGTTGATAAAGAAATACCAATAATATATTTTTAATTTTAATATTAATATTTTATGGCAAGACGGGTTTTTGTTACCGGAATAGGGATCATCAGTTCAATTGGAAGCAATGTGGAAAAAACACTTGCATCTGTTTTTACAGGTAGGTCGGGTATAGGCAAGGCTGAATTTTTGCCAACATTGCTTCGCGATATTTTACCTGTTGCCGAAATAAAATTATCCAATGATGCATTGGCAGACCAGGCAGGTGTTTCCCCGAAACAATATACCCGAACAGCATTACTTGGAATGTTGGCTGCTAAACAAGCTACGGAAGATGCACAAATTACTTCCGCAGAACTTTCGCAACGAACGCTGCTTCTGTCGGCAACCTCGGTAGGTGGAATGGACAAAAGTGAAAATTTTTACCGGGAATTCATTGCCGATAACCGAAAAGGAAGACTCAGTCAAATAGTCCATCACGATTGTGGCGACAGTACCGAAGCCATAGCAGACTATATCGGTGTAAAACAAGGAATGGGAACTATCAGTACTGCATGCTCTTCTTCTGCCAATAGTATTATGCTGGGTACCCGTCTTATTAGAAACGGACTGACCGACAAGGTAATTGCCGGAGGTACTGATGCACTTACCCGCTTTACATTGAACGGATTCAATTCGCTGATGATTTTGGATAAAAACCCGTGCAGACCTTTTGATGAAACTCGCAACGGGCTGAATCTTGGCGAAGCGGCAGCTTTTATTGTACTTGAACCCGAAAAAGCCATTACTGCCAATAAAAAATTTTACTGCGAGGTAACTGGATATGATAATGCCTGTGATGCATTTCACCAGACCGCTTCTTCGCCTGAAGGACTGGGTGCATTACTTGCCATGAAAAAAGCTCTTTCGGTAGCCGGATTACAACCGTCAGAAATACAATATATTAATGTACATGGTACCGGTACTCAGAATAATGATCTTTCGGAAGGTATAGCTATTCAAACACTTTTCGGGGAGAATGTGCCCCTGCTCAGTTCCACTAAATCATTTACCGGACACACACTGGGTGCTACCGGTGCAGTGGAAGCGATACTTTCTATACTATCTATAAAACAAGGCATTGTATATCCAAACCTGAATTTTTCGGAAAAAATGAAAGAATTAAATTTTTATCCGAATACCCAATTGCTTACGGGTAAAAATATAGTTAATGTGCTTAGTAATTCATTTGGTTTTGGTGGAAACAATACAACTTTAATATTTTCGAGGAGGTAATTTTATGAAAGCATATATTAACGGATTATCGGCTATTTCTCCTTACGACCCCAACGGGAAACCTTTTGTTAACGATTATCTAAAATGTGCTGAACCTGATTATAAAGGATTTATCAACCCAGCCTTAGCCAGAAGGATGAGCCGGATGGTAAAAATGGGAGTTGCTGCAGCTAAGATAGGGTTAAAAGATGCGGGTGTGGATATTCCCGATGCAATTATTACCGGCACAGGATTGGGTTGCATTGAAGATACTGAAAAGTTTATAGCATCTATTATTGCCAATGAAGAAAAATTATTACCACCAACATCCTTTATCCAATCAACCCATAATACCGTAGGGGCGCAGATTGCACTGGAACTGAAATGCCATAATTATAATTATACTTACGTACACCGTGGATTTTCATTTGAATGGGCATTGATTGACAGTCTGATGCTTATTGCCGAAAAAGAAGCATCCCGGGTTCTTCTTGGCAGTATTGATGAAACTACTCTTAATATATATTCCATTACTCACCGTCTCGGTCATTGGCGACAAGGAAACGCAATGCCCGGATTTGGTTCCTTAAAGCCGGTTGCAGGAGAAGGAGCCGTATTTTTTATGCTGGGCAACCAACCTGAAGAAAAAAACTATTGCAGTATTTATGCCCCGCATATTTTTTATAAGGCTTCCGGTACAGATGTCATCAACTGCGAAATAGAAAACTTCCTTACTCAGTATTCGTTAAAAATATCTGATATTGATTTGGTTATTCTTGGTGCTAACGGTAACAGGATTACCGATAGTGGCTATAATGTTTTGTTGGACGGATTATTCAAAAATATTCCTGCAGCTGTTTTTAAAAACCTTTGCGGAGAATATCATACTGCATCGTCGTTCGCTGTTTGGCTTGCATCCAACATTTTGAAGGAACAACAATTGCCTTCCCGTATGTTAATCAACAGCAAAGCACCAGACTCGGTTCGGCGCATACTTATTTATAACCATTACCGCAACATCAACCATTCTTTATTACTTTTGGAAAAATGAGAAAAGTATGGATTATTACAGTATTAAGTGTGAATCTCATTCTCATACTTTTCTTAATTCGCCATTTATATTCCGTTCCCTTAATTTTACCGGTAGGCATAGCTGCATTTTATCTGATTACGATGATATATGGCTCTTTTGCCATCAATTCAGGTTTTTATATTAATGCTGTTTGTCGGGGTGCAACTATCAAAAAACAGTTAGCCCTCACCTTTGATGATCATCCTGCTGGAACCCAAACCCATAGAGTCCTTGATATACTGAAAGAAAATCAAATAAAAGCGACATTTTTTTGCATAGGAAACCGTATTCCGGGAAATGAAGATGTCCTGCTAAGGATGCAGCAGGAAGGACATTTAATAGGAAATCATTCGTATAGCCATTCGGTATTCTGGGGATTTTTCCCTCCAGAAAAAGCGAAAGCAGAACTTGAGCAGGCATCTGAACAAATTTTTTCGGTTACTAAGGAAAAACCGTTGCTTTTCCGACCACCTTTTGGTGTTACAAATCCATCAATTCGAAAGGCTGTTAATAAATTACAACTGACTACTGTCGGCTGGAGCTTGCGTTCACTTGATACCGTTATTTCAGATGAACAAAAAGTATTGAACAGAATAAAAAAAAAGCTGCATCCTGGTGCCATAGTACTGTTGCACGAAAGGCATCCCGGCATAGATGTTGTTTTGAATGGGATAATTACTTTTGCTCGAAATGAAGGGTACCAGATTGTTGCCCTCGACAAACTACTAACAATTACACCTTATGAGAAATAATAAATTTTTGATTACTATCTGTTTGCTTACAATTGTAAGTTTTTGCAATGCGCAACCTGTCGGATTCAAAGCTTTGCAAAATGCATCCGAAGTAAAAGCAAGCATTGAAAAAACTGTTTCTGCTGTTTCCTCTATTGAAAGCGATTTTATACAAAACCAGTATATGACAGCCCTTGCCGAACAAATGACCATGAAAGGACATTTTTGGTTTAAAAAGGAAAACAAGTTACGCTGGCAATACACGCAGCCCATGCAATACCAAATTATTATGAATGGTTCCAAAATGTGGATGAAAGACGAACAAAGAGTAAATGAATTCAATATCAGTTCAAACCGCATGTTTGGCGAAATCAATGATATAATGACTTCATGTTTGCAGGGAAGCATTTTTAAAAAAACTGACAAATTTAAAATCAGCTTTTACGAAAACTCTAAACAATTTATGGTGTTACTGGTTCCTCTGAAAAAAGATATGAAAGGCTTTTTAAAGAATATTGAACTGTATATCAATAAAAAAGATTATTCGGTAGAAAAATTGAAAATGGTAGAACCTTCGGGCGATTATACCTCCATCGCTTTTCAAAACAAAAAAACCAATCATGAAATTCCGGATAGCAGGTTTCGCCCTGATTAGCATATTCCTGATAACATCCTGTATTCCGGCAGCGTATCGTCATCTTAGCAGGGAGACCATACCGAAAACCCAGCGGACAGAATTTCCGGTGATTTTTCCAGACACATTCACCAAGGCAGTTTACCGTACCTCCTTGTCTTTTTTCGGAAATAGCCTGAGTGGTATTTCATTTATCAAGAAAATGCCCGACAGTAGCTATCGTGTGGTTTTTACTAACGAAATGGGTATAAAATTTTTTGATTTGGCTTTTTGTGGAAAAAATTTCAAGGTTATGTATTGTATGCCCAAACTCAATCGTAAAATTGTAATCAAACTGCTACGCAACGATTTGCAAATGCTTTTCACCGACAAATTTGAAGGCGAAAAAGCTGAAAAATATGCTGATAGCGTTTACAGATTCCGTTATAAAAGCAATAAAAATTATTATCATCTAATCGGAGATGAACACCAGCCTACAAAAATTATTTTTGCACGAAATGCTAAAGTGAAGGTGAAAACTACAATTTTGTATCATGACAATTTCCCCGAAATGTTTATATTTGAACACCAGCAAATGAAAATTTCAATAAAATTTCAAAAAATGGAATTATAATTTTTGCCTATGCTTTTGAATTCTTTTTTTACCATTGCCGAAACGATAAGCAACAATACCCACCCGGATTCATTTTCGGTTTTTGCTACTCTAAATCCTTCACATCCTGTTTTTAAGGGACATTTCCCTGGAAACCCTGTCGTCCCGGGAGTTTGTCTTATCGAAATGGCAAAAGAAATTTTTGCCCAAACAATGGGTCAAAACCTTGTTTTACAACAAGCAGCTAATATTAAATTTCTCGCGGTGGTAAATCCTGAAGTACATCCTTTTCTTAAATTCAATTTGAACTTTACCAGGGAAATTAATGGATTTAAAGTGAAATGTCAGATATACTGGAACGAAACCGTTTGCCTGAAACTTGACGGTTCGGTTGGCAATTTTCAGAAGTCAGAAAATCTATAAAACGATATAATGTAATAGAACATTTACAAAATGATTACATATTATAAAAATATAGTATTGTTTGTTTTACTATTATTTTTTTCATCTTGAATTTTGCTCGAAATCCTGTCAAGCTATTTTAGGACTAAACAGATCATATTTTTTAATGTGCATCCAGCCAATTGTTACCCGTGTTGATGTCAACAACCACAGGCACTTTAAGAGGAATGGCATTTTGCATTTTTTCGACAACAATAAGTTTAACTTTTTCCAGTTCGTTTTTGTGAACATCAAAAACAAGTTCATCATGTACCTGCAACAGCATACGGGATTGAAATTGTAACTTGGCAAATTCATTATGGATGTCTATCATTGCTATTTTTATCATATCTGCCGAAGAACCCTGTATGGGAGCATTGATGGCATTTCGTTCGGCAAAACCACGGATATTGGCATTGGAAGAATTGATGTCGCGCAGGTAACGTCGTCTTTTCATCAGCGTTTCCACGTAACCATGCTTACGGGCAAAGGCGATGGTATCGTTCATATAAGCTTTCACTCCTGGGTATTTGATAAAATATTGGTTAATAATGTCTGCGGCTTCGCTTCGGGCTATGCCCAGTTGTTCGGCAAGGCCGAAAGAAGATATTCCGTAAACAATACCAAAGTTTATGGCTTTTGCATTGCGCCGCATATCCCTGTCCACCGCCTCGATGGGTATCCCGAAAACCCTTGCGGCTGTAGCCGAATGAATATCAAAACCCCGGCGAAAGTCTTCCTGCATATTTCCGTCACCGCTGATAGAAGCAATTATCCGAAGTTCTATCTGTGAATAATCTGCCGACAATAAAATATAATTTCCAGTTCGGGGGATAAATGCTTTTCGTATTTCCCTTCCCTTGGCAGTACGAACGGGGATGTTTTGCAAATTAGGATTATTGGAACTCAACCTTCCGGTAGTCGTAACCGCTTGGTTAAAACTGGTATGAATTCTTCCGGTTCGTGGATTTACCATTGTCGGCAGGGCGTCAACATAGGTTGATTTTAACTTTACCAATTCGCGGTAATCAAGAATTTTATCAATAATCGGGTGTTTGTGGGCAAGTTTCACTAAAACGTCCTCGCCGGTAGCATATTGTTTGGTTTTGGTAAGCCGAGGCTTTCCGGCAATTTGTAGTTTTTCGTATAGCACTTCTCCCAATTGTTTGGGTGAATTAATGTTGAAATTAATACCAGCTAATTGTTTGATTTCGCTTTCCACGGTGTTAATTTCAGAAAACAGTTGACGGGAATAATCGGCAAGAAAAGCCACATCCAGTTTCACGCCTTCGGCTTCCATAGACGAAAGCACCGGGATAAGGGGATTTTCAATGTTGTTGAATAAAGGAAGTGTTCCTGTTTCTACAAGCAGGGGTTCAAATACTTGACGAAGCTGCAGGGTAACGTCGGCATCTTCGGCTGCATATTCCTTGATGGTTTCCAGGTCTATCGTGCGCATGCTCAGTTGGTTTTTTCCTTTTTTACCAATAAGGTTTTCGATGGGAACAGGAGAATAGTTCAGATACGTTTCGGCAAGTACATCCATATTGTGCCGCATGTCGGGGTGCAACAGATAATGGGCTAACAGGGTATCAAAAAAATTCCCTTTTACTTCCACATGGTACCAGCGAAGCATAGAGATATCGAATTTAAGATTTTGCCCGGTTTTTTCAATAGCCGGATTTTCGAACAAAGTTTTGAACTCATGGACAATTTTGAGGCAATCGTTGTAGTTATCGGGTAAAGGAACATACCAAGCCTGATGTGGAGCCACAGCAAACGACATTCCCACCAACTCAGCCATATGGGCATCCGTTCCGGTAGTTTCGGTGTCGAAACAAAACATTTTCTGTTGCTGGAGAAAAGCAATAAGTTCAGTGCGTTTGCCGAAAGTATCGGCTAAGCGGTAATCATGGGGTGTGTTTGCAATGGAAGGATTGGTGCCAGGAAAAAGTTCCGGGCTTTCCTGTACGTTGCTGAATAAATCTGCTGCCTGGCTTAGGGCAGTAGTAGATGCAGGTTTAATCGTTTCCGTAGCCGGAATAAGGGAAAGGTCGGCAAAAACCCGTTTGGTGAAAGCGCGAAATTCCAGCGTTTCGAGTAGGGCTTTTAGCCGGGTGGCATCGGGTTGTGTATATTCCAATTGCCTTTCGTTAAATGCAATGGGTACATCAAGAATAATGGTAGCCAACTGTTTGGAAAATACTGCCTGATCGGCATGTGCAAGTACTTTTTCACGAACACGTTCGTTTTTTATTTCTGCGGCATGCAATATAATATTCTCCACATTGTCAAATTCATCCAATAGTTTTTTTGTTGCCACGGGTCCTATGCCGGGTATTCCGGGTATATTATCGGAAGCATCACCAGCAAGACCCAAAAAATCTTTTACCTGGTCGGTACGTTGAATCCCAAATTTTTCGCATATATCATTTACACCTAAAACAGAAGGCTTTTCACCCATTTTACCAGGTTTATACATCAGGATATTTTCTGTAACCAACTGACCAAAATCTTTGTCGGGAGTCATCATAAATACAGTAAATCCTTCTTTCTCTGCTTTTTTGGCAAGGGTTCCGATAACATCGTCCGCTTCATATCCGTCCACAAACATTACCGGGATGTTAAAGGCTTCAATAAGCTGTTTTATCCAGGGAATAGACTGGGCAAGGTCATCGGGCATAGCCTGGCGGTTTGCTTTGTATTCCAGAAAATCTGCATGACGAACGGTGGGAGCCTGTGTGTCGAAGGCTACGCCTATGTGGGTTGGTCTTTCATTTTTCAGCAAATCATAAAGCGTATTGGCAAAACCAAGGATGGCAGAGGTGTTCTGCCCTTTGGAGTTTACCCGCGGGTTTTTGTTAAGTGCATAAAAAGCTCTGTAAATAAGAGCCATTGCGTCGAGCAGGAAAAGTTTTTTGTCGGAAGAAGGCATATAAATAATTACGGGTGAATGAAAAGGAAAACAATATATATTTGCGTACGCAGAAATGCAAATATACTTTGAATAGAAATACCCTGAAGGAAATTAACCGGAATAAAATGTAGTTTAAAATTTTCTGATGAATGAAGAGATTGTTACTTGGATTACTGCTTGTCGTTTTTGTATTTATAAGTTCGTTTTCACAAACATTTAGTGGCTTAGGAGGGCTTATTCCCGATGATGGCAGCAGTGTTTCTTTCCCAATAGAAGTACAGGGATTAAATCCATCCTCTTTAGATACCGTTTTTGGGGTGGAATCAGTAAAAATTAATATTTTACATACATATGATGCTGATTTGGAAATAGCATTGATTTCTCCCGATGGTACACAGGTGATGCTGAGTTATGCCAATGGAGGCGATGGCGATAATTATTGGAACACAATCTTTACCGATTTTGCTGAAACTTCCATTCTTAATGGAACACCTCCTTATTCAGGCAGCTTTCGTCCCCAGGAATTACTTGGAAATATGAATAGCGGACAAAATGGTAATGGAACCTGGCAACTGTATATTTACGATATGTATAGCGGAGATGCAGGGTCGCTACTTGACTGGAATTTAACTTTCAGTAACCATCCTTGCTTGCCGTTTAACTTCACCTCATCCAATCTTCCCATTGTGGTAATAAATACCAATGGACAGGTTATTCCGGATGATCCGAAAATACAGGTGGGCTTTGGCATCATTGATAATGGTTCAGGAAATCGTAATTATGTTACCGATCCGTTTACCTATTCCGGCTTTGCAGGCATTGAGTTGCGTGGTTCCAGTTCGCAAACTTTTCCTAAGAAAAGTTATGGTTTTGAAACATGGGATTCTACAGGAAATGAAATGGATACTACCCTGCTGGGAATGCCTTCCGAATCGGATTGGATACTCAATGCCAATTATACCGATAAAACCCTCTGCCGGAATGCTTTTGCTTACCAGGCGTGGCAGGATATGGGGCATTATGCCACACGCTATCATTTTTGTGAATTGATCATTAATAATGAATATCAAGGTATTTATATCCTTTCCGAAAAAATTAAACGTGATCCTAACCGGGTGGGTATAGCCAAATTAAAATCAGACCAAAATTCCGGAGATCAGCTTACCGGTGGATATATCTTTAAGATAGATAAAATTACCGGTAGTGGCGGAGATGGGTGGACATCCAATTTTTTACCGCCAAATCATTCCGCCGGACAAACCATTTATTTTCAATATGAATATCCTAAAGCAGAAGATATTACAGAACAGCAGAAACAATATATTCAGGCATATGTAGATACATTTGAAACGGTTTTAGCTTCTCCAAGCTTTGCCGACACAGCCATAGGTTTTCGCAAATATGCCGTGGAAGAAACCTTCATTGATTATTTTATCGTAAACGAAATCAGTAAAAATGTGGATGGTTACCGTTTGAGTACTTTTTTACAGAAAGAACGCGACAGCCATGGTGGTAAATTAAGGATGGGACCAGTGTGGGATTACGATATTGCCTGGCATAATGCCAATTATTGTGATGGCGATACCTATACCGGATGGGCATACCAGTTCCCCTGTACGGATGATCCCTGGCAGATGCCGTTTTGGTGGAACCGTTTGCTCGAAGATACTTTGTTTGTCAATAATCTGAAGTGCCGTTGGGAATATTTGCGGGGTACAAGTTTAAACAACAACAATATTCATTTGTATATTGATTCTATTGCCAATCTACTGAACGAATCCCAGCAAAGAAATTTTGAAGTATGGCCCATTCTGGGAGTTTATGTTTGGCCCAACCCTGAACCGATACCTCAGACCTATGCCGACGAAATTCAATCGTTAAAGGATTGGGTTGATCTGCGGCTAAATTGGCTTGATAATGAAATGCCGGGAATCTGTACATCAACATTTGTGGCTGATCTGCCTGAAAAATCAAAAGAGATAATAATTTATCCCAATCCTGTTTCGGATGTTTTGAATATGGAATTTAAAACCAGTAAAAATACAAGTTGTACCATCTGGCTAACCAATGCCGTGGGCAATTCCGTGTTTCCGGCATCTGACCTGAAATTGCCGGCAGGCAATCAGAAAATGCAATTGAACCTGGCCGGCGTAAGCCCGGGTATCTATTTTTTAAAAATCCAATTGGATGAATTTCAGTATGTAAAGAAGGTGATTGTAAGCAGCAGGTAGTTTCTGCTTAGCTGGTTGCTGTTGATTTTTCGGAAGTTTTTCTGATTACCAGCAAAAAATAATCATTTTCGATAGGGCTGTAGCCATATTCGTAACAAAAATGGTAAACATGCCCGTTTTTGGTAGTATAGATACTGGTGAAATAGGAAAAATTAAAACCCCGGTGCAGAAGCTTATCTTTGTGTACAGTGGTTTTTTCTTCCGGATTTAATTCGGCAAGGATACGACGATTTTTCCTTAATACTTCGTTGATACGGCGAATCAGATTGTTAGATTCGCTTTTCGAACGGTTATTGTAATTGTTACGGCAAAGGTCGTTACAAAATTTTTTGTCAATTCTTCCCAACAGGGGTTCGCCACAGTCGAGGCACTTTCTATCAGTATTCATGGCTATTTTTTTGTAAATGTAGCAAATAATCGTTTACAACCGTTTACAATCGTTTTTATCCGGATACAAATATTTATTATACGACTCGAAAAAAAACCCGGATATAATTTTGTTTCATCAAATTTTAATTAATAACCCGCCGCTACTGCGGCAAAAAAAAGACAAATTATGAACACATTACGCAACCGCGTTCAACTGATTGGACGCTTAGGACAGGATCCTGAAGTAAAAACCCTTGAACAGGGAATGAAAGTAGCCCGCTTTTCTATCGCTACCAGTGATAGTTATAAGGGAAAAGATGGTAACAAAATTACCGAAACCCAATGGCATCACCTGGTAGTTTGGGGAAAACTGACAGAAGTTTGTGAAAAATACTTGAAAAAAGGCAAGGAAATTGCCATTGAAGGCAGGCTTACTTACCGTACATGGAACGACAAAGAAGGGATATCGCACAATACTACTGAAATTGTGGTAAACGAACTGCTGCTGCTTAACGGAAACGACTGATTATCCAAAACCTTGGCTTGTGTAAACACTTGCCCTTTATTGAGTATTAGAAAAATCCCGGCAAAGTCCGGGATTTTTTATTAAGCTGAATATGTTCGTTTCTGATGATAATCATTGTGAAAAAAAACACTGACAACAAATTGGGGTTTATTTTTCTCTAAAAATTACCAATAAAGTTACTTCTTTTCAGGACGACAGTTTTTCTATCATACAATTCCGGAAGTATTTCTCTGGTATATTTTACAGGAAATACGAATTATTCTGTTTTTCGTATCCAATAGTTGTAGTTTGCCCATGTCCGGGATATACCGTGTAATCATCCGGAAGGGTAAGCAATTGTGTTTCTATACTGTTTATGAGTCGTTCAAAATTACCGGTCGGGAGGTCAGTACGACCAATACTGCCATAAAAAAGTACATCGCCTGCAATCACGAATTTTTGTTCGTGGTTAACCAAACAAATACTTCCATCTGCATGTCCCGGGGTGTATAGCACATGTAATAAGGCGTTGCCGAACGACACCGTGTCGCCATGGTTAAGAAAATGTCGGGGTGTTTGTACTTTTTCGAGCCGGATACCAAACACTGAAGCAAATTCACGAGCCGTTCCCCAGAAAGGTCTGCCTTGCGGATGTACCTCAGTTTCAATGCCGTATTTTTCAGAAACAAAAACATTCCCCAGTATGTGGTCAACATGCAGATGGGTATTCAATAACCTGACCGGTTGCAAGCGGTTACGGCTGATAAAGGTTTCAAGTTCGTTTTCTTCAACAGGGGAAGAACATCCGGGATCAATAATAGCGCATTCGCCAGTTTCGTCGGACAGTATATATGTATTTACCGAAAAGAAGTTAAAAACAAAGGTGTGGACAGTAATCATGTGTTAGAAAAATAGGGCAACAAAGGTACAAATGAAAACTATACACCCGAAATTACACAGGATAGTAAAATAATCCCCCGTGGCTTCACACTAAAACATTCGGAAATTTAGTTTACTTTAGCAACATCTTTTTCCCGGTTATTGCAATGCACGTACAACCCGCTTCCAACCCTGTATCTTTTATCCGGTGGTTTTTCACAGCGGTATTGTTTTTCATCCTGATACATCCTACGGCAACGGCACAGTTTTATAACGGTTCACAACTCAATTTTGGTAGAAATCGTGTTCAATACAACGATTTTTTCTGGACATACTACCGGTTCGATAAATTTGATACTTATTTTTATCTCAATGGGAGAGAACTGGCTGTTTTTACTGCAAAATATGCAAAAGCCATCCTGCCCGAACTGGAAAAAAAGCTGGAAGCCACACTGGAAGGCAAACTACAGTTTATCATTTACAATTCGCTTTCCGATTTAAAACAAAGTAATATCGGCTTCATCAGCAATCAGCAGTATAATACGGGAGGGGTTACCCATATCATAGGGAAAAAAATATTCCTGTTTTTCGATGGTAGCCACGTGGGGCTCCAAAAACAAATCAGAGCCGGAATAAGCAAAATATTGCTCGAAAATGCTGTGTATGGAGGAAATATCGGCTCACAGTTAAAAAATTCCACCCTCTTCAATTTACCTGACTGGTATGTTAACGGGCTGGTTTCTTACATAAGCGAAGACTGGAACACGGATATAGATAACCATGTTCGCGAAATATTTGCCACAGGAAAATATAAGCATTTTAATCAGTTGGTTTCTTCCGGCGAAGCTCTATATGCCGGACATTCTATCTGGAAATTTATTGCCGAAAGGTATGGCGAAACAGTTATCCCGGGCATCATTTACGCATCACGAATTAATAAAGGAATAGAAAGTGGGTTTAACGTCATGTTAGGTTTGTCGTTAAAAGAGATGGTAAGGGAATGGAAACACTTTTACCTGTTAAAATACAATCTTCCCGATTCGCTTCAACAGCAGCCAGCCGGTGAAAAATTAATCAAAAAACCAAAAAGTTCCTTGGTGTTTGCCCGTCCTAAAATTAGTCCCGACGGTACACTTATTGTTTATACAACCAATGAATTGGGACGATATACAATTTGGTTGAAAGACGTTACAAGCGGGAAGGCAAGGCGAATTTTTAAACGGGGCTATGCACTCGACGAAAAAGTGGACTATTCGTTCCCGTTGCTGGCATGGCATCCCAGCGGAAAACTACTCGCATTTATCATCGAAGCCAAAGGACAACTTTGGTTGTATTTTTATACTCCCGAAAACCGCAAACTTATCAAACAGGGGTTGTTTGGTTTCCAGAAAGTGCTCGACTTTTCTTACTCCCCTGATGGGAAAACATTTGTGTTTTCGGCACAACAACGCGGACAATCCGATATTTTTATTTACAACATCGCTGCCAATTCGTACCAGAATATCACCCAGGACATTTTCGATGATCTTAACCCGGCATATATCAGCAACGGGCGGGAAATTGTTTTCAGTTCCAACCGCGACAATGATACTCTGAAGGGAAATAACAATTTTTTGCCCGCAAGTCTTTCCTCTAATTTCGACTTGTTTGTATATAACCCCGCTGCTACAGACAAGCTTTTGCACCGTATTACCGAAACCACGCTTGCCGTTGAAACTCAACCCATGGAATATGCCCCGGGCTTCATTACATACCTGAGCGATGAAAACGGAATCAACAACCGCTATCTTGCCCGGTTCGACAGTGCCATCACCTATGTAGATACCGTTACCCATTACAAATATTTCGCAATAAAATATCCTATTACCAACTATACGCACAACATCATCTATCAGGATGTTAATATTGCTTCAGGCATGCTTTCCGAAGTAGTAAGGTCGAATGGCAGGTATTATATTTATTACCATAACAGGCTGCTTCCTTCACAAATGCCGGAAAACATGCCTCTGACACTGAATGCTACGCCCTACATGCAACAGAAACAAGCAGAAGCGAAAAAAACAGCAGAAAAAACGAAAAAAGAACCTAAAAAAACCAACGGGAAAAAACGGAAACGGTTTGTAAATGTTTATGTAAAAGATGTTCCCACCCCTCCAACTGACACAACTCTGCAAAGGAAGGAAATACCGGTATCTACCCGGCAAAATTTCATCAGGATAAACGATGACGGTGGTGATACATTATGGCTTCCTCAAAAATTACCTGACGAACCGGCAGTTTTTACTCCTCCCCGAGCCGATACCAATCGTTTTAAACAGCGAAATTACAATGTGGAATATTCAGTTAATGAATTAATTACCCAGGTTGATTTTAATTTTCTCAACTATACATACCAGCCTTTTACCGGGGGTGGCGGACCTGTTTATATGAATCCGGGTACTAATGCCCTGCTGAAAGTAGGAATTACTGATCTGCTGGAAGATTTTAGAATTACCGGGGGTGTACGACTGAATTACAACCTTATAAACAACGAGTACCTGCTAAGTATCGCCAATGCAAGAGGCAGGCTTGACAAGGAACTGGTTTTCCACCGGCAAACACTCGAAGAAGACAATGGCTACTCAGTAATCAGACACCATACCCATGAGATTTTTCACATTCTCACCTATCCGCTCGACCAGGCTTTGAGCCTGAAAGGTACTTTTCTTTACCGCAACGATCAGATGGTTTATCTTTCAACTGACTATTACAACCTGAGGAAAAAAAATATTTACCAGAACTGGGGAGGACTGAAAGGAGAATTAATCTTTGATGCTACCCGCGACGTGGGTTTAAACCTTTACTATGGAACCCGTTATAAAATTTTTGCCGAGTATTACCAGCTTGTTGACGGAAAACAAAAAAATATGATAGTTCTTGGCCTCGATTTCAGAAACTATAAAAAAATACATCGCACTCTGATTTGGGCAAATCGTTTTGCAGCCAGCACTTCGTTAGGCAACAGCAAGCTGATGTATTATCTGGGAGGAGTCGACAACTGGCTTGCCCCTGGATTTATGAACCAAACTCCGATTGATTACTCACAAAACTACACTTTTCAAACCCTTGCAACCAATATGCGCGGGTTTAATCAAAATATCCGCAACGGCAATAGTTTTGCTATTATCAACAGTGAGCTTCGCTTGCCGGTTTTCCGATATTTTTTGAACCGCCCCCTGCGTTCCGATTTCCTTACTAATTTTCAAATAATTGCTTTCGGAGACGTTGGCACTGCCTGGACGGGATTTTCGCCTTACAGTGACGATAACTTTTTATACACCCGTATTATTTACAACGGTCCGATGAAAATTACCGTAAAACAAAAAAAAGAACCCATAGTGGCAGCCTACGGACTGGGTTTACGTTCCAAAATATTTGGCTATTTTGTGCGTGCCGATTATGGTTGGGGCATTGAAGACAAAAAAGTAAACAAAGGTTATTTTTATCTTTCTTTGAATCTTGATTTTTAATTCCATAAAATAAACGTATGAATATTTCAACTATACTGATACTTCTCGTAATAGGACTTGCTGCCGGAGTTTTCGGAGGGATGGTAGGATTGGGAGGCGGGGTAATAATGATACCTGCCATGATTTATTTTCTGGGAGTTGACCAGTATACCGCCCAGGGAACAAGCCTTGCCGTGATGCTTCCACCGGTAGGACTGTTTGCGGTATACAACTACTACAAAGCCGGCAGTTGCGACCTCCGCTATGCACTTATCATCGCACTGGCTTTTATCATCGGCGGATATTTTGGTTCGAAAATTTCGTTAAACATCCCGATTGCCACTATGAAAAAAATATTTGCCGTAGCCCTGATCCTTATTGCCGTAAATATGCTTATAAAAAAATGACAGTTATCCCTCCTGTTGATAAAAGAATATTAAAATTCATCCGGCAACATCATATTTTTACCCTTGCTACTGTCGTGGATACACAGCCTTATGTTGCCACTTGTTTTTATGTTTATATCGAAGAAAATAACCAGTTTATTTTTACGTCCGACGACCATACCCGGCATGCAAAAGAAATGCAGATACAACCTCGCGTGGCAGGTGCCATAGCCCTCGAAACACGAATCATCGGGAAAATACAGGGAATTCAGTTTACCGGTGTTGCCCGAAAATTAGAAAAAGAAGAGTTGAAGATTGCCGGACACGCTTATGCTGCCAAATTTCCAGTAGCTCGACTGATGGAAACTACTTTATGGAGCATTCAGCCTGATTTTATGAAAATGACACATAACTTACTGGGATTCGGAAAAAAATTGATTTGGGAAACTACTGAACCTCTTTAAGGATTTATTCACGCATATAATATTTATTTTTAGTATATTATATAAACTATATTCTTTTTTGTTAATAATTCTTTTTTGAATAAGACTATCTCCGGTTGTATCTTGCTTTAGGCTTTTTCTCTTCGTGTTTTTTATTGTAGCTATTTTGAAAACAACAAGTTGAAAAAAACAAAATATTCACACTTCAAAAATCGTTATCTTCTAACAAATGGATACAGACCTATTTAATCAAAAAATTGAAGAAGACACCAAGTCTGGTTTTTATAATGAAATGTTGGAAAAACGATCCCGTCCGGTTTTTCCTGATGAAAGCTTTTCTTCTGAAAGCCCAAAGACTAATCAAGTACAAGAAACAGAAAAGAATATAAAAAAAATGGTGAATTTTTCACACAAAGAAATTTTAGAAAAGTCCACTGAATATTTTGGTGGCGACACCTTGGCGGCCAACGTTTGGATGAACAAATATGCACTGAAAAGCAGCGATGCAAAAATCTATGAGCTGACACCCGACGATATGCACCATCGTCTTGCCAGAGAAATTGCCCGTATTGAACAAAAGTATCCCAACCCGATGGGCGAGGAAGAAATTTACAAGTTGTTCAAAAACTTCAGGTATATCATCCCTCAGGGAAGCCCCATGGCGGGCATAGGGAATAATTTTCAGGCGTCCTCGTTGTCTAACTGTTTTGTTATCGGTAATTCAAGCGATTCGTATGGGGGCATCATGAAAGCTGACCAGGAACAGGTACAACTAATGAAACGTCGTGGAGGTGTCGGACACGATCTTTCGCACATCCGCCCTACGGGAAGCCCGGTAAAAAACAGTGCGCTTACCTCTACCGGCATAGTTCCTTTTATGGAAAGATATTCCAACTCGACAAGAGAAGTAGCCCAGGATGGCAGAAGAGGCGCATTGATGCTCAGCATTTCTGTAAAACATCCCGATGCCGAAAATTTTATTGATGCTAAACTTGAACAGGGAAAAGTTACCGGAGCTAACGTTTCAGTAAAAATTGATGATGCGTTTATGCAGGCAGTAGTGAATAATACTACCTATGTACAAAAATACCCCATTGACTCCGACACACCTGTTTTTACCAAGGAAATTGATGCCCGCGTCCTGTGGGATAAAATTATCCACAATGCCTGGAAATCTGCCGAACCCGGCGTTTTGTTCTGGGATACCATCATCAGCGAATCTCTTCCCGATTGTTATGCCGACCTGGGTTTTAAAACTGTTTCCACGAATCCATGCGGCGAAATACCTCTTTGCCCCTACGATAGTTGCCGCCTGCTTGCAATCAATTTGTACAGTTATGTTGATAATCCTTTTTCCGACAATGCCCAGTTCAACTCCGAACTTTTTACCAGGCATGCCCGCGCTGCTCTTCGGATTATGGACGATATCATTGACCTCGAAACAGAAAAAATAGATAAAATTCTCGAAAAAATTAATTCCGACCCCGAGGATGAAGAAACCAAACGCATAGAAAAAAAACTCTGGGAAAATATCCGGAAGAAAACCCTACAGGGACGTCGTACCGGGATAGGCATCACTGCCGAAGGCGACATGCTTGCCGCTTTGGGCTGCCGTTATGGAACCGAAGTAGCCACCGAATTTTCGGTTGAAGTGCATAAAATGTTGGCTATTGAAGCGTACCGTTCGTCAGTGCAGTTAGCCAAAGAAAGAGGCCCCTTCCAGGTATTCAACGCCGAAAGAGAAAAAAATAATCCTTTTATCGAACGCATTCGTCAGGCTGACCCGCAGGTATATTCAGACATGCTTGTCTATGGAAGGCGCAACATTGCTATGCTAACCATAGCTCCCACAGGAAGTGTAAGTATTTGCACACAAACCACCTCCGGTATAGAACCTGTTTTCATGATCAGCTACAAACGCCGCCGGAAAGTAAACCCGAACGACAAAAATGTACATATCACCTTTATTGATGAAGTGGGCGATGCCTGGGAAGAATACAATGTTTTTCATCCCAAGTTTATAAAATGGCTGAAGGTTAAAGGCTATGATGTGGAAAAAGTGATGAACATGCCCGACGAAGAACTGAATCCCATCATTCAGGAATCACCTTATTACAAAGCAACCTCTAATGACGTTGACTGGCTAAGCAAGGTGCGTATGCAGGGAGCCGTGCAAAAATGGGTTGATCATTCCATAAGTGTTACCGTAAATCTTCCCAAAGATGTAAGCGAAGAATTGGTTAGCAATGTATATCAAACTGCCTGGGAAAGCGGCTGCAAAGGCATGACCATTTACCGTGAAGGCTCGCGCAAAGGTGTATTGGTAAGCAACGATAAAAAGGACAATGAACAGGATAACGAATTCAGGGAAACAAAAGCTCCGCCACGTCCCAAAAAACTAGAAGCCGAGATAGTACGTTTCCAAAATGATTACGAAAAATGGGTGGCAGTTGTAGGCTTGCTCGATGGCAAACCCTACGAAATTTTTACCGGAAAAGCCGATAATTTCTTTCTACCTCCTACGGTAAATAAAGGCTGGGTAATCAAAAACAAAACATCGGAAAATACACGCGCCCGCTACGATTTTCAGTTCGAGGATAAAGACGGCTATAATGTTACTATCGAAGGGCTTTCGCGTACTTTCGACACCGAATACTGGAACTACGCCAAACTTATTTCGGGCATCCTTCGCCATGGTATGCCGTTACACATTGTGGTTGACCTCATATCTAACCTCCGTCTCGACAAGGAAAATATCAATACCTGGCTGAACGGGGTTACCCGAGCACTGAAAAAGTTTATCCCTGACGGCACACCCGCCTCCTCTGCCAAATGCCCCGAATGCGGCGAAAAAGGTACATTGGCTTACAAAGAAGGCTGCCTTTCCTGCCAAAGTTGCGGCTATTCCAAGTGCGGATAGACATAACATTATTTATTTAACTTGTTATTGAATGATTACTTTTCTGTATTGTCCTGAAAAAACCTGACAGAATTTGGATTAATATTCACCCAGGTTCGGAATAAAATGTATTTCCCATCTGCCTGATGATAATCCGTTAGAGTTTTAATATCCATAGAAAAGATTTTTTATTCTTGATGAATTTTCCGTTAGGAGATTAATGATTAATCGCCTACGGCAAAATGTAACATGCTGAAATATTACAAGAATGGTTTGCAACCTTACACCAAACTCAGGTTTGAATTTTGCTTCCTGTAAAGCTATTTCAGGAAATCCGCTACTTAAATAAATTTGTCTCCCTTCTTTTCCTGTATATCATTCACAAACTGGCGGATGTACTGTTCGTTCTGTTTGCGGCATATAAGCAGGATGTTTTCATCTTCCACTACAATGTAATCGTCCAGACCCTGAAGAACAACCAATTTATCTTTCGGCATATTGACAATACAATTACTGGTATCGTATGTAAGTACATTATTACCAATAATAGTGTTGTTCTGTTGGTTTTTGTCCCTGATGTCGTACAGCGAACCCCAGGTACCCAGATCGCTCCATCCAAAATCAGAAGCCAGTACATACACATTATCCGCTTTTTCCATAATTCCATAGTCAATGGAAATATTTTTGCAGATAGAATAAGCTTGCTGAATAAAATTTGTTTCTTTTTCCGTATTATAAAGAGGAATGCCTTCCTTAAAAATCTCATTAACTTCCGTAAGGTGTGTTTCAAATGCATGTAATATGCTGTTGAGTGACCAGATGAAAATGCCGGAATTCCAGAGGAAATCGCCACTTTCCAGAAATTGTTTTGCAATTTCCAACTGAGGTTTTTCGGTAAACGTTTTCACCTTGTAAATCCTGGGATCATTCTGATAGCGTGTGTCTTCATTAAACTGAATATAACCGTAACCGGTATCCGGGCGGCTGGGCTGGATACCAAGTGTGAGCAACCAAGGATTTTGCGCCGAGGCATTTAATGCCGATTCAATTACTTCTATAAAAACATCTTCCTTTAAAATAATATGATCGGAAGGGGCCACCACTATATTCGCTTTCGGATTTTTACACAATATTTTGTAGCTGGCATATGCAACGCAGGGAGCGGTATTGCGCCGGAAAGGTTCGCAGAGAATCTGGTCGTCTGTGATATTTGGAATTTGCTGTTTAATCAACCCACGGTACATTTCATTGGTAACGATAAAAATATTTTCGGGGGAGCACACCCGTTCAAATCGTTGAAAAGTTTGCTGGATAAGGGTTTTGCCCGTTCCCAAAATATCAATAAACTGTTTGGGATGTGTTGTGCGGCTCATAGGCCAGAAACGGGCACCTATGCCGCCCGCCATTATGATGCAATAATTATTTTTATTCATGCGAATACGTTTTATTGGTCAAAAATACAATTCTTTATAAAACTAATCAAGCGGAAATACTCTTGTTAGCGGATGGAATAAGTACATTTTTTTATTATTCAAACACATACACCTGTACCGTTTTCTTAACTTTTCATGTTTTTGAAATGTTTTACCTTTAAGCGCCCCGAAAACGCCCCCCGGTTCAACATCCTCAAGCAAAACACCTTCTACGGGGGCATCGTATTGCAACATTTCTTTCTGCAAAGCTACATCCGTAGAACCCATCGCCTTTGGGTTTTCCATGTGTTTCTGCAGAGCATGCTGCAAAGAAGGCGGGATGGCATTGTGTGATAAAATTATTTTCATTAACCCTGCAAAAGTAGTTTTCCACTCCTTACCATGGGGTTTTACTCTGTTTTTGTGTTGTTGCCATACGATAGCATGGGCAATTTCATGCACTGTGGTGAGCAAAAACTGGTATGGATTCAACCCTGCATTCACCGTGATTTGATGCACGTTATCGTGGAGTGGTGGTCTGTAATCGCCCAACTTGGTTTTTCTCACAGCTTTAATTTTTAAACGGATATTATACTGCATCAGCCATTCCCATAATGGATTAGCTAAAGCAATGGGCACATGCTTTGCCAAAATATCTTTTCCCTTGGCGATAGTTTCAGGCATATCGGAACGTGGAGGTTGTATGAGGAATCAACAGTTGGCATCCGCAATCGTATTTACGGAAGTGATTCCTGGTTTTTTTAAATTTATGCACCTTATGTTTGGGTGTGGCACACGACATACTAATAAAAATCAGTGTGAAAGCAATCGAAAAAACAATACGGAAACGAAACATGGAAGTTCTTTTTTAATATTTTTCAAAAGTATATAAAAAGCCCCAACCCGAAAATTATTGTGCAAACAGACTAATAATTGTATTTTAGCGGAAATTATTATACAATGCGGTTTTTTTCCGATGTAGGCAATTACTTACTGCTTATGAGGCAGGTATTTCAAAAGCCGGAAAAGAAGAGGATTTATTATAAGCAACTTCTGGTAGAAATTGATCACCTGGGGATAGATTCAGTGTGGATAGTAGCGATCATTTCTGTTTTCATGGGAGCCGTTCTTACCCTGCAAACAGCCTTTAACATTGATAACCCGATGATACCCTTGTATACCATAGGGTACGCTACCCGCCAATCGGTAATTCTGGAATTTTCACCCACTATTGTCAGCTTGTTATTAGCCGGGAAGGTGGGTTCGCGTATTGCCTCCGAAATTGGTACTATGCGGGTAACCGAACAAATAGATGCCCTCGAAATCATGGGTATTAACCCGGCAAGTTTTCTTATCATGCCAAAAATTGCTGCATCCATGTTTATTAACCCTATTTTAATCATGCTCAGTATGGTATTGGCAATTACGGGTGGATGGGCTGCTGGGGCATTGTCGGGTATGGTCAGCACTTACGAATTTGTATACGGCGTTCAGGCGTTTTTTCATTCATACGATATTATATATGCGTTAATTAAAACAGTTGTTTTTGCCTTTTTAATCGCTTCTATTTCTGGATATTGCGGATTTATTACACGGGGAGGTGCATTGGAAGTGGGAGATGCCAGCACCAAAGGAGTGGTTCGAAGCAGTATTATGATTATTATTTTCAATCTTATTCTTACCAAACTTCTGCTGACATGATTGAAGCTAAGGGAGTATACAAGTCGTTTGGAGAAAAAACGGTACTGAAAAATATTTCGGTAAATTTCCGCCCGGGTGAAACAAACCTGATTATCGGGCGAAGCGGATCGGGGAAAACAGTGCTTATGAAATGCTTAGTAGGTCTTTTTGAAATTGATAAAGGACAGATTTTTTTCGATAATCATTCCTTTACCAAAATGTCGTTTGACGAAATGAAAAGTATCCGGCAGGAAATTGGAATGCTTTTCCAAGGAGGTGCTTTGTTCGATTCGATGAATGTAGAAGAAAACGTGATGTTCCCGCTTTCGATGTTTACCCGAAAAACCTTAGAAGAAAAACGCGATAGGGCTAATTTTTGCCTGCAAAGGGTTGATCTTACCAATGTAAATAATTTAATGCCTTCCGAACTGAGCGGTGGAATGAAAAAGCGGGTTGCCATCGCACGGGCTATCGCCATGAATCCCCGTTACCTGTTTTGTGATGAGCCCAACTCCGGTTTAGACCCGCATACAGCCAATGTTATTGACAACCTTATCCATGAAATCACCCAGGAGTACCAAATTACCACCGTGGTTAATACGCATGATATGAACTCAGTACTCGAAATTGGTGATAATATTGCATTTCTGTATCAAAATACACTCTGGTGGACCGGAGACAAAAATGAAATTCTTCACTCGGGCATTCCCGAACTCAATGACTTTGTCTTTGCAACTGAACTCACCAGAAGAATTAAAAAATGAATATGAATTTTTTAGATGTTATTTTGGGAATACCTCTCATGTGGGCAATATATAAAGGATTTACAAAGGGATTCATCATTGAAGCGGCTTCGCTTGCAGGTTTGATTCTCGGTTTTTATTTTGCAGTCAAATTTTCCAGTTTTTCAAGCGATTTTTTCAAGAATATTATTGGTTTTCACGGACGATACCTTTCGATAATTGCCTTTGCTACCACTTTCCTGCTTGTACTTGCCATCATCTATTTATTGGGGAAAGTGCTTGAAAAAGCAATAGAAATGGTATCTCTGGGAATTTTCAATCGCCTGGCGGGAATAGCTTTCAGTGTAGCAAAAACAGCCTTTATTCTGAGTGTTTTACTTTTCCTCATCAATCGCCTTGATCCTTATCAAAAATTATTGAAACCGGAACATAAGCAAAAATCCATTCTTTATTTTCCGGTGGAGAGTTTTGCCCCCCGGATACTTCCCGGTTTGAAATCCGGTAGCTTTAGCATACCTCCTCCCGGAAAAGAAAAACAAGAAGCCAAATATGTACCATCAAAATAATTTATTTTTTTGCCAGGCAGGTTTTAATACCGAATAATACATACAATCCGCAAAAACCGATAAGTGCGGTTATTACAAAAATTGCGGCAAAAATTCCCAAAACCCACGCTTATATATCAGTGACAACATGGTACAAAATGTTACCGGGTAACAATTCTGCCCAACTTTCCATTGATAATATTACTGATGTCTTTCAACGATTTGAGTTGGGTAAGGATGGAGATTACCTCTTCTTCGTCGGTTGACAGTTTTAATGCCCGAATATTATCGGTAATCATCTGTTCCACCCTTTTGGCTTTAAAGGCGAGAATGGAGGTGTCAACGGCTTCTTTCAGCTTTTCCTCTTCAAGCGGGACTACAATATGTTTTTTACTCCAGTTTTTACTCAATTGATAGGGCGTACTTAAAATATCAATTACGGCTACCGACAACGTATGGTTGGGGTTATTGAAAAAATACTGTTCGTCAGGGAAAGCATTCTCCATGTTGGAAAATTCAGCAGAAATGGCTTGATAAAGGGGATTTTTAAACTCCAGATTGTCTTTTTTTAAGTCGTTGAGAATGTAATTGGCAACTTTTACCTCTACCGTGTATTTTCTTTTAAAAGGAGTTTCTTCTGCTACTTCGCATTGCAATGGTTTGTTACCATACAAAAGCATCAGGCGTATCAGTTCGTGCTCCTGGAATTCGCTTTCCAGAGTATCAGCCGTAGCCTGACGGGGCTGGATAATGGGAACAACTTCGGGAATGGCTTCTTTTTCCTGGGGGGTAAGATTTCGGGTAAAACGGTTTCGCAGCACTTTGTTTAGTTCGTTCATCAGTGCCTGCTCAGTAATGTTCATCAACATGGAGCATTCACGGATGTACACCGTACGGGTAATGGCATCGGGTATCAGTGCAATGGTTCCGACAATTTCTTTGATGAGCCTGGTCTTTTGAATAGGATCGCCGGCGGTTTCGTTGAGCAGCAAACCGGTTTTAAAATTGATGAAGTCAGAGGCATTATTGCTGATAAACGCCTGCACTTCGACGGAACGGCGCGTTCGGGCAAAGGAATCGGGGTCTTCTCCTTCCGGGAAAAGGACGATTTTCACATTCATTCCTTCTTCCAAAATCATATCAATGCCCCGGAAAGAGGCTTTTATGCCTGCCGGGTCGCCATCGTACAGTATGGTGATGTTGGGTGTAAACCGTTTTACAAGTTTAATCTGGTCGGGGGTAAGCGATGTGCCTGAAGATGCGACAACATTTTCAATGCCTGCCTGGTGGAGGGAGATAACGTCGGTGTAACCTTCTACCAGGAAGCAGTTATCTTGAGCAAGAATGGCATTTTTGGCAAAAAATATCCCGTACAGCGCCTTGCTTTTGTTGTAGATATCCGACTCGGGCGAGTTAATATACTTGGGCTTGGTTTTGTCGCCGGTGAGGATACGTCCGCCAAAGCCAATTACGCTACCTGTAAGGTTATGCACCGGAAACATCACCCTGCCACGGAAGAAGTCGAAATTTTTTCCTTCGCGCGAAATGGTAAGTCCAGTTTCGTTAAGCAATTCCAGTTTATAGGCATTTTCCAGCGCATGACGGGTAAAAGTATCCCATTTATCGAAACAATAGCCCAACTGGAACTTTTTAATGGTTTCTTCGTGGAAACCACGTTCGTGGAAATATGTCAATCCAACAGCTTTTCCTTCTTCGTTTTCGAAAAGGGAAGAGGTGAAAAATTTCTGAGCAAAAGCCGTGGTATGGTATAGGCTCTCCTTTCTATTCTGTACCTGTATTTGCTCAGGGGTTTGTTCTTCCTCTTCTACTTCGATATGGTATTTTCTGGCAAGGAATTTTAGGGCTTCAGGATACGAATAATGTTCGTGTTCCATGATAAAGCCCACAGAATTGCCGGCCTTTCCGCAGCCGAAACATTTAAAAATTCCTCTTGCAGGGGAAACATTGAATGATGGAGTTTTTTCGTTGTGGAAGGGACATAATCCAATATAATTGGTCCCCCGTTTGCGAAGCGACACAAACTCACCCACCACTTCTTCGATGCGGGCGGTTTCCAGGATGGTTTGTATCACTTCGGGGCGAATCATTTTAATTTCAAATTTATACTTTCGAGTTTCAGGTTATGGTGTTTGTTATTTAAAAATTTCTTTCATTTTTTTTCGCAGATCTTCTCCTGTGAGGTTTTTGGCAACAATTTTGCCCTCTTTGTCCACCAGTACATTGGAAGGGATGGAATTTATCCCGTACAGTTTTCCGGCGGCGTTGTTCCAGTATTGCAAGTCGGAAACATGGTTCCAGGTAAGTTTATCGTCGCTGATGGCTTTCAGCCAATCTTTTTTGGTTTTATCGAATGAAACGCCGAGTATTTCCAGTCCTTTTTTATGAAAATCTTTGTAAATAGCTACTACGTTGGGATTTTCGGCACGGCAAGGACCGCACCACGAAGCCCAGAAGTCAATCAGTAGCCATTTGCCTTTAAAAGATGATAAGCTGAGCGGTTTGCCTTCGGGAGTGTTAAGGCTGAAATCAGGAGCAGACTGTCCGGGTTCTACTTTTGCCAGTATACCAATCCGTTCTTTCATTTTCACCATGTATTTTGATGCGGTAAGCGATGTATCTATTGCGGCATAAAAATCCTGTAGGTCTTTCAATGTAAGCATATAGGCATTTTGTATTACCAAGAAAGGTGCTACTACCGATGTTTTGTTTGTAGTGATAAAATTTTTGGTGAATTCAATTTTTTCCTTGTCAGTAGCTTCTAACATAGAATCCTGTAAATGAATTACTATCAGGTCTTTTTTATCTTTTGCACGAAGAAGAATCTGATAAATGCTGTCGGAACGGTGGTCGAAAGTTCCGGTTTGTTTCTGGTAGTCGGCATACAGATTGTGGGTGATACTGCCGCTTACTCTGGCATTGGCAAGGCTGTCGGCATGTGCTGTAACCGTAATATCGGAGGCTTCTACAAATAGTTGCAACATTTCGGGCTTATCGGCTATGCTCAGGTAAAACATTTCGGGCATAGCAATGCTGTCTTTCAGGGTAAATTTTCCCTGGCTGATTATAGCGGAGTCAACGGTGATAAATGCTCCTGCTTCGCGTTTCTGGAGTAATACTTTTCCATCGGTAATACCGGTAAGTGTTCCGTTAATGGTAAAATCGGTACGTTCTTTCTTTTTGGCAGTACAGCCAATCAAAACAGAAAGTATCATTAAAAGGAGGAAGGATTTTTTCATGATAAATAGGATTAAATTAGTGAATAATAGATTTAAAAACGACGGATATATTTTTATATAACAGGCATACGAAAGTAGAATAAAGATTTGTTTTGTGCAACAGGGAAGAAATTAAACAGCAAAATACCAACGCCGTTAGTGATTAGTTGTTTTTGGATTTTAGAACACAGATAACAGAGGATGGGTTTTTGTAAACAATGCAAGATTCCAGGGTCTGTATGATTTTCCTGTTTTTAAATACAATATTGTAACTATCTACAATTGTACCCGGAACGGATAAGTATTTTACCTGCGGTATAGAAATAAAGACAAATTTTTTATTTGTCAATACTCCATGTATATTTACTCCCCGTTTTTATAAGCCCTGATTAATTAGGGCATAATTATACACAATCATTGAAAATCAATATTTCTATGAAAAAAACTATTTCTTCCGGCTTTATAGCTACATTTATCATTGGCATTTTGTTTTTTATTTTCGGATTTGTAACCTGGCTTAACGGAACGCTGATAGTATATTTAAAAATTGCCTGCCAGCTGAATACCTTCCAAGCTATGCTGGTGGCTTTTGCTTTTTATATTTCTTATTTTGTGATGGCATTGCCCTCATCGTGGGTATTGAAGAAGACAGGTTTTAAAAATGGAATGATGCTGGGGTTAGCCGTGATGGCAGTGGGAGCACTGTTCTTTATTCCAGCGGCGCAAACCCGCACTTACGAACTTTTCCTTACAGGTCTTTTTATTATAGGTACAGGGTTGTCGGTATTGCAAACGGCATCCAATCCTTATGTTACTATTGTTGGTCCGATAGAAAGTGCTGCCCGACGTATCAGCGTAATGGGTATCTGTAACAAGGTCGCAGGGGTACTTGCTCCCATCATACTGGGAAGTATCATACTTGCCGATGCCGATACATTGGTTAAAGAAATTCAACAATTGGATGTTGCACAAAGAGCCGTCAGGCTGGATGCAATAGCTGCCCGCGTTATTTTTCCGTATAGTATCATGGCTGCCGTTTTGATTGGGCTGGCATTGATGATACGCTTTTCGCCGCTTCCCGAAATTGAGTCGGAGCCTGAGGATGTAACGGAAAAAGGAGTTCCTGAAACAAAAAACACTATTTTTCAGTTTCCTAACCTTGTTTTGGGCGTACTGGCTATCTTCCTGTATGTGGGTGTGGAAGTAATTGCCGGCGATACCATCGGCATGTACGGGCAGTCGCAGGGAATTCCACTTTCGATAGCCAAAAATTTTACGGCATATACATTAACTGCGATGGTAATCGGTTACATCATCGGTATTATTGCCATTCCTAAGCTGATTTCGCAGTCCAAAGCGTTAACCGTTTCGGCGGTAGTGGGAATTCTTTTTAGTATAATTGCCATTGTTACTACCGGATATATTTCGGTATTATTTATTGCCATATTAGGATTAGCCAATGCGCTGATGTGGCCTGCCATCTGGCCTCTTGCCATCCATGGGCTGGGGAAATTTACCAAAACCGGTTCGGCAATGCTTATCATGGCAATAGCCGGGGGTGCTTTATTGCCTTTGCTGTACGGCAGGCTTGCCGATCTTACCTTTATCGGACACAGGCAGGCTTATTGGATTATGGTTCCCTGCTATTTGTATATTTTACATTACGGCACCCGTGGATGCAAAATAAAAAGTTGGAAATAATAATCTTATGCGGAGGCGTAGTCTTTTTTATGGATTTAATGAGAGAATCTCGTGTTAAGATTTTTTTGCTTTTAGAAAAAGATATTCGGTAAGAAATATTAAAACCAGAGAAAAAGCAGTGCTGAAAATAACTCTTGATAAAGTAACAAGGAAATCACGGAAGCTAAATACTTCGAGGTAAAACAGCAAAAAATGATGCACCAGTACCAGCACTAATGCATAGGAAAAAAACCATTGAAAGCCGAAATCTTGAATCCCTGGTTGTAAACCTGTATCGTATTGGCTGCGTACGGCAATACGCTTTAGCAAACCCGGACGGACAAATGCCATCAGCACAGTAGCAGCCGTATGCATCCCCATTATTCCTGAAAACATATCTATTGTGAACCCTATCGCAAATGCCAGCAAAAGCAGCAGCCAACCGGGTGTTTCAAAAGGCAACCACAAGATAAACAATACATAAATATAAGGATTCATAAATCCTGCAAATCGAATGTTGTTCAGGATAAAAATTTGAACCACTGCCAATGCGATGAACCGCAATCCGTTGATGAGATAAGTATTATTCATCTTTATCTTTCGAAAGTTCTTCCAACTGTGTTTGTTCCTTTTTTAAAAGACTTTTAACCACCATCACGTAACCTATAGCATTAAAATCGGTAGAAAGCCGTATTTTTATCGTATAAAAATTATCACCAGGATTAACATAATGGCCTGATATTGTTCCTATCATTATACCTTCCGGAAACAGATTGGAAAATCCGCTTGTAACAATAGTATCTCCTTTTTTCAGAATAACATGAGTAGGCACTTCTTTAAGGTACGCGAAAACAGGCGAATTGTTTTCCCAGGCAAGGGTTCCCAACTGGTTATTCTTTTTTATTTTAGCACTGATGTGCGATTTGCCGTGCAACAACGACATTACGGAACAAAAATTTGCAGAAACTTCATTTACAATTCCCACAACACCATCTGCAGCTATCACAGCCATATCTTTTTTAATCCCATCCTTTCTGCCTTTGTTCAGCATCAGGTAATTATTTCTTTTACTGGTGGTATTGGCAATAACTTTTGCCGATATGTACCGGTATTGCTGTTTGTAGAGAGTATCGTCTATAAAGAACATATTGGTATCGGCAGTAAGAAAAGAGGAAGATACATGTGCTCTGAGCATGGCATTTTCACGAGCTAATTTATCATTGATTTTTCGCAGGTTAAAATAGTCGGAGATACTGTTAACGGTAGAAAAAATTGAGCCGGTAAATTGGTTGGTCGAACTGGTAAAAACGGTTCGCTGGTAATATGTTTGGGAGATAAGCATGGTGAAAGCCAATGCCTCGAGCAGCAGGAAAAGAAGAAAGAATTTATATTTCCAAAGAAAAGCTAACAGCTTCAGCATAATAATTTAGTTTTGGAATTTTCGTGATGCCGGCTGCTTTTTTACCAGTATTATTTAATTAAAAATGTAAATTTATTAAAGTTTTTCAACGCAATACCAGTACCTCTGGCTACAGCACGCAAAGGGTCTTCTGCCACATGCACCGGAAGTTTCGTTTTCAGATGCAGACGTTTATCAAGTCCGCGCAACATTGACCCTCCTCCGGCAAGATAAATACCCGTACGGTAAATGTCAGCCGAAAGTTCGGGGGGAGTCATTTCAAGGGCATTAAGCACGGCGGCTTCAATTTTTGAAATGGACTTGTCGAGACAATGCGCAATTTCTGCGTAGTTTACATAGATTTCTTTGGGAATACCTGTCAGCATATCACGTCCGTGTACAGGATATTCGGGAGGAGGGTTGTCTATCTCCGTCATAGCGGCACCTACTTCTATTTTAATTTGTTCGGAAGTACGTTCACCAATATTGATATTGTGCTGTTTGCGCATATATTCTTCAATATCAGCATTAAAATCGTCGCCTGCAATGCGTATGGATTTATTATTTACAATACCTCCCAGAGCAATAACGGCTATTTCGCTGGTGCCACCGCCTATGTCAATAATCATGTTTCCGGTGGGTTCCAGAACATCTATCCCGATGCCGATGGCAGCAGCCATAGGCTCATGAATAAGCCGTACTTCTTTGGCTCCGGCTTGTTCGGCAGAATCTTTCACAGCACGTTCTTCCACCTCAGTAATACCCGAAGGGATGCAAATTACCATTTTAAGTGCCGGCGGAAAGAGTGATTTTCCAGTACCTATCATTTTAATAAACTCACGGATCATGTATTCGGCAGATTGGAAATCGGCTATTACCCCATCGCGCAGGGGACGGATAGTTTTAATATTTTCATGGGTTTTACCATGCATCATCATGGCTTTTTTGCCCACGGCAATTACCTTACTTGTATTTCTTTCAATGGCAATGATGGATGGTTCATCCACTACCACTTTGTCGTTGTAAATAATGATGGTATTGGCAGTGCCGAGGTCCATCGCTATTTCCTTTGTAAGGAACGAAAAAAGTCCCATAGCATTTGTTTAAATGGTGAAGTTATCTGTTTATTTTCATTTTAATGTTTAAAATGGCGGAATCCTGTAAAAACCATACTGATTCCATGGTTATTGCAGTAATCTATTGATTCTGCATCGCGAATGGATCCTCCCGGCTGAATAACGGCGGTAATACCTGCATTTTTGGCAATTTCCACCGAATCGGCAAACGGAAAATATGCGTCTGATGCCATTACTGCCCCTTGCAGCGTAAAGCCAAATATTTCTGCTTTGGCAATAGCCTGCTTAACCGCATCCACTCGTGATGTTTGTCCTACGCCAGAAGCCAGTAATTGCCTGTTTTTCACCAATACTATAGCATTACTTTTACTGTGCTTCACTATAATATTGGCAAAAATAAGATCATCATACTGTTCCGGAGCAGGAGCCAATTTTGTAACCGTTACCATTTCGACAGGGCTTTCCACTTTCGTATCTTTGTCCTGCACAATCATTCCATTCAGTGCCGACCGGAACATCCTGTCGGACAGGCTGAATTTACAAGTTTGCAAAATTATTCTATTTTTCCGGGATTGAAGTGTTTCAAGTGCATTTTTTTGATACCCCGGAGCTATAATTACTTCAAAAAATAACTTGCTTATTTCCAAAGCAGTTTCGTTATCTATAGGCTTGTTGGTAACTAAGATACCTCCAAAAGCAGAAACAGGATCGCAGGCAAGAGCATCCTTCCAGGCATCAACCAGTAATTGACGACTCGCTATTCCGCAGGCATTGGTATGCTTGATGATGGCAAAAGTAGGTTCTTCAAAATCATGAATGAGATGAAGGGCAGCGTCAACATCCATAAGGTTGTTGTACGATAATTCTTTGCCATGGAGCTGTTCAAAAACCTCACCCATATTTCCATAGAACGTGCCTTTCTGGTGCGGATTTTCGCCATAACGAAGATGTACGGGCTGTGTCAAATACCGATTAAAGGGTATTTCGTCATTTTCGGGTTCAAAGTACCGGTGGATCATGGTATCGTATTCCGAAGAAACGCGGAAGGCTCGGGCAGCAAAAGTTTTGCGGTCGTTGATGTTTGTAGCTCCTTGTTTCGTATCCAAAAGATGCAGAAGTTCTGGATAATAAATCGGTGAAGGAACAATAACAACATCTTCATAATTTTTTGCAGCAGCCCTGATGAGCGAAATTCCACCTATATCAATTTTCTCGATAATTTCGGCTTCGTCCTGTGTTTTTTGTAACATTTCGGCAAAGGGGTACAAATCAACTATCACCAGGTCAATATAGGGTATGGCATATTGATGTATTTCCTGAAGGTCGGTGGCTACGTTGCGGCGAGCTAATATTCCTCCGAAAACTGCAGGATGAAGTGTTTTTACCCGTCCACCAAGTATAGACGGATATTCTGTTAACGATTCAACTTTTTCGGCAGGTATGTCCAATGAGGTAATAAAGTCATAAGTACCTCCGGTTGAAATAATTTGTACACCTAAAGATTGCAATTTTTTAACCACCGGTTCGAGACCATCCTTGTAAAAAACAGATATCAGCGCCCTTTCAATTTTTCTCAAATCGTTCATTTAAACCTTTTCTCAAGAAAGTGCACAAAGGTATGTAAAAAAGGATATTCCCGTCAATGGTTTGCAGGTAATTAATGTATTCTTTTAAAATTCACAGCAAGTTGGAAAAATTATTTTACCTTTACCGTTCGATACCCATCACTATGACAAGGCGTTTTTTCCTTTTTCTCAGAATGTTTCGCGAAAGCTATCTTTTTGCCTTGCAATCTATTTTAGTCAATAAGGTGAGAACGATTTTGTCGTTACTGGGCATTACAATTGGTATTTTTTCCATCATCTCTGTCTTTACAGTTTTCGATTCTATTGAGATAACCATCCATAAAAGCATAGAATCTTTGGGAAGCAATATATTGTTTGTTCAAAAATGGCCATGGGCTTTCGGAGATGCCAATTATGCCTGGTGGAAATACATGAAACGCCCCGAAGCCAGCCTGGAAGATTTGGAAGCTATACAAAAATACAGCCAGGCATCACAGGCAAGTGCTTACATGGTGGGTGTAAACAGGACGGTAAAATTTCAGAATAACTCCATTGAAGATGCCCCAGTAACAGCTGTTTCGCACGATTATCAGATTGCAATGCCTATCAACCTTTCCGACGGCAGGTATTTTACTTACAACGAATCTGTAACCGGCAAACCGGTTGCCATCATCGGTAGCGATGTTGCAGCAAACCTGTTAAATAATCAGCCGGCATTAGGTAAAAAAATAACTGTTTTTGGGCAAAAGGTGGAAGTAGTCGGTATCTTTGAAAAAGAAGGTGACAATATGTTCGACAATTCGAACGACAACCAGGTAATGATACCGGTACAATGGATACGCAATTTTGTTGATCTCAGGGGAGACAATATCGAAAGCACCATAATCGTCCGTGCCAAGCCCCTGGTGTCGAACGAAGAACTTACCGATGAGCTTACCGGAATCATGCGACAGGTAAGGAAATTGAAACCGGGAACGGAAGATGATTTTGCCATCAATGAAACCAGTATCATTACCAAAGGCTTCGAAAGCCTGTTTCGGGTAATTGCGGTGGTAGGCTGGATTATCGGTGGATTTTCGCTTTTGGTAGGCGGATTTGGTATTGCCAATATCATGTTCGTTTCGGTAAAGGAGCGAACGGGTATCATCGGTATCCAGAAGTCATTAGGAGCAAAACGTTATTTTATTCTTCTCGAGTTTTTGTTTGAAGCCGTTTTTTTATCAGTTTTTGGAGGGCTGATAGGGTTAACCATTATTTACATCGGCACATTGGTTATTTCCGCTCTTTTTGACATGGAACTTATTCTTACGCAGAGTAATATTCTAATCGGGGTCGGAGTATCGGCAGGAATCGGGCTTATTTCAGGGCTGTTCCCCGCATTTTCCGCCTCTCGTCTCGACCCGGTAGAAGCCATGCGTTCTACTTTCTGATGGATTATTTTTCGTCAGGTGTTTCTACATGTATGGTAACTTCCACATTAGAAATGTGTTGTTTTATTTCATCTTCGATAGCATCGCACAATGCATGTGCTTGTCCTATGGTGGTGCTTTCTGCCATTTCAATATGAAAATCCACAAACTTATAGTGCCCTGCGCGGCGGGTACGCAAATGGTGAAAATTAGGGGAAAATTTTGTTATAGATTGGTTAATGGTTTTCATTTCATTGTCAGTTAAAGCGGTATCTAAAAGAGGTGAATAAGAACGTTTTAACAAAACATACGATTCTTTCATAATAAACAAGGCAACCAGAATAGCTACTATCGGATCGAGCCAATGCAAACCGGTAACCACAATCAGCAGTAATCCCACTCCTACCCCTGCCGATGTGATAACGTCAGCTTTCAGGTGAAGTGCATCGGCTTCAAGTGCAATGGATTCTGTTTCATGGGCTACTTTGTAAAGCCTTCGCGAAACAAAGAAATTTACAATTGCTGAAATAAACATTACAACGAATCCGTATCCGAGATTATCCACCGTATCATGGATAAGCATTTTTTGCACGGCTTCATAGATAATCCAGATAGATGCAGCAAAAATCAGCAATGCTTCTATCACACCTGAAATATTTTCGAATTTCCCATGTCCGTAAGGATGTTTTGGATCGGCAGGCTGATCGGAAATTCTGACGGAAAAAAAAGCGATTATTGCCGCAATCAAATCCATGCCTGAATGGATGGCTTCCGATAATATACTCACCGAACCACTGATAGTCCCCACTATCAGTTTTATTATAATCAAAAAGGTATTGGAAGCTACCGATAATATAGCAACATTTTTCTTTTTACTCATACAAAGTCAATTGCTACAAAAATACACATAAGCTTTTTGTTTTTTTTAGAAAAATAAAAAGTTTATTACCATTTATATACTTGATTTTTAATATATTTGATTTTTTTAACCATGACGGTTTCGTAAAATCGTACAGGTAGAGAAAACATTTTATCCAAAACAATTTTTCATTTTGTTTTTTCAGGCTATTTTTACCTAATTTTACAGAAATAAAAATACAAGAATAGGTATGGAACGGCGCTGGGTGCTTAAACAACGTGGTAATGAGACGCATATTAGGCATTTGGCTGAAGCTATCAACATAAATAAACATCTGTCGAACCTGCTGGTACAACGAGGCATTACTACCTTTGAGCAGGCAAAAACTTTTTTCAGACCTGAGCTTTCGCAACTACATGATCCTTTTTTAATGAAGGATATGGATAAAGCTATCCAACGCATTGAACAATCAATAGCATCGAAGGAAAAAATACTCGTATATGGAGATTATGACGTAGATGGCACTTCGGCGGTTGCCCTTGTTTATACTTTTTTGCAATCGCTGTACGATCAGCTTGATTTTTACATCCCTGATCGTTATGCAGAAGGATATGGAATTTCATACCAGGGTATTGACTATGCTTCGGATAATGGAATTTCACTCATTATTGCCCTTGATTGTGGGATAAAAGCAGTGGAAAAAATTAAATATGCCAATGAAAAAGGAATAGATTTCATCATTTGTGATCATCATCGTCCCGGGGAAACCCTTCCTGCTGCCGTAGCCGTGCTCGATCCTAAGCGTGCCGATTGTCACTACCCGTTTAATGAACTATCCGGTTGTGGAGTTGGATTCAAACTTATACAGGCTATTGCCCAAAAAAGAAACATCCCATTCAGTAAACTTGAATGCTTTCTTGACCTGGTAGTGGTAAGTATAGCGTCTGATATTGTTTCCATCACTGGCGAAAACCGCATTCTTGCCCATTTCGGCTTAAAACTTATCAATACCCAACCCCGTCCCGGGATAGAAGCAATATTGAAATATAGCGGAATAAACCGTAAAGCGGATGGCATGCTTCCTGCCAATATTTTCAGTCGTGAACTTACCATTTCCGATCTTGTATTTTTAGTGGGTCCCCGCATCAATGCTGCCGGAAGGATAGAAAGTGGTAAAAATTCTGTCCGGCTGCTTATCTGCAAAACCATGCAGGATGCCGAAACGTATGCAACACAAATAAATGATTGCAACAACGAACGTAAAAATCTTGATACACAAACCACACAGGACGCACTGGAAATGATTAGCCTGAATCCGGATTTGATCAAAGCAAAAGCAACCGTTCTGTATAATCCCGACTGGCACAAAGGCATAATTGGCATTGTTGCCTCGCGGCTTACCGATTCGTATTATCGTCCTACCATCATCCTTACCCGTTCCAATCATCTCATCACCGGTTCTGCCCGTTCTGTAAAAGATTTTGATATTTACGACGCCATTGATGCCTGTAGCGACTTACTGGAACATTTCGGAGGGCATAAATATGCCGCAGGACTTTCCCTTAAGCCCGAAAACCTCGAACCTTTCAGAAAACGCTTTGAAGAAATTGTGGATGCCACTATTAAACCCGAAATGTTAATTCCTGAAATAGAAATTGACAGCAAGCTAAATCTCAGCGATATAAATTCAAAATTTATCCAGATTTTGAAGCAATTTGCGCCTTTTGGTCCGGGAAATATGACACCAATTTTTCAAACCGATGGAGTGGTAGATACCGGTTATGCTCGTATTGTAGGGAAAAACCATGTAAAACTATCTGTTATTCACCCTGAAATATCAGGTTATCCCTGTTCGGCGATTGCTTTTCAGCAGGGCGATTTTTTTCCGCAGATTGGTACAGAACAACCTTTCGACATCTGCTACCATATTGAAGAAAATGAATGGAACGGACAAAAGGAGATACAATTAAATATTAAGGATATTCAGTTGTCGGCTAAAAACTCAGCAGAACTCTGACAATAAGAATCAACCCGAAAAGTACCAGCAAAGCTCCCACAAGATGGTTAATTATCACAAGTAGTTTGGGTTTAAGTTTTTGCCTGATTTTATGTGCTATGAGGCACTTTAAAATATCGGTTGCGAAAACCGTTAGTAAAGTTCCTGTAAAAAATTCAAGTATGTGGTTTTGATTGGAACTGTAATTGGCTTTTACCAATCCCATCAATCCTATCCAAAAAATCCAGATAAACGGATTGGTAAAATTCAGGAAAAAACCTTTAAGTAAATAAGTATAAAAACGGGGCTGTTTTGTTTCAATTATAGAATTATTTTCCTCATCAATTACCATTTTGCGTGTAAACGTATAAATACCGAATCCGATGAGAATCAACCCGCCCACTAAGCCAAAAAACAGGTTGTTGGCAGTATTGTCGCCCAATAGTTGCAAGGCTCCCAGATAGCACAGTGAAACTAATAAGGCATCACTTAAAAAAACACCTACAGCAAGAACAATACCTTGTTTAAAGCCTCTTCGGATACTCGTTTGCAACAAAGAGAAAAGAGCAGGTCCCAACAGGACAGAAAGGGTAAGTCCAATTACAATTCCTTCAAATAAGGGATATTGTGTCATTTATTATTAATAATTGTTTTCTTTAAGGTATTCTTCCCAATTTGATAGCTTTGCATTTTTTATCACCCGGGGAAATTTATTCGAAGCACCTTCTTTCCCCTGCTTTCGCATCCAGTTATAAAAAACTTCTACGGGCAATACTTTTACAATCACGTTTTTAATAGCCGCTATACGTTCTACACGGTAATCGTCGTTCAGTATTTTCAGGCATTCATCAATTTTTTGGCGAGCCAGTTCTGCGTCCACGGCATCATTGGTTCCCAGGTACCATTTGTGGGCAAACATATTTTCATATTTAATGCCTGCAACCGTAAATTCCGGAATGTATACATTAAATTCTTCTTCAAGCATTTCGATTGCCCGGTTCATATTTTCCTGGGAAAGATGCTCTCCGCAAAGGCTCAAAAAATGTTTAGTACGTCCGGTAATAATTATTTCGTTGTCAGCTTTTGATGTGAATTTTACAACATCACCAATAAGATAGCGCCAGGCTCCTGCACAGGAAGAAAGCAGAATGGCATATTCCTTGTTTTCTTCTACTTGGTTAATAGTAAGAGTTTGTATATTATCCTTCAGGTTCCCGTCGGAATGAAAGTTTTCATCAACAAAAGGAATAAATTCAAAAAACAGGTTGTTATCAAGTACAAGTTGCATAGAATTGGTATTCGGGCGGCTTTGATAGGCAATAAATCCTTCCGATGCCAAGTAGGTTTCAATATAAGTCAACGGTCGGGCAAGCAGTTTTTCAAACCCTTTTTGATAAGGGGTGAAAGAAACCCCCCCATGCACGTAGATGGAAAGATTAGGCCAAATATCGTGTATGGTTTTTAGGTCATAGTATTTAATAATTTTTTCGAGCAGAATTTGGTGCCATGCCGGAACGCCTACTATGACCCCTATATCCCATTCGGGAGCTTTACGAACAATTTCATCCAGTTTTGTACTCCAGTCTCTTTCTTTCGAAATCCGTTTACCGGGTTTGTAAAAATGCTGAAACCAAAAAGGCAGATTGCCGGTAGTGATGCCTGAAAGGTCGCCTTCATAATATGTTCCATTGTACATTAAGTGAGTACTCCCTCCCAGCATAAGAATTCCTTTTTCAAAAAACTCACGGGGAAAATCGTATTGTGCAAGTGAAAATAATTGCCGTATACTGGTACGCTTGATAGCCCGTAACATATCGTTGGTAACCGGGATATATTTGCTTGATGCTTCCGATGTTCCTGAACTCAATGCAAAATATTTTACCTGTGTAGGCCAGCAAACATAGGCTTCGCCATGTAGCGCACGGTACCACCAGTTTCTGAAAATGGAATTATAATCATACACCGGTACTTTTTGCTGGAAAGCAGTAATTATATCTTCTTCCTTAAGGATATTTTGGAAATCAAAATGTTCGCCAAATGAGGTAAACTGGGCTTTTTGCAAAAGCCTGCGTAAAACCTTGCGCTGTGCAGCAATCCCTCCAGACCTTCTGATTACCTTGATCGGAATTTTACTTCTGAACTCTATAGCGCTTTTTATAATAGATCCTAATATGGGCATCCGAATGATCTTGGTTAATGTAATAAAGGCGTAAAATTAAAAATATTTTTTTTTATCAAACAAAGCATATAAGTATTTAATCCGTTAAAACAAAATCTTATATCAAATATACCTGATATTCAGACGTTTAATTTTATAAAAAATTTTTAAAGCTAAGTGGGGTTGTTCCGATATCTTAACAGGAAAATAAATCGGAAGTAATATGATCAGCAAAAAGTTTTCCTTCGTCTGTTAGAATAACCCGATTACCGATAACTGAAAGCCATTTTTTTTTGGAAAGCTTCAAGGCGGAATTGTAAAAATCCGAAGTTATTTTTTCCCCAAACTTTTTTTCCATCAAAGCTGTATCACACCCCCACATTGTTCGTAAAGATGTCATAATATATTCGTTGTATTGATCGGCGGGGGTAAGAATTTCTTTGGAAAAAGGAAGGGTATCGTTTTGCAGAGCTGCTATATACGTTGAGATTGAAGAAATATTCCATTGCCGACTTTCGCCATCAAACGAATGGGCTGAGGGTCCTACCCCGAGATATTTTTCACCAGTCCAGTAAGCGGTATTATGTTTTGCGTACATGCCTTCAACGCAAAAATTGGAAATTTCATAATGTTGGTAGCCGTTTTCCCTCATCCGGTGCATCAGCATACGAAATTGTTGCGAAGTCTGTTCTTCGTTCAGGGGGGCTCTTTTCCGGGTAGCAATAAAATATTGTAAAGATGTGCGAGGCTCAACTGTAAGGGCATAAGCCGAAATGTGTGGGATATGTAATGCAAAAGCTTTGTTCAGGTTATTATCAAAATCTGATGAGGTAAGTGTAGGAATTCCATAAATAAAATCAATATTCAGATTGTTGAATCCTGCATCCAGCGCAATCAAAATTGCATCGTAAGCCTGTTTGCTGGTATGGTGGCGACCGAGATAGACGAGATCCACATCGTTAAACGACTGAATCCCTATGCTCAACCTATTGATACCTACATTGCGAAGGGCAATTGCTTTGCCCGGAGTGATGTCTTCGGGATTGGCTTCCAAAGTAATTTCAGGATTAGAAGAAAACTGAAAATGAGAATGGATTTGTTCCAGTATTTTCCCGATAGCAGAAATTTCGAGCAAAGAAGGAGTTCCACCTCCAAAATAAACAGTATTTATTTTTTCCTGCTTCAGATACGATTGCCGGAAGGAAATTTCTTTCAGTACAGACTGAATATAATCGTTTACTTTTCTTTGGCTTGCTGAAGAAAAGAAATTACAATAATGGCATTTATGCCTGCAAAACGGAATATGAATGTAAATGCCTGCCATTATTTAAGAATACGGCGGGGTAGGTTTTTCCGCAAAATGATTCTGAAAGTGGTTCCCTGATTCACAATGGAAGACTTAACAAAGATTTTTCCGGAATGGTATTCCGAAATGATACGTTTGGAAAGGGAAAGTCCCAGCCCCCAACCTCTTTGTTTACTGGTGTATCCTGGTTTGAAAATACCTTTAAATTTTGATTTGGTGATGCCTTTTCCGGTATCGCTTATATCTATTATCACTTGTTTTCCTTCATCGAATATACTGATATTGATTTTACCGTTGCCTCCCATTGCGTCCACGGAATTTTTACAAAGATTTTCTATTACCCACTCAAAAAGATGCAGGTTGAGCGGCAGGGTAATTACGGCAGTTTCGGGCAGGTTGATGTAAAATTTTACTTTTTGCGACGTGCGTAATTTGATGTATTCAACGGCATCATAAAGTACTTTAACAATGTTTTCAGGATGCAACAGCGCATTGGAACCTATTTTTGAAAATCTTTCGGCAATCGTATTCAACCGATGAATGTCTTTTTCAAATTCTGTAATGGTATCATTATCCACTCCCTGCATTTTCAGGATTTCCATCCATGCCATCATTGATGATAAGGGAGTTCCTAACTGATGTGCTGTTTCCTTGGCTAAACCCACCCAAACCTGGTTTTGCTCCGAGCGACGTGCTGTACTGAACATAAAATAGGCAATGAGCAAAAATATCCCAATAACACCAAATTGCACATAAGGATAATATTGTAGCTGGGTAAGCAAAAAGGAGTCTTTATAAAAAATATACCTAATCCCAAAATCTTTTAATTCCACACGTATTGGGTCGTTTTGGGCAGCCATTTCACTGATGGTATGACTTATGTAAGTCGTGTCCTTAATTTTCTTTTTATCAAGGTTGCCCCATTCTATCATATGCCGACAGGTGCTGTCGGTAATAATTACGGGCACCGAAGCCGAATTAGTAACCACATCGGTGAAAAATGATTGGTTGAGATCGTCGAGATACGCCCTGAGTTCAGAAAAAACCTTTGAATCTTTGTAATACAGATAATTTTTATTGCCTCCGAAAAACCGGAACGAAAAAGGTGGGTAAGCAGAAAATTCCCGGCGCAATGAATCATTCAGTATCCCAACTTTATTAATATCGAAATCCACATTTTTTGCAGAAAGAATTCTACCGGTTTCATCAGTTTGTATTACCGGTATAGAGGTGTTACCGGCAATGATTTCTGAATAAAAAGTAAGGTCTTCCGCCGGACCGGCTTCTACCAGTTTTTTAATGGCGTCAGCAAGCAATTCCACCCGTTTTCTCTCTTCTTTCTGAATTTTTAAAAAGAAATCATTAGTATAATTTACAAGACTGATTTTGCGGTGTATAGCATCTGCCCAGGTAGTGATTTTACGACGTTCGTCATTGGCAATTTTTTTAACAAGTACATGCGTATACCATAACGAAACACCAACTATTATTATGGCTGTAGCAAACAGCAGAAGTTTCCATCGGCGTTTTCGTATATAGATATTCAATGTCAAGAGGTTTTTAAGAATGTAAAAGTAGAAAATCTTTGTATTAATCAAACGAAGAAATTATTTTCGTATTGTAACAATCACCCATACAGTATTTGCCGTGGCGTTTCTTAAAAGCACCACATTCTGCTACTAAATATTGCCTGTACCCGTGGTAATGTTGCCCGTTCATGCACAACCTTTGTATTGAAAACGAACACAAATGAAATGAGAATTTTTATAAAAATGTTCATAATCAATAAATTATTTTCTGGCACAAAAAATGATAATTAATATAAGAGTGCCTAAAAACGAAAACTCATTTTTATTCGTTGTATTTATATACTAAACAGAAACATGATTAATATCGAAAGTATTCACAAAACCTACATTACAGGAGCCAACCAGTTGCATGTTCTTAAAGGCATTAATCTCTCTGTGGAAAAGGGGGAAATGGTATCCATAATGGGTTCGTCCGGTTCGGGAAAGTCAACCCTGTTAAACATAATAGGCATACTCGATAATTATGATCAAGGCAGCTATCAGTTAAATGGTACTTCCATTAAAAATATCAGTGAAACCAAAGCTGCGATGTACCGTAATAAGTACATTGGATTTGTTTTCCAAAGCTTTAATCTCATTAATTTCAAAACTGCCCTCGAAAATGTGGCTCTTCCTCTTTATTACAAAGGTGTTCTCCGAAAAAAACGTAACCGGATTGCCATGGAATATCTTGAAAAAATGAACCTGAAGGAATGGGCAGAACATACACCCAACGAACTGTCGGGAGGACAAAAACAACGTATTGCCATTGCCCGCGCCATGATTTCAAATCCCAAGGTAATACTTGCCGACGAACCCACCGGAGCCCTTGATACTGCCACATCATATGAAGTAATGGATTTATTGAAAGAAATAAATAAAGAAGGCATTACCATACTGATTGTTACACACGAAAACGACATCGCTCACATGACCGACCGTATAGTCCATATTAAAGACGGAATCATTGAAAATGGACACGAAACCCTTTAAATTTAACTCATAAATCAAACGATATATGTTTGACATTGATAAATGGCAGGAAATTTTCAGCACAATTCAAAAGAATAAGCTGCGTACTTTTCTTACAGGATTTAGTGTTGCCTGGGGCATTTTCATGCTGATTATTTTATTGGGTTCGGGCAACGGGCTTGAAAATGCTGTTAAGTACCAGTTTAATTCGTCGGCAACAAATACCATCTGGATGTGGAGTAACCAAACCTCTATGCCCTATAAAGGACTCAAATCGGGGCGACCTATCAACCTGGAAAACGAAGATTACGATTTAATTAAAAATACCGAAAAAGGCGTTGATCAGATTTCCTCCAGAAACTTTATCTGGCAGAATTCCACAGTTACCTACAAAAAGGAATTTGGAAGTTTTGATATTTTCACCGTTTATCCGGATTATGGGAAAATAGAACAGGTACAAATTTTGGAAGGTAGATACATTAATAGTATTGATATTGAAAAATACAGAAAAGTAACCTGTATCAGCAAGGTAGTAAAAGAAACCTTATTTAAAGGCGAACCCTGCATAAACAAGTATGTAAAAGTTGCTGGAATCCCTTTTCTGGTAGTGGGTGTATATACCGATCAGGAAAATGGAGGTAATGATAATAATTTAAGACAAATTTATGTTCCCATTACTACCGCCCAAAGGGTATTTAATGGGGGAAATCGGGTGCAAACCATTGCTTTTACTGTCGGAAAAGCCACGGTTGAACAAAGCAAAAACATCGAAAATAATGTAAAAAAGAGAATGGCTGCACGTCATAAATTTGATCCTCAGGATCAACGTGCTGTACAGCTATGGAATGCCGTGGAAGAATATAAAAAAGTAATGGATCTTTTTGCCGGAATCCGGCTTTTTATCTGGATTGTAGGCATTGGCACTATCATCGCCGGAATTGTGGGTGTGAGTAATATTATGCTTATAGTAGTAAAAGAAAGAACCAAAGAAATCGGAGTTCGTAAAGCGTTGGGTGCTACTCCGTGGTCAATTATCAGTTTGATTTTACAAGAGTCGGTGCTGATTACAGGTTTTGCCGGATATATCGGTCTGGTGCTTGGAATAGGAGTTTTGGAATTAATAACCAAATATATGCCTCCTTCCGATTTTTTCCGTAATCCTGAAGCCGATTTTGCTTTGGCAGTGAGTGCAACTGTAGTATTGATTGTCGCCGGAGCTTTTGCCGGTTTTGTTCCCGCAAGACGTGCTTCCGCCATTAAACCGGTAGAAGCGCTCAGAGACGAATAATTTTAGCAAAAATAAAAACGCAAAAAGAACTAAATTACCATAAAAATGTTTGACCGGGATAGCTGGCACGAAATATTGGAAGCACTGAAAAAGAATAAAATCCGTACTGCCTTAACCGCATTTGGAGTATTTTGGGGCATCTTTATGCTTATTATCATGCTTGGGTCGGGTAGGGGGCTTCAGAATGGCATCACCCAAGGGTTTGGAGATTTTGCCACCAACAGTTTTTTTATGTGGACACAAAAAACCACTATGCCTTATAAAGGATTTCCCCGTAACCGTTGGTTTAACTTCAAAAACGATGATATTAAAGCTTTACGCGATAATATTCCTGAAATAGAAATTTTAGCGCCCCGTTTGCAGGGAGGTGGCTTCCGTGGTGGTGATAATGTTGTCCGCGGGCTGAAATCGGGTGCATTTGCCATTAACGGCGACTATCCCGAATGGAACCTTATTGACCCTGTAAGCGTTACCCAAGGTCGTTTTATTAACGAAATGGATGTGCTTGAAAAAAGAAAAGTGGCGGTTATAGGCTCAAAAGTATATGATGCGCTTTTCAAACCCGGCGAAAACCCTCTGGGGCAATACATCCGCATTCAGGGCGTGTATTTCAATATCATAGGCGTTTTTAAACCCAAAAACTCCAACGTGAATTTCGGAGGTGATAAAGATCAGACCATCTTTATGCCATTTACCACCTTGCAAAAAACCTATAATTATGGTGATGTGGTAGGCTGGTTTGCCATCACTTCCAAAGAAAATGTTCCTGTTTCGGAAATTGAGGAAAAAGTAGTGAAACTGATGAAACAGCGACACAGTGTTCATCCCGACGACGACCAGGCAATAGGACATTTCAACCTTGAAGTACAATATAAAAAGATGAAGGGACTCTTTGCCGGTATCAACGGGTTAATTTGGCTCGTGGGAATCGGAACCCTCATTGCCGGAGTTATAGGCATCAGCAATATTATGCTCGTAATAGTGAAAGAACGCACCAAAGAAATGGGAATCCGTAGGGCTTTGGGTGCTTCCCCTTCGATAATAATACGGCAGATTATAGCCGAATCGGTTTTTCTTACTACCATGGCGGGCTACATGGGGCTGGTAATAGGCGTTGGACTCTTAGAACTTATTAACTTCCTGCTTTCCAAATCGGGAGGAGCAAAAGACACCATGTTTAAAAACCCGGAAGTAGATTTCAACGTTGCCATCATGGCATTATTAATTTTGATTATATCTGGTGTATTGGCAGGTATTATCCCTGCCAAACGTGCAGTAAAAATAAAACCTATCGAAGCCCTCAGGGATGAATGACAGAACTTTAGATTTTATAAATAACAAAAAAAACATACAATAACAACAACAACATGAAGAAGATAATTAAAATCACCATCGGAATTATTATTTTAGGTGTTTTTGCATGGACACTTTATTACCTGTATAACAAGTCTAAACCAAAACCTGTAATCTTTGAAACCCAAACGCCAATCGTTACCAATATCATTAAAAAAACAATGGCAACAGGTTCCATTGTTCCCCGTAAAGAAATTGAAATCAAACCTCAGGTTTCGGGAATTATCGAGGAGCTGTATGTTGAACCCAGTCAGGAAGTAAAAAAAGGCGACCTGATAGCGAAAGTTAAGATTATTCCGAATATGATCAATCTTAACGAAGCCGAATCAAGACTGAATCGGGCAAATATTTCCTATAACGACGCCAAACAGGATTACGACCGTCAAAAAGCCCTTTACGATAAAAAAGTAATAGCCGAAGCTGAATTTCAAAAATATAGAGTAACCCTCGAATCAGCCCGCGAAGCCATGGATGCCGCCCAGGACAACCTGCAACTTATCCGCGAAGGCATCACTAAAAAATCGGGGAACATCACCAATACACTTATCCGTTCTACAATTGCCGGAATGGTGCTGACAGTACCTGTTGAAGTAGGGAACTCGGTTATAGAAAGCAATACTTTTAATGCAGGAACAACCATCGCAACCATTGCCGATATGAACGAGATGATTTTTAAAGGAAAAGTGGACGAATCGGAAGTGGGAAAAATAAAGGAAAATATGGACATTATTCTTTCTATCGGTGCTCTTGATACCGAAAAATTCGATGCAAAGCTCGAACGCATTGCCCCTAAAGGAGTGGAAGAAAACGGTGCCATACAATTTGAAATTAAAGCCGCTGTGCATCTGAAAAAAGGACAATTTATCCGTGCAGGATATAGTGGCAATGCCGATATTGTACTCGCACGGAAAGACAGCGTTCTGGCAATTCCCGAAAGCCTTCTTCAGTTTAAGGGCGATACCGCTTTTGTGGAAATAGAAACCAAACCCCAGGTTTTTGAAAAACGTCAGATTAAAACAGGTTTGTCCGATGGTATTAACATCGAAATCCTCTCCGGATTGAAAAAAGGAGAAAAAGTTAAAGTGTTGAACAACATATCTCAGGATATGCAAAAGAAATAACTTGCAGCTTCGCTAAAAGTGCAAAATAACAAACATAAGGGTCAATGATATATATTGTTGTCCCTTATTTTTTTACCTTTCAATGGAGCTTGTGCATACCTAAACGGCGACTAAAATAAAAAAATCCCGACAAAATCGGGATTTATCAGAGGTCTCGAGCGGATTCGAACCGCTGTCAACGGTTTTGCAGACCGGCGCCTAACCCCTCGGCCACGAGACCAAATGTGTGCGCAAAAGTAATTAATATTTGCTAACTAACAAGACTCTTCATCCGGCTTTTTGCTTCCATACAAAGAAAGACAGGACGGGCATAGGCAGTTTTTATAAGTTTCCTGCAATTTTTTAAGGTTTTCTATGCTTATTTCGTAGGTTAAGCACCAACATTTTTCGTTATGTAAACATTCAAAGTTCACCCCGCAACGGGCACAGGATTTCTTTTCCGGTTTTTTCTCCATTATTCAGTATCTGTTAGGGTTAAGCTTACTTTTTCCAGTTTTCCGCCAAGGGGAGGATTCATTTTTGAAACTTTTACTTTTAAACCGTAAGCTTCCGGATAGGTTTGATGAATAGAAGTTAAAATCCGTTGTGCCACATGTTCCAGCAAGTGGGATTCTTTTTCCATTTCTTGTTTTACCAAAAGGTAAAGAGCTTGGTAGTTGATGGTTTTGGTTAAATCATCGCTCTGTTCTGCCTGGCGGGTATCGGTGAATAGTTCCAAATCAACCAAAAAGCGAGTTCCGATAATTCTCTCTTCCGCAAAACAGCCGTGATAAGCAAAAAATTCCATCCCTTCCAATTGAATTTTTCCCATAGAAAGTCCGATTAAAATCTTTCGCGAAAGTACGTAAAATCACGAAAATATCATTGATCCGGCTATAAATTGGATAAATAATTTTACTTTTGTAAAGTGTTTTATTGATAAATCATCTATGGAAGAAAAAAGTAATTTACAGCCAACTGAACCCAAATCCGGTCTCAATTTTATTCACCAGATCATAGAAGAAGATATCCGGAATAATAAAAACGGCGCCAAAGTGCACACCCGTTTTCCGCCGGAACCCAACGGTTACCTGCACATAGGTCATGCCAAATCCATTTGCCTGAATTTTGGTACTGCCCAAAAATATGGTGGGCTCTGCAATCTCCGTTTCGACGATACTAACCCGGTAAAAGAAGATGTTGAATATGTTGATTCAATAATGGAAGACGTCCGTTGGTTGGGTTTCGACTGGGGCGACCGCCTGTACTATGCTTCCGACTATTTCGATACCCTGTACGAATATGCAGTTAAACTGATAAAAAAAGGTAAAGCATTCGTGTGCGATCTGAGCGGAGAAGAAATGGGCGAATACCGTGGCACGGTTACCATTCCCGGAAAAGAAAGTCCTTATCGCAACCGTTCGGTAGCAGAAAACCTCGACTTGTTTCAGCGGATGAAAGCCGGAGAGTTTGCTGACGGCAGCAGGGTGCTGCGTGCCAAAATAGATATGGCTTCGCCCAATATGCTGCTCCGCGACCCTGTTCTCTACCGCATCCTGCGTACCGACCACCATCGTACTGGCGATAAATGGTGTATTTATCCCATGTATGATTTTGCCCACGGGCAATGCGATTCTATCGAAAAAATCACCCATTCCATCTGTACGCTTGAGTTTGAAGTGCACCGTCCGTTGTACGACTGGTTTATTCGTGAGCTGGAAATTTTTGCACCACAACAGATTGAATTTGCCCGGTTGAACCTTAATTATACCGTGATGAGCAAACGGAAGTTGCTCCAACTTGTACAGGAAAAATATGTAGAAGGTTGGGACGATCCGCGTATGCCAACCATCTGCGGGCTGCGCCGCAGAGGATACACACCCGAATCTATAAAAAATTTTGCTGAAATGGTAGGTGTGGCAAAGCGAGACAACATGATTGATGTTTCGCTGCTCGAATTTTGTGTTCGTGAGGATCTTAATAAAAAATCAAAAAGAGCTTTGGCTGTACTTAATCCTGTTAAATTAATCATAGATAACTATCCGGATGAACGGTCAGAAGAATTGGATGCCGTAAACAACCCGGAAAACCCGGATGCCGGTGTACGCAAAATTCCTTTCTCGAAAGAACTGTACATAGAAAAAGAAGACTTTATGGAAGACCCTCCGGTAAAGTATTTCAGGCTTTCGCCCGGAAGAGAAGTACGATTGAAATACGCTTACATCATTAAATGCGAATATGTGGATAAAAACCCGGTAACAGGGGAAATAACAGCCATACACTGTACCTACGACCCGGAAACCCGCAGCGGAATGTTGCAAAGCAACCGTAAGGTGAAAGGAACCATCCATTGGGTGTCGGCAAAACACGCCATTGAAGCCGAAGTAAGGCTCTACGACCGACTTTTCAGCACGGAAAATCCCGAAGTAGCCGAAGAAGGAAAAGATTTTAAATCGAACCTGAACCCCGGTTCGTTAATCAGTATAATGGGGAAGATGGAACCCTCGCTTGCCACAGCTCTTCCGGACGAAAAGTATCAGTTTGAACGCATAGGTTATTTCTGTGTGGACAAGGATTCTTCTGCAGAGAGATTACTGTTTAACCGTACTGTTTCACTGAAAGATTCCTGGACAAGGCAGGGAAAAGGCTGAAATTTTTAAAAAAGCTTGTGCAATTGGTATAAAAACTTTTTTACTTTTGCAGCGCAATTGTCCGATGGTGTAACTGGCAACACGTCTGACTCTGGATCAGAAGAGTCCAGGTTCGAGCCCTGGTCGGACAACAAAACCATCCCGAAATCCCGGAATGGTTTTTTGTTTTATCCATAATCGTTCGGTTACCCTAAATAAGCATTCCTGCTGACACGATGACCGTTCGGCAACCCTAAATGACCATTTCCACTGACACAATGGCGGTTCGGAGCGGCTAAATAAGCATTCGGCGTATCTAAACGACCGTTCGGTGTGTCTAAATGAGCATTCGGCATAGCTGAATGAGCATTCTGAGAGACTAAATGAGCATTCGGTGTGGCTAAATGAATGTTAGGTATATCTAAATGAACATTCAGAGAATCGGGATGACCGCTGCCGCTTCATAAACGAGGCATATTGTTATAGATTCCGACCGAAGGGAGAAATCTATGTCAAAGCCAATCAGTTAGCAACACTTTTGTGTATCCAATAAAAAAATTAAACTTTTTCATTGGAAATGTTAATTGTTTTAAAAAAAAGTGCTTATTTTTGTTTTATTAATCCCTAAAACATTAGCCATGAACGATGAACAAACCAATCAACTGGCGATGTACGAAGAGGTGAATGATACCTTGGACGCAAACGCCGACATTGTAAAAACTGTAAAACCGGCTCAGGACGGGCATGTTTTTCTTAAAGGTAGAATTGTTGAAATACAAATTCAGTACGGAATTCAGCAAAAAATCACCACCGGTATCACCGGCAATAAACAACAGGTGCGTACCGAATACGAAAAATCCATTTTTAAAGTAGCCGGCGGACTCTTGGCCCATGCTGCGGCCAACGACGATAAGGAGTTACTTGCCATAGCCGACACTTCCGCAAGCAAGCTCAGCATTATGCGCGAAGAAAAACTGTTGGAATATGGTAAAAGCATTTACGACCGGGCAATGCCTCTGCAGACCCAGTTGGCCGGACTGTTAGTAAGCGCCGGTGATATTGCCTTGCTGAACACCAATCGTGAAGCTTTTAATGTGCTGATGCCTAAAAAACGTACGGCTGTGGGAGCCATTGCCACTGCTACCGACAATCTTACCGGGCTTTTCCGTGAAACCAATGCCTTTTTGAAAACCAAGCTCGACAAGATTATGCTCGTATTCCGCACCACCCATCCCGATTTTTACAAACAATACCAAAGTGCCCGTATCATTGTTGACCGGGGACACGGCGGGGAACATGAGAAGGAAAATCCGGTTTAGAATTACAAATTACGAATTACAAATTACGATTGATCCCGGGTACTTGGGATTATGTTCTGATCGGGTTGATTTTAAAACATAACGACCAAAGATTTGATTGAATTAAGAAATAGCCGCCAGATGGGGGTTATACAGACGTTATGTTTTAGGCTAAGAAAACGACAGTCAAACAATTGACGATTTATTAACAGAAAGAGAACCGAACCAATAAAATTTGTAAATTTGTGGTTTAAAGAAATTTGAATGGAAATATTGACAGATATATACTTAGGTGACAGTAAGGAGAAATTAAAACAACTCTCTGACAATTCAGTTGACTTAATTGTAACATCTCCACCTTATGCAGACCAGCGAAAAAGTACTTATGGTGGAATTCACCCCGATAAATACGTTGAGTGGTTTTTGCCAATTTCCAAGCAGTTACTACGAGTTTTGAAACCAACAGGGACTTTTATATTGAATATAAAGGAAAAAGTAGTTGAAGGAGAACGTAGTACTTATGTGATGGAGTTAATTTTGGCAATGCGAAAACAAGGTTGGTTTTGGACAGAAGAGTTTATTTGGCACAAAAAAAATTCATATCCTGGAAAATGGGCAAATCGTTTTCGTGATTCATGGGAAAGACTTCTTCAATTCAACAAGGACAAGAAATTCAATATGTATCAAGAAGAAGTAATGGTTCCAATGGGTAATTGGGCAAAAAACAGACTTAAAAACCTTTCTGAAACAGACAAGATTAGAGATAACTCAAAAGTTGGTAGTGGATTTGGAAAAAATATATCAAACTGGTTGGATAGAGACAAAGCATATCCAACAAATGTTTTGCATCTTGCCACAGAATGCAACAATAAAAATCATAGTGCAGCCTTCCCCGAGGAACTTCCAGAGTGGTTTATTAAATTGTTCACCAAACAAAACGACACAGTCCTTGATCCATTTATGGGTTCAGGAACAACTTTAATTGTTGCAAAAAGAATGAAACGCAATTCAATTGGAATAGATGTAGTACCAGAATATTATGAAATGGTAAGAAAGCAACTTCAACCAGTAGAACTTTATTTATTAGAACCAAAATTAAAATATGAAAAAACTAAGCCTGAAAGACGTATCGCAGTACGTTGAGAAAAATATAGGCAATTTTCACGAAAAGCGTATCCAAAGCCTTGATAGTTTGAAACTTTCACAAGTTCTTAAAAGAAAAAATCCATATTTATTCAAAGCCAAATATGTTCTGACAGCAGAGAAAATTATTCGTGGAATTGTTGATGCGCATATTTCATCAAGCGAAGAAGGAATTTTTGGAGATTGGCTTGAAGGACTCGCTATTTACATAAATGAGAAAGTTTATGGCGGTAAAAAATCTGGAATACTTGGTATTGACCTTGAGTTTGACAAGGATGGAATTCGCTACATTGTGAATATTAAATCTGGTCCGAATTGGGGAAATAGTTCTCAAATTGCAAAAATGGTTTCAGATTTCAAGACTATAAAAAAAACATTAAGAACAAGTAATTCAAAACTTAATATTGTCGCAGTAAATGGCTGCTGTTATGGACGAGACAACCAACCAGATAAAGGAGATTATTTTAAATATTGTGGTCAAAGTTTTTGGGAGTTCATTTCAGGGAATAAGAATCTTTATACTGAAATCATTGAACCATTGGGGCATAAAGCAAAAGAAAAAAATGACAATTTTGTAAAATCATATTCTCAAATGATTAACAAATTTACTAAAGAATTTGCGAATGAATTTTGTAAAGACAACGGAGAAATAGACTGGGAAAAATTGGTTCGGTTTAATTCATCGACAATTGAAGAAAAGAAGAAAAAATAAAGCCCGAAAGCATAACAAAGCCTAAAATCAAGCAGGCGGATAGTGGTAATTTGTAGGGCATTACAACTAATAAACTCTATCGCAGGTGGAAAGTGATGTGCACCGAAATGCCCGCCAGCTTTTAGCCTCAACCGTTATGGGGCATTGTAAAAAGGCTTCTGCAATAAATAAGCTTTGTTAAATGATTTTTTATCTTTGTTAAATAAATATTGACAATCCATAACCAAAAAAACGGCTATTAAATAGTAACGTTTTGCAGTTGTCCGAAAAAATAGGACAGTTAATTTACAAAAAGAACGATTTGAATATGACGAAAGAAACAGCTATAAAACTTTTTGAACAAAAAGAAATTCGCTCGCTATGGAGCGATGAAGATGAGAAATGGTATTTCTCAATAGTTGACATTATTTCCATTTTAACAGATCAACCTACACACCAAGGAGCAAGAAATTACTGGAAGGTCCTGAAAAGCCGCCTAATCAAGGAAGGTAATGAAACGGTTACAAATTGTAACCGGTTGAAATTACTTGCCGAAGACGGGAAAATGCGCGAAACCGATGTTGCCGATACCGAACAGTTGTTTAGATTAATACAAAGTATTCCATCACAAAAAGCGGAACCTTTTAAAATGTGGTTAGCCCAAGTTGGAAGAGAACGTATTGATGAAATCGAAGACCCAGAAATTGGTATTGACCGTTTAATGGAAACATACTTAATTGCCGCTAAAATAAGGTAATAAGGTCGAGGGTTGTGGCGGCTATTATTTCTACTAACCCATTTTATTCCCCGATAACTGCAAAAATGGGGTAAAAACAAAAATGTTATTTGCGTCCTTTCCACCGGGGCTTCCACACCTGCCCTGCCAAAGCGAAGAAACATATATAAAAGGGGTAAACCAGCGAAAGCGGCAGGTATCCCCATAACAGCCGGCGTTGTCGGGCAAAAGAAGTGTAACCGGCAAGTAAAGGAAAATCAATCAATATTTTTACACCCCAAATTATCAGAGTTAAACGTAAAAAAGAGGTGTTAAAAATGCCCAAACACAAACCAGTAAGCAATATCGTATTAAAAAGAAAAACCACCAGCGCAGTCTGTATTGTCCATACATCGGTATAACCTCTGGTTTTCGAAACCCAACGCAGGCGTTGCCGGACAAACCCGCTAAAGGTAGCAATAGCATTTGTTTTTACGATGGCATCATAGCTTTTAAGAAAACGTATGGCATGTTTGCCATAGCGTGCAGCTATACTAAAAAGTAGGAATGTATCGTCGCCTGAGGCGAACATTTCGCCTCGGGTAAAGCCCCCAACGGCAAGATAGGCTTCTTTGGCGTAAGCGAGATTTGCTCCATTACAAAGAATGGGATGACCGGCACTGACCGCCCCGGCGCCCGATACTACTAAACTGTAAAACTCCAATGCTTGCCATTTGCCAAGCAGGGAGGTGTTTTCACTAAAAATAACGGGCGATACAATCATTTGCGGGTGATATTCTTCGTAGTAAGACGCAATAGTTGCAATCCAGTCAGGTCGGGCAACGCAATCGGCATCAAGGGTAATGATGAATTTGCCGGTACTGTGCCGTATGGCAAAATCTATGGCATTTTTTTTCCCCGAAACATTGTTAGAGCTAAGCAGGCGGAGGTTTATCCCTGAAGAATGTATTTTGTCGGCATACTGATTTATCAATTCAGCAGTTTTGTCTTCGGAATGATCGTCCACTACCAGTACCTCAAAAAGTTCTTTCGGATAATTTTGTACTGTAAGACTCCGGAGACAGAACATGATGTTGTTTTCCTCGTTTCTTGCCGGGATGATAATGCTTACCGTAACAGAAGGATTTTTTTCAGGTTTTTGAAAATACATCATAAAAAACCATCCCAAAGTAAATACCAGAACTATCAGGTAATAAGCAAAACCTATTGAAAGAAAAAGTATTAATACCCAGGTTGGAATTTCCATAAATCTGCAATTATTTACGGATAAATTTGAGCTGGTAAACGAAAAATGTTCCGACCAAAGCTGGTAAAGCAATATTAATAAGCCAAAGTAGGGTGGATGCTGCAAAAATCCCGGGGTCGGATGCTGTGGCAGCAGTTCCAACCTGGGTAAAATAAAAATCAAAAATGAACAAAGCTACCGACCCCCTTACTCCCAATTCGGTAAGGGCAATAGTAGGAATGGATGCCATAATCAAATAAATAACGGAAATAAGTAACAATGCGGAGCAAAACGAAACCGGAATTGCAAACATCTGCAGCAGCAGATAAAATTGCATACTGAAAATGAAATAACGTATTGCACTATATAATAATATTTTACTTAATTCTTTCGTCGAAAAAGAAGCAAAAACATGTAGATGCTTCATGGCTTTTTTTATCCAGGCTCTGCGATACCGTAATCGTATATTTGCTAATAATGAAACATGAAAATACAAAAATAAAAGGCATATAAATGATAGAATCATCATGAAAATAAACCCGTATCCAGCATATCCGAATAAATACATTTCGGGATGAAGGAAACTAAAAACAAACACGGTTAACCCTATAAGCCCGGCAAGCAATGTTACCAGTAATTGGCTCATACTACCAACTATGGTACACAATATCCCTTCCCAACGGTTGGCGGTTTCGAAGACAAACACCCGTCCGAAGTATTCTCCTATCCTGTTTGGGAAAAAAGAACTTACGGTTATGCCGGTAAAAACAGCTTTATATGATTTTAAAAAACTAACTTTTTCAATTTTTTTGACAAGAAATTTCCATTTCAGGGCTTCAATACCCCAGTTTACCAGCATGAGTAAAAAGAGGAAGGATAAACTTTTGTAAAAAACCTCGTCCTGGAAATGCTCTGAAAACGTATTCCATAAGTTTCTGATATCACTTTTATGAAATATACGAAAGTAAATAAAAGCATATGCAACAGCTATTATCAATAATCGCAGTGCAATGTTCAGGGTTTTGTGTAATTTTGTTTTCTTGTTTACAGGCATCTTTACAAAAATAAAAACATTTTATGAATGCAGAGCGTATTATTTTGGGAATTGACCCTGGGACTACCATTATGGGATATGGGATTATCCGTATAAATGGGAAAAAACTTCAAATGATTGCATTGGATGTTTTAAAATTGGATGCAACGACAACCCACCTCGACAAACTCAAGAAAATTTTTGAAACCACTTTGCATCTTATTGATACATATTTGCCTGATGAGTTAGCCGTGGAAGCTCCTTTCTTCGGGAAAAATGTACAAAGTATGTTAAAACTCGGTAGGGCACAGGGAGTAGCTATGGCTGCAGCGTTGTATCGCTCGATCCCTGTCTATGAATATTCTCCCCGTAAAATCAAACAATCTATTACCGGTAAGGGTAATGCTTCGAAAGAGCAGGTGGCGGCTATGCTTTGCCAGCTTTTAACTTTTACAACCCAGCCTAAATATCTCGATGCAACCGACGGCTTGGCAGCTGCAGTTTGTCATGCTTTTCAGCAGAATGCAGGAAATGAATCTGTTAAATACAGCGGATGGAAAAGTTTTCTTGCTCAATATCCTGAAAAGTGCACCTCCGGCTGAAAATTGCACTTTTTACATGAGTTTTTGAAATGCCTGCCACCAGCGATTGGGTATATCGTTATTACAGGCAGCCTGATAATCGGCATAGGAACAAGCAACAATATAATGTCGTTCGTATTTTTTCCTGTTGTCTTCCACGCAGTTAACCTCCATCCACCATCGGTCGCTTTTTTTACTCTTGTAAAAAATTATGCCTTCAGGATAATCGTTAAGGGTAACAATATATTTTATAAACTTGTCGCTGTCTAAAGCAGGATTCTCGTTTTTCCGGCTACAATATCCTTCGATAAAATACCAAATCATATGTGCTGTTAAGTGGGCAGTTTGCCCGTTTTTATCTAATAAAGGATTTATTTCGAAAAAACCGATTGAACTGATTTTATCGCTCAATCCAGCGTAACGTACTATTTGACAAAGCTCTTCACCATAAAAACCATGTGGGGAGGTATTCCCGTTACCGGGGGCATCGCTCATCCGTACTGAAGAAATATCTATGCTCAGTATATCTGCATCCCTGACTACAGGTTCGGTTTCTGCAATATTATCTCTTACTTTTCCAAGGCGATACGTATCGAAAAACAGATTTTTCATCAATTTTATCACATCTTGTTCCACAAAGTAGGTCTGATAACCGATATTGGTATAATTAAATAAATAGTTTGGCTGTTGTAAAATAATTTTACTCAAATAGGAATGTGAATCTATTTCTCCTTCTGTTTCTGCCAAATCAAAACCAGAATCAATGGAGACAATATTAATGATTTGATTCAATATTGTATATGCATTATAACATGCGTAAGTAATGTCATGGCTTCCTCCTATTATTATTGGAATTATTTTGTTTTTCATCAATTCTGCCATTACGGCACTTACTGCAAAATAGGTATCATCCAATGCATATCCATGTTTAATATTTCCCAGATCGGCAATCCGGCAATGCTCCCAGCCAGGGTAAAGGGAATATAAAAACCGGCGCACAAAATCGGGAGCATCGGCACAACCGCTATTGTTCACGTTTGCACGGTCTTCTTTAACCCCAATTATTGCAATATCAATATTTTCAATATTGGGAAACGATGCTATTTCCGTATGTATCTGTATCAGATTTCCGAACTGTTTTTGGTTGGTTTTTTCTTGTATTTCTACCAAAGAAGTATCAACAGGTTCAAAATATACCGAAATATCCATAGGATTCATAATTATTTTTTTATCTTTGTTTTTGTTGCTGGCTTTAGGGATTTTTTATTTTTCTTGGATTCGGTTTTCTGTTGTGTTCCAGTAATCTGCAGACAATCATCAAGGGTTAATGTTTCAGGATCAGTGCCTTTGGGTATCTTAAAGTTATTTTTTCCGAACGAAATATAAGCGCCCCATCTTCCTTTTTGAATTTTAATATCAGGATTTTCAGCAAAAATTTTTATTATTTTTTCCGAATCTGCTTTTCTTTTTTCTTCAATAAGCTCTATTGCGCGTTCCACGGTTATGGTGGAAGGGTCGTCAGTTTTTTTCAGAGAATAAAATGCTGATTTATGCTTTACATAAGGACCAAATCTACCTATTGCAACAAGAAGTTCCGAATCTTCATACTTTCCTATACTTTTGGGGAATTGAAAAAGATCGAGAGCTTCTGTTAGGGTGATGGTTTCTATGCTTTGCCCTTTTTTAAGTCCGGCAAAACGGGGTTTTTCTTCATCTTCGGTTTCACCAATCTGGATTATTGCGCCGTAACGTCCTAATTTAGCATATACGTTCTTCCCGCTGGCGGCATCAGTTCCCAGTAATTTTTGTCCTTTTACCTTCTCCGAAACCTTCAATGTTTTTTCCACTTGTTGATGAAACGAATGGTAAAAATCATAGAGCATTTCATTCCAATTTTTATTTCCGGAAGCTATTTCATCGAATTCCAGTTCGACATTTGCCGTAAAATTGTAATCAATAATATTTTCAAAATATTGTAAAAGAAAGGCATTTACAAGGTTACCTATGTCGGTAGGGAAAAGTTTTGTTTTTTCGTACCCAACTTTTTCACTTTTGGTCTTACTTGTAATTTTTTTATTTTTTAGTACAATGTATTTGTATTCTCTTTCAAAACCAACGCGATCTTCTTTTACGACATATTCTCTCTTCTGGATGGTAGAAATGGTAGGCGCATAGGTTGAAGGACGACCAATACCCAGTTCTTCCAGTTTTTTCACAAGACTGGCTTCGGTATAACGGAAAGGTTGTTGTGAAAATTTTTGTTCTGCTATCATCTGTTGCAACGTCAGTTGTTCGCCTTTTGCAACCGGAGGAAGGGTGTTTTTTTGGTTTTCAGCAGTATCTTCGTCGTTTGATTCCGTATATACCTTTAAAAACCCATCAAACAAGATAACTTCGCCCTTTGCGATAAATTTTTCTTTTCTTGTAGAGATGTCAATGGTAACATTGGTTTTCTGAATTTGGGCATCGCTCATTTGTGAGGCGATGGTGCGTTTCCATATCAGGTCGTAAAGCCGTTTTTGGAGCAAATCGCCTTCTATTTCGCTTTTTTCGAGATAAGTAGGTCTGATGGCTTCGTGTGCCTCCTGTGCCCCCTTCGATTTGGTTTCGTATTGCCTGGTTTTAACATAATTTTCCCCAAACAACCTGCCGATTTCTTTTTTGGCTGAATCGAGAGCAAGGTTTGAAAGGTGTACTGAATCGGTTCTCATATAGGTAATTTTTCCCGATTCGTATAATTGTTGGGCAACCCGCATGGTTTGGGCAACCGAAAAGCCCAACTTACGGCTGGCTTCCTGCTGTAGAGTTGAGGTGGTAAAAGGCGGAGCCGGGGATTTTTTCGAAGGTTTGGTTTCGATTTCTGCAATAACGAATCCGGCTTCTTTACACGATTCAAGAAAAGCAACTGCTTCTTCATTTTGTAAAAATCGTTTATTCAGTTCGGCATTCAGTTGAAATAACTTTTCAGAATGTACACCTTCAAAAATTGCAGTTATACGGTAGGAATCAACAGATACAAACTCCCTGATTTCAGTTTCTTTTTCCGCTATCAGGCGTACGGCTACCGATTGTACCCTTCCTGCTGAAAGCGCCGGTTTTACTTTTTTCCATAATAAGGGTGATAATTCGTAACCAACCAGTCGGTCGAGAACACGACGGGCTTGTTGTGCATTTACCAGATCGTAATTTATATTTCTTGGATTTTCAATGGCATTTGCAATTGCTGTTTTTGTAATTTCATGAAAAACAATGCGTTTGATTTTCGATTTTTCCAGCGAAAGCGCTTCGGTAAGATGCCAGGCAATGGCTTCTCCTTCCCGGTCTTCATCGGAAGCAAGCCATACCGTTTCAGAATTAGTTGCAATTTTTTTGAGCTCATTCACCATTTTGAGCTTTTCTTCCGGGATTTCGTACCTGGGCAGAAAACCATTTTCAACATCTATGCTTAATTGATTTTTATAAAGATCGCGAATATGTCCGTAACTTGATTTTACAAGAAATTCCTTGCCTAAAAAACCTTCAATGGTTTTGGCTTTTGCCGGTGATTCAACGATTACAAGATTTTTAATCATACTTTTTTGAATTGTTTAAATCGGGCGCAAAGGTAAAACAATTAAAAACTGTTTTTCAAAACTATTTGATTGTTAACTGCAATTTAAACCAACTTCTTTAATTTTTATTAATTTTGCCAACCCTTTCCGGAAGCCTATAAGTGGTAATTTTTTCCGGTTTTAATCTTATAATACCATTGAAAACCAATAGAAAACTGTATATTGAAACCTATGGTTGCCAGATGAATTTTTCTGACAGCGAAATTGTGGGCTCTATAATGGCTACCGACGGATTTACTATTGTAGGTCAGCCTAATAATGCTGATGTTATTTTTGTTAATACCTGTTCAATACGTGAAAATGCCGAACAGCGCATTAGAAAGCGTCTCAAGGAATTCCAATTACTGAAAAAGAAAAATCCATCACTCGTTATCGGTGTATTAGGATGTATGGCTGAAAGGCTCAAAAGCCAACTGCTCGAACAAGAACAAATAGTGGATGTTATTGCCGGACCTGATGCCTATCGTGATTTACCTCAATTGTTAAATACATTAGAAAACGGGCAGAAGGCTATGAATGTGATGCTCTCTACCGAAGAAACCTATGCCGACATCAGCCCCGTAAAGCTAAATCCAGGTGGGGTTTCTGCATTTATTTCCATCATGCGGGGTTGCCAGAATTTTTGTTCTTATTGTGTAGTTCCTTATACTCGGGGGAAAGAAAGAAGTAGAAACCCCAATACCATTATTAATGAAGCCCGGGAACTCTTTGATAATGGCTATCGTGAAATAACCCTTCTGGGTCAAAATGTTAACTCATATCACTGGGAAAACCTTTATTTTGCAGGATTGCTGGAAAATGTTGCCCAAATAGATCCCCGATTACGAATACGGTTCACAACTTCGCATCCTAAAAACTTGTCCGATGAATTGTTATATACTATTGCCAGGTACGAAAATATTTGTAAATCCATTCATTTGCCCGTACAATCCGGAAGTACAAGGATACTGAAACACATGAACCGGAAATACACCCGCGAAGAATACATGAATCGTATAGAAGCTATTCGCCGTATTTTGCCTGATTGTACCATTTCTACCGATATTATCTGTGGCTTTTGTTCTGAAACGGAAGAAGACCACAAGGAAACACTTTCTATAATGCAGTGGGTTGCTTTTGATTATGCTTTTATGTTTAAATACTCCGAACGCCCGGATACCCTTGCTGCACGAAGTCTGCAAGATGACGTATCTGAAGAAATAAAAGCCCGCCGTCTCGAAGAAATTATAGCTATGCAACGACATCTTTCGCTCCAAAGCAACAAAAAAGACATTGGGAAAAACTTTTCTGTTTTGGTAGAAGGAACATCCAAACGTTCGGCTACTCACCTTTTCGGACGAAACAGCCAGAATAAAGTTATTGTTTTCCCTTCAGAAACCTTAAAACCAGGGAATTACATCAATGTTATTGTAGCAGATTGTACTGCTGCTACATTAAAAGGAGAAATACTAACGTAAATTTTTTCTAAAAAGTGATTGTGTTGCAAACCTGTGGAGTATTTTTTGCCTTTATAAGAAATTGTTTCCTTAAGGTTGTATTATCAGAAAATTATTTAGCCGTTAGCCGTGAATTTACTGTACCAAAAAAAGCAAATTTTCGCAAAACCCGAGCGAATACGTGCAAATTTGCTACGAATGAAAACTCTTGTGTTTTATTTAAAAAGATGTTTATATTTTTGCACACAATGACAAAAGTGTTTTGAAAGCAACTTACAATTCTGTTGTTTTGTGCATTTTTAATACCTTTGTCCCGCAGTTTAGAAAAACTTATGTTTATATTACTGAAATCTAATTTATGAAGAGAAAATCATTTCCTGAAAAATTTTTAAAGCAAATTTTTTATTTGTGCATTGTCACTCTTGTATTTACATCTTGCATCTCTCAAAAAAAGGTTAGATACCTGCAGGAACAAAGTAAAGAAATCAACACTTCTGGACAAGAGTTTGTGCAGGAAAAAATATTGAGTTACAAGGTTAAAGCAGGCGATAACCTTTATGTCAGGGTTACAAGCCTTGACCCCAAAACGTATACTTTTTTTAATGGTGAGGCAAGCACAACTTATTCTTCAGGTTACTACATGAGCAGCGAATCAAGCGTTTATTTTAGCAGCTATGTAGTAAACGATTCAGGTTACATTGATTTTCCTATTATCGGTAAAATAAAAATAGGTGGGCAAACAATTGAACAGGTAAAAAGTACTATTCAGTCAGAAGTAGATGAATATCTAATGCAAACCAATGTAATAGTAAAACTTGCCAATTTTAAAATTACCGTTCTCGGCGAAGTTCAGCGCCCGGGTAAATTTCTTATTTATCAGGATTACATCAATATTTTTGAAGCTATCGGCTTAGCCGGCGATTTGAAAACTTTTGCCCAAAGAAATAAAATAATTTTGGTTAGAGAAACAGAAAAAGGCTCAAAAGTATTTAATGTTGATATTACAAAAAAAAATGTTTTAGAATCTGAATACTATTATCTAAAACCCAATGATATTGTATATGTACAACCGATGAATTCAAAAACATGGACATTTGAATCATTTCCCTATGCAGTTGTACTTTCAACCCTTACAACCACTTTGTTAATTTTACAATATTTTAAATAGTAAATACATTAATACAAAATTACCGTGGATAATATAAAAGATTTTTCTCAGCAAAAACAAGAGTCTGTTGATTACAAAGCGTTATTTTTTAAGTTTTATAAATATTGGTATTTCTTTATCATTACCATTTTCATAGCGTTGCTTATAGCGTTCCTTTTTAACAAATACACCAAACCGGTGTACAAAGTTTCCACCACTGTGTTGGTACAGGACGATAAAAAAAACTCCACCATGGATCCTGGACAATTATTTGAGGGTTTCGGATTGTTTACATCAAAGAAAAATCTTGAAAACGAAATAGGTATATTAAAATCATATGCCCTTACCAGCCGTACCGTCAAATCACTTCCGTTTGGTGTTTCTTATTTCTCGGAAGATAATTTTATTACCGAGGAATTGTATACCAAAAGCCCTTTTTCTGTTGAATACGATTCTGCATATCCCCAAGCAGTAGGATTGCGATTTAATATTACTTTTTTATCCAATACCAAGTACAAGCTCGTAGCCGAAGGCGAAAACATTCCCCTTTACGATTTTAAAAATTACAAACCCATTGAAAATAAAAAAATTGAAAAAATAAATCTCAATAAAACATATATCGTAGGAGAACCTGTAAAATTCGGTTTTTGTAATTTTAAAGTTAATCTTACCAACCATTTTTCCTCGGGTGAATTTATTGGAAAAAAAATGTTCTTTTTGTTCAACGATCTTGAATCGGTGATAAATACTTTTAAATCTTTTGAAATTGAACCTATTAATAAAGAAGCTTCCATCATTGAAATCACACTCAAGGGTAGCAATATTGAAAAATCTGTTGATTTTTTGAATAGCTTAACAGAAGTGTATATAGACCGAGGTTTGGAAAAGAAAAATAAAATAGCCATTAATACTATTTATTTTATTGATTCTCAATTAAAAGGCATGACAGATTCCCTTACTTCAACCGAAAATACCCTACAAAACTTCCGTACAAAGAATGAAGTAATGAATTTTGACTTTCAAACACAACAGATTTTTGAAATCATGAAAAATTTGCAGGATCAAAAGGCAGTATTGATAGTTAAGTCAAAATATTACGACAATCTTAAAGAATACATCTCAAAAAATAAAAATAACATAGATGATATTGTTGTGCCATCTTCCATGGGAATTGAAGACCCGATATTGAGCCAGTTGATTATTGAAATTACCAAATTATATGATGAAAGAACAGAAATTTTAGCTCATTCAAGCGTAAAAAACCCCTATGTTAGATCTATTGATAACAAGATAAATAACACAAAAGCAAATATTCTTGAAAATATTAAAAATATAGTCAACACTTCAAAAATCAGTATAAAAGATATTGATTCCCGTATTAATTCTCTCTCAGCACAAATTAATAAACTTCCCCGTACCCAACGTGAATTGTTTGGCATAGAACGTAAATTTAAACTTAACGATGAAATCTATACCTATTTGATGCAGAAACGCTCCGAAGCTGCCATTGCAAAAGCCTCAAACCTTGCCGACAACGAAGTGATTGATGCTGCACAAAATCTCGGTGAAAATACAACTCCCGTATTTCCCAAAAAATCCCTGAATTATATCATTGCATTACTGCTTGGCATCGTTCTTCCTGTTTTATATATTTTGGGTAAGGATTATTTCAATGATAAAATTATCGAACGTAAAGACATAGAAAACATTACTAAAATACCCATTTTAGGGCACATAATTCATAATACCAAAGAGAGTAAAATTGTTGTGGCGGAGTCTCCCAAATCCTCCATAGCCGAATCGTTTCGCTCTATACGTACTAATTTGCAATTTATTACTAAGGGCAAAGAAAAAGTTATCATTTTGGTAACTTCTACCATGGTGAGTGAAGGAAAAACTTTTACTTCTATGAACCTTGCATCTATTTTTGCTTTGTATGGACGTAAAACCTTGCTTATGGGTTTCGACTTACGTAAACCTAAAATTTACCAGGACTTTGGTTTAACTAATACGGAAGGTATCAGTTCCTACCTTATTAATAAGAGTAAGTTTGAAAATATTATTCAAGCTTCTCCTATCGAAAACCTCGACATCATGATGGCCGGACCTGTTCCTCCAAATCCTTCCGAGTTAATTGCCAGTGAAAAGGCAAATGAACTTTTTGCTGAGATTAAAAAACATTATGATTTCGTTATCATTGATACTCCTCCTGTTGGTTTGGTAACCGATGCATTCCTCCTGATGAAATATACTGATGCTAACATATTTGTTGTACGACAGAATTATAGTAACAAAAAAGTTTTCGAATCCATTATCCGCGATATTGAGATGCGTAAATTAGAAAATGTAAATATACTTATCAATGATGTAAAACTTACCCGTAGCTCCTATGGCTATGGTTACGGTTACGGTTATGGTTATGGTTACGGCTATGGTTACGGTTATGGTTACGGTTATGGCTACGGTTATGGCTACGGTTATTATTCTGACGACAAAGACCAGGAAAAAACCTCAGGTTGGAAAAAATTGTTTAAAAAAGCATAATCTGAATATTTTTAACCTTTTATATCACCCCGGAATCTAATTACCGGGGTGTTTTGTTTTTAACTAATTTTGTCTGCCAAATATAAAACTACCGATAATAAATGAATCATCCGGCTAAAGACAAGAAAATCATATTCAGAAATCAAAAAGAAACATTATTACAACAAAAGGGAAAAGTAATTTGGCTTACAGGTTTACCTTGCTCGGGAAAAACCACCCTTGCCGTTAGGTTAGAGAAAGAATTGTTTGACAAAGGGTTTTTAATCCGTATCCTTGACGGAGACAACGTTCGTACAGGAATTAATAATAATCTTGGTTTTTCGGAAGCCGACCGGCTGGAAAATATCCGCCGTATTGCAGAGATTTCCAAGCTTTTTGTGGAATGCGGTGTGATTACTATCAATGGTTTTGTAAGCCCAACAGAAAGCTTACGAACGATGGCAAAAGAAATTATTGGCGATGAAGATTTCATCGAGGTTTATGTAAACTCTCCGCTGGAAGTTTGTGAGCAACGCGACGTTAAAGGTATGTATAGGAAAGCACGTGCCGGTATGATTAAAGAATTTACCGGCGTTTCCTCGGTTTTTGAAGAACCGCTGCACGCTGATATTGAAATTCGCACCGATTTGCTCAACATTGAACAATCTGTAATGAAAATTCTTGAATATATTTTGCCCCAAATAAAATATGATAATGTCTGATCGTTATTCTCTTAACCATTTACGCGAATTAGAGTCGGAATCCGTTTTTGTAATACGGGAAGTAGCTGCCCAGTTTGAACGTCCGGCTTTGCTTTTTTCCGGAGGTAAAGATTCCATCGTTCTTACCCATCTTGCTTACAAGGCTTTCTATCCGGCAAAAATTCCTTTTTCCTTGCTGCACATTGATACCGGACATAATTTTGAAGAAACACTGACTTTCCGCGACGAACTGGCAAAAAAATTAGATGCAACCCTGCTCATTGGCTCGGTACAGGAATCTATTGACAACGGCAGATGTGTGGAGGAAACAGGCTACAATGCAAGCCGCAATGTTTTGCAAACGACCACTTTGCTTGATTCTATTGAAAAATATAAATTAGATGCCTGCATAGGCGGTGGCAGACGCGACGAGGAAAAAGCCCGCGCCAAAGAACGTTTTTTTTCGCACCGCGACGAATTTGGACAATGGGACCCCAAAAACCAACGACCCGAACTCTGGAACATCTTCAATGGCAGAAAACGTTATGGCGAACATTTCAGGGTATTTCCTATCAGCAACTGGACCGAAATGGACGTTTGGCAATACATTCTTTTAGAAAATATTGATTTGCCAAGTCTGTATTACACCCACCAGCGCGAAGTATTTTTCCGCGATGGCATCTGGCTGGCAAAGGCTCCTTTTATGAAGTTGAAACCAAATGAAAAATATGAAACCATGCAAGTTCGCTGTCGTACCATAGGCGATATAACCTGCACGGGACTTGTTCCTTCTACCGCCAATACCCTTGAAGAAATTATTGAGGAAATAGCCGCTACTCGCATTACCGAACGTGGAGGACGTTTCGACGATATGCGGTCAGATGCCGCTATGGAAGACCGAAAGAAGGAAGGATATTTTTAAAGCTGTGAGCTTTGAGTTGTGAAAAATTTTTGATTCCCATAGCTCCAAACTCTTAGCTATTTTATTGTAACATGCAAAATTAAGCACAAAGAATGACCAATTTTTCGAGTAAGGGATATTTAGATATGGAACTGTTGCGGTTTACCACCGCTGGTAGTGTGGACGATGGCAAAAGTACGCTGATAGGCCGCCTGCTTTACGACAGCAAATCCATTTTTGAAGATCAGTTGGAAGCCGTCCGGAAAGCAAGCATCCAAAAAGGAAATCAATACATAAACCTTGCACTACTCACCGACGGCTTGCGGGCAGAACGTGAGCAGGGCATCACCATTGATGTGGCTTACCGCTATTTTGCTACTCCGAAACGGAAATTTATCATTGCCGACACCCCCGGACATACGCAATACACCCGTAACATGGTTACCGGTGCTTCTACTGCCCATGCCGCCCTTATCCTTATTGATGCCCGAAATGGCGTTACCGAACAAACCTACCGCCATTCTTTCATAGCCTCCCTGCTGCAGATACCTCACATTATTATTTGTATCAATAAAATGGACCTGGTAGATTACCGGCAAGATGTTTTTAAAAAAATAGAACAGCAATACCGGCAGTTTGCCCAAAAACTCAGTTTGAAAAACCGGATTTTTGTACCCATCAGTGCACTAAAAGGAGATAATGTGGTGGATGCCTCCTCCATGATGCCATGGTACAAAGGAAAAGCTTTACTGCAGGTTTTGGAAAGCATCCCGGTAGAAAATCACATGAACGAAACGGAAGCACGTTTCCCGGTACAATACATTGTCCGACCCATGTCTGATAAGTTCCACGATTACCGTGGCTATGCCGGAAGAATAGCTGGAGGCATTTTCCACAAAGGCGACAAAGTTACCATACTGCCTTCCGGGTTAAACTCCGTTATAAAATCTATTGATGTTTGCGGCAAGCAGCTACAGGAAGCCTTTTCGCCCATGTCGGTTGCCCTTACGTTGGAAGACGACATTGACATAAGCCGGGGAAATATGATTGTAAAACAAAACGAGCTTCCTCGTAGCGGGCAGTACCTGGAAGCGATGCTGTGTTGGATGAACCCAAAACCTATGCACCTGAACGGCAAATATGCCCTGAAACATACTACCGCCGAAGTGCGTTGCATCGTGAAAGATATCATTTATAAAGTAAACGTAAACACATTGGAAAAACAGGAAAGCGATGGTGCCCTGCAGATGAACGACATTGCACGGGTAGCCTTACGCACCACCCATCCACTGTTTTACGATGCATATACCCGCAACCGGATTACCGGAAGCTTAATCATGATAGATGAAGCTACCAATGAAACCGTAGGGGCAGGGATGATCATATAGCAACAATATTCAACAAACAATCTCCAATTTTCAAAAGCCAAACTGTCAAGTTATTTTAGGACTAGAAACACTCCCGATACATCTTTAGTAAAGCTTCTGTCTGCCATTAGGACGCTAAGATAAAGGAAAGAGAGTTACGGTTTAATTTCAAACCAGGAAGAAAGAAGAGATAAAAAAAGAGGAACATAATTATATGTCTCTTTTTTCGTATAAAATTCTGTTATATTGCTGCCTGGAACTGTCGCAGGAAGCGTAGATCATTTTCAAAATACAAACGGATATCTTTAATATTATAAAGCAGAAGCGTCATTCTTTCAATGCCTATGCCAAAGGCATATCCTGTATATTCCTTACTATCAATTCCGCAATTTTCCAGCACGTTGGGATCCACCATTCCGCAACCGAGAATTTCTACCCATCCGGTATATTTACAGATATTGCAGCCTTTGCCGCCACAGAAACAGGAAATATCCATTTCGGCAGAAGGTTCGGTAAACGGAAAATACGAAGGACGCAGGCGAATTTGGGTATCGGCGCTGAACATCTCTTTTGCAAAATACAACAGGGTTTGCTTCAGGTCGGCAAACGATACATTTTTATCAACATACAAACCCTCCACCTGATGAAACTGGCAGTGCGAACGGGCGGAGATAGCTTCGTTGCGATATACCCTTCCGGGGAAAATAGCCCTGATGGGCGGTTTCTGACTTTCCATCACGCGGATTTGCACGTTGGAAGTATGGGTGCGCAAAAGAATATCGCCATGTATATCATCTGTTTTCCGGATGAAAAATGTGTCTTGCATGTCGCGGGCGGGATGTTCGGGCGGGAAGTTGAGGGCAGAGAAATTATGCCAGTCGTCTTCAATATCCGGTCCTTCTTTTACTACGAACCCAATATGACTGAAAATATCAATCATTTTACTGCGTACCAACGAAATAGGATGCCTTGAGCCGGGTGCATAAAATTCGGCGGGAAGGGTGAGGTCAATGCCTGATTTTTCTGTGTTTTTTTCTTCAAATGTTTCTTTATAAGCATCTATTTTCTCCTGTGCCTTAATCTTAAGTTGGTTCAGCAGCATGCCTGTTTCCTTGCGCAATTCTGAAGACACGATCTTAAACTCATCGAATAAAGCAGAAAGCAAGCCTTTTTTTGCCAGGTACCTGATACGGAACTGCTCGAGTTGTTCGGCTGTTTGGGGTTTGAAATCCGCTATTTCTGCCAATAGGTTTTGAATTTTTTCTTTCATCAGGTAATTATTCAAGTATTGTTATCGCCATTTTCACCTCTTTCAGGGGCTTGTTATTTTTATCAACGGGTTGTTCGGCAATGATGTCCACCACTTCCATTCCCTGTACCACCTCACCAAACACGGTATAGGCGTAATCAAGGTGGGGCGAACCACCTTGCGTTTTGTAAATATTTCTTTGTTTAGCAGTATATTTTTTCCCGTGCATTTGTTCGAACCGGTCGAGTTCAGCATCGGTAAATGTTCTTCCAAATAATTTAGTTGTATTAACATGCGGTTTAGCCTTGCTATTGGTTGTGTCCATTGTTACAGGAAACCGTAAATTCCCCTGCACTATGTAAAACTGCGAACCCGAGGAACTTCGTTGAGGATTTACCTGGTCGGGGGTACGGGCGGCGCAAAGGGCTCCCCGCTTATGAAAGAGGGTGTCAAAAAGTTCGGCAGGCACGGTATAACCTGGGTCTTCCTTGCCATTTCCGCCACGTCCGCCCTGTATCATAAATCCTTTTATCACCCGGTGAAAAATTGAACCGTTATACCAGCCCTGCTTTGCATTTTTTATAAAATTGTCGCGGTGCAAGGGAGTTGCATTGTACAATACGGCAACGATATCACCATAGTCAGTGTGAATTTTTATTTTGGTAAGCTTCTCCTGTGGGTCTTGTGAAAAAGCAATAACAGGAAGTAATATTATTATACAAAAAAAAGCTAAAACAATTTTTTTCATTTGTCGGAATATGATTATGCTTTTGGATTAGAAAATTAATTAAGAACTTTAACGGTCATTTTCACGTCTTTAGTGGGACGGTCGTTCATTCCGGTTTGTACGGCAGCAATTTTATCAAGGACATCCAATCCATCAATTACTTCACCGAATATGGTATAATTTCCGTCGAGAAAAGGGGTTCCGCCCTGGGTAGTATAATAAAAACGTTGTTTTTCGGTAAACTTCAGAGGTGGGGTTTTGGCATATTCAGCTTCAACTTTGGGAGTGAAATCGGTCAGTAATTTTTTAAAGGCTATGGTGTCCTTTTCTTGTTGCAATTCAATGAATGTTGCCTTAATGGAAACATTTTCGGGCAGTTGTAACAATTTTTCGAAAATATTTTGTTTTCTGCGCATGTTCAGTTCCTGTTCCATCTGTTCCAGTTCTTCTGGTGTAAACACTTTTCCCTGCACAATATAAAATTGCGAACCGGAAGATTTTTTCCCTGGATTTACATTGTCGCCTTCGCGGGCAGCAGCAATTACGCCTTTTTTATGGATAAGAGTATCAATGATTTCGGCAGGAAGGTCGTAGCCGGGTCCTCCGTTGCCCAACATGGCTTCGGGCTTTGCATTTTTTGAATCCGGATCACCGCCCTGTATCATAAATTTCTTGATAACACGATGAAATAAAGTACCATCGTAAAATTTTTCTTTGGTAAGTTTAATAAAATTATCGCGATGCTTGGGGGTTTCGTCGTATAGCCGTACTATGATGTCGCCATATTCAGTGCTTATCATCACGGTGTTTTTGGGATATTTTTTGGCACAGGAAGCCAATACCAAAACGATTGCAATTAAGAGAAACGATTTTTTCATTTGTAAATAATTTAATTAACAGGGCTTGCAAAAGTACCAAAATTTATAAAAAGAGAAAAGTGGATAATTTTCGTAATATTTACCCAGGAATGATTAAATTTACATCAAAAAAACATGGCTGAAATTCACACAACCGGAAAAGAAGGAGAAAACCTTGCGGTGGAATTCTTGAAAGCAAAGGGGTATAAAATTCTTGCCACCAACTGGCATTTCGGGAAGATGGAAATTGACATTGTAGCGCAGGATAATGATTTTATTGTTTTTGTAGAAGTAAAAACACGACATTCCACGCTATACGGGGAGCCTGAAAATGCTGTAAACAGAGATAAACAACGCTTCCTGGTACGGGCAGCCCAGGCTTTTATCGAGATAAAAAAAATAGAATGGGAAGCACGTTTCGACATCGTTTCGGTAATTTTTTCCTCCACCGGGCACAATATCAATCATATTCCCAACGCTTTTTATCCTACCTTACAGTAAAACTTCACTTTTTTGCGCCCCGTTTTTTGCGAATCATACTTCTTTCCGGGTTAGACATTGTTGATACTGTTTTTGTTGTGGTTGCAAGTTTGTTAGCACCAGAATTTGCTTTATTTTTTCATTGTTAAACCAATAGCAAAATTTAGAGCATCTTGTTCAGGAACAATTAAAATCACTGCAAGCTGAAATCCGGGTTTTACAAAAACGAAATGCATTCTTCGAATTGGGAAAAACAACACCTTAAAGAGGGAAAATCCCTGCTTATAAAATAACCTCTTGCTACCGCCTGACATATCCAGCCATTCTGCTAACCTCTGTTTCCCAAAATCTATTACATTTGCAATCCTGTTTTTTGCCCTTCTGTTTTTAGATAACATTACTGAAAACAAGGCAATAAACCACTAATTCCAATTTTTTAACCCCCAATTCCTTTTGCAAAGTGGATTATAATTTTAACGAAGTAGAAAAAAAATGGCAGGAATACTGGCTCGCCAGCAAAACCTTTAATGCCAAAACCGATTCTGATAAACCCAAATTTTATGTACTCGATATGTTTCCTTATCCTTCGGGAGCAGGGCTGCACGTCGGGCATCCGCTCGGATACATTGCTTCCGATATTTATGCACGTTACAAACGCTTGAAAGGCTTTAATGTGCTGCATCCCATGGGCTACGATGCCTATGGATTGCCGGCAGAACAATATGCCATCCAAACAGGCCAGCATCCGGCTATCACCACCGAAGTTAATCTTGCCCGCTACCGCGAACAGATGGATAAAATCGGGTTCTCCTTCGATTGGGATCGCGAAGTACGTACCTGCGACCCGGATTATTACAAATGGACACAATGGACTTTTATTCAGCTTTTCCATTCGTGGTTTGATAAAGATTTGCAGAAAGCACAGCCCATCAGCCGGTTGGTAGAGGTTTTTGAAAAAGAAGGCAACGCCGGCGTACATGCTGCCTGTAGTGAAACGCCACAGTTTACTCCGGAAGAATGGAAAGCAAAAACCGAAAAGCAACAGCAGGAACTGCTTATGAACTACCGCCTTGCTTATTTAGCCGATACCATGGTAAACTGGTGCCCCGAACTGGGAACTGTGCTTGCCAACGACGAAGTTAGCGAAGGTTTTTCTGTACGTGGCGGCCATCCGGTGATCCGGAAAACCATGAAACAATGGTCGCTTCGCATTACTGCCTATGCCGAACGTTTGCTTAATGGTTTAAACGATATTGACTGGTCCGATTCCATCAAAGAAATACAAAAAAACTGGATTGGTCGTTCCGAAGGTGGAAGCATTAATTTTCACCTCCCCCTGACCCCCTCCAAGGGAGGGGGAAGTCCCCGGTATTACACGACAGATCCTTTAACATGGTCAACTTCTGTTGTAAATGCTCAGGAAATGAGAAAAAATCCAACGGAAGCAGAAGCCATCCTCTGGAATTATTTAAAAGCAAAACAAACAGGTTATAAAATACGCCGCCAACATCCAATCGTAAATTACATTGCAGATTTCGTTTGCATCGAAAAGAAATTAATAATTGAAGTTGATGGTGGAATTCATGAGCAAACAAAAGAAGAAGACGAAGAAAGAACCAAAGTTTTAAACGAATATGGCTTTTCTGTCATTCGTTTTAAAAACGAAGAAGTAATCGGAAACATAGAAGATGTCGTTCAAAAAATTAAGTACGAACTTTCTAAGAAGAAAGTCCTCCCCTTTGGGGAGGATTCAGGAGGGGTGATTGAAATATTTACTACTCGTCCTGACACCATTTTTGGTGCTACCTTTATGGTTTTAGCTCCGGAACACGAACTGGTGGATAAAATTACTACACCCGAATGCCGCGAAAAGGTGGATGCGTATGTAAACTTGGCAAAAAACCGCTCCGAACGCGAACGCATGTCGGAAGTGAAAAAGGTAAGTGGTGAATTTACCGGCGCTTATGCCATTAATCCTTTTACCGGAAAATCTATTCCCATCTGGATTGCCGACTATGTGCTGATGGGTTACGGAACCGGCGCCATCATGGCTGTGCCGGCTCACGACAGCCGCGACTTTGCTTTTGCACGCCATTTCAATTTGCCCATCATCCAGGTTATCAGCAAGCCGGGCGAAGAGCCTACCAACCCTGCCACCTGGGACGAATCGTATGATTCCAAAGAAGGTATCTGCATCAACTCCGGTTTCATCACCGGGATGAAGGTGAAAGATGCCATCCATGCCATTCTCCGCAAAGCGGAAGAAAAGGAAATTGGTACCGGACAGGTAAACTACCGGCTCCGCGATGCTATTTTCAGCCGACAGCGTTACTGGGGTGAGCCATTTCCCATATATTACAGGTATGGAATGCCTTACACTCTTCCGGAAAGTGAACTTCCGCTTCGCCTTCCCGAAGTGGATGCCTATCTGCCTACCGAAAGCGGCGAACCTCCGCTTGCCCGCGCCAAAAACTGGACATACAATGGTTATCCTTTAGAAACCAACACTATGCCTGGTTTTGCCGGAAGTAGTGGCTACTACCTCCGCTACATGGATCCCCGCAACAACGAAGAATATTTTTCCAAAGAAGCCGTAAATTACTGGCAAAATGTAGATTTATACATTGGAGGTGCCGAGCATGCTACCGGGCACCTTATTTACGCCCGTTTCTGGAATAAATTTCTGAAAGACCTCGGACTTTCTGTTGCTGAAGAACCGTTTAAAAAATTAGTCAACCAGGGAATGATCCAGGGACGTTCCAGTTTTGTTTATCGTGTAAACGGAACCAACCAGTTCGTTTCCTTCAATCTTAAAAAAGATTACGAAGTACAGCCTTTACATGTGGATATCAACATCGTAGATAATGACGTCCTCGATATTGAAGCTTTTAAAAAATGGCAGCCACAGTTTGCCGATGCCGAATTTATTCTCGAAAATGGAAAATACATCTGTGGCTGGGAAGTGGAAAAGATGTCGAAATCGAAACACAACGTTCAGAATCCGGATGATTTAATCGAGAAATACGGTGCGGATACGCTCCGGATGTACGAAATGTTTCTCGGTCCGGTGGAGCAATCAAAACCATGGGATACCAAGGGAATTGAAGGCGTTTTCCGCTTCATCCGCAAGTTCTGGAGACTTTTTCATGATGCAGACAACAACTTCTGCGTAAGCAATGAACAGCCTACCACCGCCGAATTGAAGGTGCTTCACAAAACCATTCAGAAAATCCAGGACGACATCGAACGGCTTTCATTCAATACCGGTGTGAGTACCTTCATGATCTGTGTAAACGAACTTTCCGACCTGAAATGTAACAAACGTGCCATCCTTCAGGATCTGGTAGTGCTGATTTCACCTTATGCACCGCATATCGCCGAGGAACTCTGGCAGTTGCTTGGCAACCAGCCCAGCGTGGTTTATGCCCGCTTCCCGGAATTTAACCCCGCGCTGATCGTGGAAAACAGTTTTAACTATCCGGTTTCTTTCAATGGGAAAATGCGTTTTTCGCTCAGTCTTCCGGCAGACATGCCTGTGCAGGAAGTGGAAAAAGCTGCTCTTTCGGCTCCCGAAGCCGCCCGATGGCTGGAAGGCAAAACACCCAAAAAGGTGATTGTGGTTCCTAAAAAAATTATAAACATTGTGATTTAACGCTTGTTGCCGGGAGTTTGGTGCAATTAGTTATGATAATAATTGATTATGTTTTACCGTTTGTTACTGATGATAATCATTAGAATTTATCCGATAATTCGTAATTCGTAATTCGTAATTCGTAATTAATTTCCTTTGCTTTTAAACTCTCCCAGTTCCGGTTAAACCGTAATCTGTCAGGTTTTTAAACCCGTAATTTGTAATTTTTAATTCGTAATTGATTCCCGTAATTGATTTTACTTTGGAACGCTTTTTGATTTCTTTTTTATGTAAATTTGACAAATGAGAAATATTCTGTTCACCGGGCTTTGGATTTTACTGTTTTTATCACCTCTCATTGTTTTTCCCCAAACTTATCGCACTGTAAAAAATGATGCCTTCAAACGAGGTGAAAAATTTACCTTCCGCGTTTATTACGATTCGTTTATCACTGGTAAAGTAACTGCCGGTTCTGCAACTCTCGAAGTTACCCAAACCCAGAAACCATTCTACAACCGCAATACCTATCACGTTGTGGGTGTTGGAAAATCTGCCAAATTTTTCGACTGGTTTTTCAAAGTAAACGACCGCTTCGAAACATATTTCGACGAAGAATCTTTTGCTCCTTATTATTTCGTACGGCGAACTCGCGAAGGCGGTTATACCATAGATGACGATGTTTACTTCCGACATTTGAACAATACTGCCAGAAGCCGCAAAAACATTACCCCCGTCCCTGTCAATGTTCAGGATATCCTTTCTGCTTATTACTTTGCCCGTACTCTCGATATTTCAAATTTATCTCCCGGAGATTATATTAAAATACCCTTTTTCCTCGACGATACTACTTATGTGTCGGCTATTCAATATGTGGGAAAAGAAATCGTTAAAACTTCACTCGGTAAATTTCGTTGTCTTAAACTCAAACCTATGGTTGCTACCGGCGAAGTCTTCAGCAATCCCTATCCCATGACCCTTTGGATTTCCGATGATAAAAACCGTATTCCCATACTTGGGCAATCGGCAGTGGTGGTCGGAAATGTTAAAATGGAACTGATAAATTTTTCAGGACTTTCAAATCCTTTTACTTCAAAAATTAAATAATACCATGAAATCAAGGCTCATTATTCTTTTTATTTGTTTGCCCATTTTTGTTTTTTCTCAGAAATTTAATTACGAAAAACAATGGGAAAAGATTGATTCTCTCGATAATGCAGGTCTTCCCAAATCGGCGTTGGAAATTGCAAATTCCATTTACAAAAATGCAAAGGCAGAAAACAATGCTCCGCAACTGGTAAAATCCGTTGTTGCCAGGCTGAAATATTCTTCCGATTTTGAAGAAAATGCGCAGGAGAAAAATATTCAGATGCTTCAGCAGGAAATTGCTGCCAGCACCTTTCCGGTAAACAATATTCTGCATTCCATGCTGGCGGAAGTGTATTGGAATTATTACCAGGATAACCGCTATCTGATTTTGAACCGGAGTGTTACTATGAATATTAATTCTGAAGATATAAAAACCTGGGATTTGCAAAAGTTTGTCCTCGCCGTAACGTCCGAATTCCAGCTTTCGTTGCAGAAACCGGCTGAATTGCAAAAAATTCCACTCAAACTGTACGATCCCATCATGGAAAAGCAACAGGATTCCAAGAAATACCGCCCAACACTTTACGATTTCCTTGCTCACCGGGCCGTCGATTGTTTCATGAACGACGAAACCGGTCTTACCCAGCCGGCTTACAAATTTGAACTCGCAAATACCGATTTTTTTAAACCCGTCAGCGATTTCATAAAACTGAATATCACCACTAAGGATACGCTTTCGCTGAAATTCCATGCGTTGCAGATTTTGCAGGAAATTCTTTGTTTCCACCTGAACGACGCCGATCCTACGGCTTTGGTGGATGCCGACCTCAAACGTCTTGATTTTGTTTACCAAAATGGAACCATGGAAGGCAAGGACAGTCTCTACCTCGAAAGTTTAAAAAATCTTTTAAACAGGGTTTCTTCTCATCCTGCTTCTGCAGACGTGTACTTTACCCTTGCCAGCCAGTGGAATGGAAATGGAAATAAATATCAGCCTCTTGAAGATGAATCGCACAAATGGGACAGGAAGGAAGCTTTGAAATATTGCGACGAAGCCATTCAGAAATTTCCGGAAACGGATGGGGCAAAGAAATGTAAAATTTTAAAAACAAATATTTTAGATGCCAGCCTGGAACTTGTTACCGGAGAAGCCAATGTCCCGGAAAAACCTTTTTTAGGTTTGCTGACGTATAAAAATACCGGGGAAGCCTTTATCCGCATCGTTCGCCTTGATGGCCGGGAAGATGAAAAAGTGATGGAACCTAAAGATGAGCTGAAAAAATACCTGAAAATGACGGTGGAAAACCAATTCAGTGTAAAACTTCCCGATGACGGCGACTTTCAGTATCATGCTGCAGAAATTAAATTCCCATCCCTGAAAGCCGGAAAATATGCCGTCATCGTTTCAAAAGACAATGGTTTTTCTATAGAGAAAAACACTATTATTTTCAATACGTTATGGATTACCAACATCAGTTATATAAGTCAGAATACAAATAAAAAGAGCCTGAACGTGTATGTTTTGCACCGCGAAGAAGGCCGTGCGCTGGAAAATGTTCAAATCAATGCCAGTTACCGCGAATATAATTACCAGACCAGCAGTTGGAAAAAACAAGCGTTGGGAACCTATACTACCGATAAAAACGGCTTTGCAGAAATTACCGCTCCTGATAAAATGCCGAGTCAGAATAATATTTCTTTGGAATTTATTTCAGGAAACGACAGATTCAATCCCCAAAACTCTTTCTATCTTTCTCAATACAAGCAGGAACGTAATAAGCGCCTGCAAACTTTCTTTTTTACCGACCGCGCCATCTACCGTCCGGGACAAACGGTTTATTTCAAGGGAATCATCATTGAAACCGATGGCATTAGCAATGCCATCAAAACCGGGCAGAAAACCAGCGTAACCTTTTATGATGCCAACGGACAAAAGGTTTCCGCCCATGATTTTACCAGCAACGAATATGGTTCTTTCCAGGGAAGTTTCACCGCACCGTCGTCCGGGCTTACGGGAAACATGCGAATCAGCAACGAGAACGGAAGCACTGAATTTTCGGTGGAAGAATACAAACGTCCGAAGTTTGAGGTAACTTTTGAACCGGTGAAAGGCAGCTACAAATTGGGCGAAACGGTAAGTGTGAAAGGGAAAGCTACCGCCTATGCCGGAAATGCAATTGACAATGCGCAGGTGAGCTACCGTGTGATTCGCCGCACCCATTTTCCGTACTTCGGCTGGTGGTGCAGATGGATTC